>JGI20214J51088_10001817_pt1 | contig 14426 bp, 9 predicted proteins | sample WetSurMetagenome_FD_51088 | JGI IMG/M metagenome (IMG submission 51088) | reverse complement strand
AAGTATACGCATAATAACCTTTTATATATTAATTCAAAGCTGGTTGACAATCTTTAACAGGATTCTTCTTCGAATTTATCAAAACAGGTTGTTTGAACTGAAATTTCTTTTAAATTTATTGAAATATTGAAGAGACCCATCAGGTGAAATCTGATTTTTCAGATTTAATATTGAAGCAATGAAGAAATGTTATGCAGTTTTAAATTCAATTATTGTATTGTTAATTACTTTATTATCATGCAGTAATAACACTCAGGTAAATAATTCTGGCAGGACGCTTCGTCCGCTCAGGGATACGATAGGCTTTGCCCAATATCCCTGGCAAATGGACAGTCTGATGGCGAGACTTGAAAGAGACGGGTGGAAAAAATCAGATGGATCACCGTGGAAGTTTGCTATATGTCCCCATGATGATTATACATATGTTGGAAAGCTTTATCCCGAATTGCTTCAAAATATTAAAGCCCCTAATCTGATTCTTATTGGAGTAGCGCATAAAGCTGCTCAGCTGGTGATTGAGGATTCTCTGGTATTCGATAGCTATGCAGAATGGAAAGGACCATGGAAGAATATACCGGTTTCACCGGTTAGAGATGAAATCTACAATTTACTTTCGAAAAAATTTGCAATTTTAAGTGATACTCTGCAAAGAGTTGAACATTCAGTTGAAGCAATGATCCCGTTTTTGCAATATTTTAACCGCAATATTTCTATTGTACCTATACTCGTACCTGCAATGAGTCCCGACAGGATGGAATCCTGCGGTAAGGCTCTTGCAGAGGCCATCCGTACAGTTGCAGCGAATCATAAATGGGAGTGGGGAACAGATTTTGCTATTGTAGTCACTACAGATGCAGTACATTATGGCAACGAAGATTGGGGAGGGACTAACAGAGCATATTTCGGATGCGATGATATTGGAAATATAAAGGCGCGTGAGCATGAGGCGGGAATTATTGACAGCTGTCTTAAGGGGAATATCCTTCCTGAAAAGATAAGACAGTTCAATACATTAACTTTGGAACCGGAAAACTTCAGGGAATATAAATGGACCTGGTGCGGCAGGTATAGTGTTCCGGTAGCTTTATATACTGTATATTACCTTAATAACAATACTCCATTATCGGGTGAACTGATTGGATATTCCACAAGTATTACTTCAACGCATATTCAGGTAGATGACATTGGAATGGGCAGAACCGCTATTGCAACAAAATGTCACTGGGTTGGTTATGCATCAATCGGATACAGATAATATCATAAAATGACTCAATCGAAGTATAAGTTGAATAATAAAGTAATTGGTCTGATAGCCGGAATTCTTTTTGTTCTTTCAGGTTGTCAGAATTCAGATGTCAAAATACTGCAACAGGATGTCAATCGTATTGCTGCCAGATATGTTCCTGATCAAAGGGTCGGAGTATGCAATATTAAATTATTGGCAGGGGCAAATGGGTCAGTAATCATTGCAGGTGAAACAACAAACGCGCTTGCAAAAGGTGAGATTATTAAAACTTTAAATAAATCTGGTAAGACATTAATTGATAGTATTATAATACTTCCAGATACAGTAAAAAATAATAAGTATTTTGGCTTGGTTACACTGAGTGTCATCAATCTCAGAAAAGAAGCTTATCACTCATCTGAATTAGTGTCACAGGCAATTCTGGGAACTCCGGTAATGATACTTAAAAGACATAATTTGTGGCTTTTAGTAAAAACACCTGATAACTATATTGCATGGACCGAGGAATCTTCCATTAAACAGATAAGCCGGACAGAACTTACAGAATGGAAGAAAGCCAAAAGGGTAATATATATAGAAAATACCGGTTGGATGTATGATCGTCCCTCAAATAAAGCAGGCATTGTTGGTGATCTGGTTGGGGGAGCCATCATCGAAAAAACCGATGAGAAATCATCTTTTGAATATCTCATTCTTCCTGATGGACGAAAAGGTTATGTAGAGAAAGAGAAAGTCATGGATTTTGATGATTGGAAAAAAATCACTTCGTGTACTGAGGATAATATCTGCAATATTGCGATGTCATTTATGGGATTACCATATTTATGGGGAGGTACTTCGATAAAAGGAGTCGATTGCAGCGGATTTGTTCAGTCAGTCTTTTTTAGAAATGGCATTATTCTCCAGAGGGATGCCTCACTGCAGGCTCTGCATGGCATTAGTATAGACATTACTGCGGGTTTTGACCTATTAAAGAAGGGCGATCTGCTTTTTTTCGGTTCGAATAAAAATGGAACGTCACATGTTACTCATGTTGCTATTTACATCGGGAACAAAGAGTATATTAATTCATCAGGAAGAGTTATGATAAACAGTTTTGACTCAACGAAGGCAAATTACAGCAGTTATAAGTATAATTCTCTTTTATCTGCAAAAAGAATTATAGGAGTGTTTGAAGATCAGGGTATTGTTCCTGTTAAAAATCATCCATGGTATTGACAAACAAATTAAGAATATGAGTTCCAGAAGAAAATTTCTGACTGATTGCGGAATAATGGCCGGCGCTGCCGGTTTCTCTTATATGTCACCAGGGCATAACTGGACTAAAAATGACAAAAATGTCAATAAGAGTTCGGTGCTGACTTTGCGTTTTAAGCCTTACGAACTTCATTTGAAACATGTATTTACTCTGGCATCAGGTTCGAGAAGTACTACACCTGTTATGCTCACCGAACTGGAATATGAAGGCGTTGTTGGTTATGGAGAAGCCTCCATGCCACCTTATCTTGGTGAGAGCCATGCTACTGCAACAACATTTCTCAATAAAGTTGATCTGACTCAGTTTAAAAGTCCTTTCCTCATGGAGGACATACTTTATTACCTTGATCAGCTTGCTCCNGGGAATTATGCAGCTAAAGCTTCAATTGACATCGCGCTCCACGACCTTACAGGGAAGCTTATTAAACAACCNTGGTACACGATGTGGGGTCTGAATCGCGATAAAACTCCNAATACCTCTTTTACTATTGGCATAGATAAACCTGAAGTTGTAAAAGTTAAGGTGCAGGAAGCATCACCTTATAAGATTCTTAAGGTCAAGCTCGGTCAGGGAAATGATAAAGAGATGATAGAGACTATAAGAAGTGTGACCGATAAGCCGATATGTGTCGATGTTAATCAGGGCTGGACAGATAAGGTTATGGCTCTTGACATGGCTCACTGGCTGAAAGATAAAGGCGTTGTATTTATAGAACAGCCAATGTCAAAGAATTCTGTAGACGATATAGCATGGCTGACGCAGAACAGTCCTTTACCCATTATAGCTGACGAAGCAATTCAGACTATCGGCGATTTCAGAAATGTCCAGGGAGCATATAATGGTATAAATGTAAAATTAATGAAATGCGGAGGCCTTAGATCTGCCTATATTCTTATTAAAATGGCAAAGTCGCTCGGGATGAAGGTTATGATAGGTTGTATGACTGAAACTTCCTGTGCTGTATCGGCAGCAGCCCAGCTTTCCCCACTGGCTGACTGGGCCGATCTTGACGGGAATCTTCTTATCGACAATGATGTTTTTGACGGGGTTACTGTTACTGCTGGTAAGATTATTCTTAATGACGGGCCTGGGATTGGAATAAAACTTAGGGACTAAGGGACTAAGGGACTGAGAGACATAGGGACAATATTTTTCCATGTTAATCCGTGTTCTCAGTGGTTAGAAAAAAAATAAGAACTTACACAGAGCCGGATAAAAAGTATTTTAATAATAATTTATACAATGATGAGTAAGACCTTTAAAAGAATCATTTGGGGAGTATTAATTACTCTTGGAGTTGCAATCATTGGTTTTGCACTCTATTTGAATAGTCTGATGCCTATTATAACCGGGTATGCTGCAAAAAACCTGTGTTCAGATGTCTTTGTTTCTGACAGGAAGCCCGGGGATGTTGAAGCAGTGGATTTAAACTTTTCATTTATAAAATTCACCAGAAACAGTGTAGATTTTGATGATAAAAGTGTCACAAGCCATTTTCTATGGGGCAAATCCAAAGCCATATACAGGCCAGGATTTGGAGTAACATTACTTAGAGATATTACCGAAGAAAAACTGAAAAAATCGCGCTATCCTGAAGGAGGAAATCCGGGTTATTCCCAGGATACTATAAAATGGCCTCTTGGAGATCTACTTCCAAAGAAAAATACGGGCATTGATACGATAAAGCTTGGAGAGATATCAAAAAGGCTGATAACTGATAATGCTTATAACGGCAATGCGTTTGCCTTCATCGTATTGCATAAAGGTATTCCTGTAGCCGAATCATATAAGCCTCAGTTCAATCGGAAAACAAGATTGCTGAGCTGGTCAATGGCTAAAAGTTTTATAAATGCCATGGTTGGTATCCTGGTTAAGCAGGAAAAACTTAATATATATAAACCAGTTGGTTTCGACGAATGGAAACAGGATGAGAGATCTAAAATTACTTTGAATGATCTCATGCAAATGCAGAGCGGACTTAAATGGAATGAAGATTATGGCAACCGTTCAGATGTTACGTTAATGCTTCATTGTGAGAGCGATATGGGCCATTATGCACTTAATAGACCATTAGCATATCCTTGTGGTACTCATTGGTATTATTCCTCGGGGAGTACAAATATTGTGAGCAAGTTGATCCGGAAACAGTTCTCCAGCGACTCTGCTTATTATATTTTTGCCAATAACCAGCTGTTTAACAGGATAGGAATGCCAGATGCTGTTTTTGAAGTGGATCCTACAGGTACAAGAATAGGATCATCGTATTTATATGCTACAGCGCTTGATTATGCCCGCTTTGGATTGCTATTCCAGAATGATGGCGTATTTAATGGTGAACGCATACTTCCCGACGGTTGGGTTAAATACACCACAACACCTGCCTCAGATGCAAATGGAATATATGGTTCTTTTTTCTGGCTTAACTGGAGTAAACGGTTACCATCTGCTCCTGAAGACATGTTTGCCTGCGATGGTCACGACGGACAACATATTTTCATTTTGCCAACACAACAACTGGTTGTTGTAATTCTTGGTTATTCACCAACTTCGAAAGGAGGGATGGATACTGACAGGCTGCTGAAGGATATTTTGAGCACTCTTTAGCAAGAAGACAAAAGATAAAAGTATAAAGATAAAAGTGGGAATCTATAATTCAAGAAAACTTTTATCTTTTATCTTTTCATTGTTCTTCTATTTGACATAATATCGGAGGCAGAAGGGTAGGTGAGGCCTGCTAACCTGATCAGATGTGAGTTAAGTTGCAAATTTCACCTGCAGTAGTAAGAATGAGGTCCTCAGTAGCTATTTTTAACTGTAAACCCCTGATACCGGCGCTGACATATATATAGTCGTATAGTATACAATTTTCGTCGATAAATGTGGCATATTTTTTCTTCATCCCAATTGGTGAACATCCGCCACGTATATAACCCGTGAGTTCAAATATTTCCTTCATCTGGACCATTATTGCGTTTTTATTTCCTGACGCCTTGGCAGCTTTTTTGAGGTCGAGTTCTTTACTGCTGGGTATGATGCAAACGAATACATCTGATTTATCACCCCGCAGAACCAGAGTTTTGAAAACCTGATCCACATCCTGACCGAGTTTTAAGGCTACCGCCTGTGCACTCAGATCAGATTCATCAACTTCATAAGGTATCAATTCATAGGATATGCTTTTTGAATCAAGTAACCGTGCTACGTTAGTTTTATTCATCCCTGACGGATAATGCAATTATTTAACTTTAAAAATACAAAAATTACTGGGCCACGCCATGGCGTGGCCCTACAATTATCATGGACAATCCCGACAAATTACAGGTTTTGGGAATGTGATCTGTTCTTATTATTTGTCGGGAGCGGAAATTCTATTAAAAAAGCCTATAATTAATATTATGTAAAATAGAATATTTTATAATTAATTAGATTGTACTTAATCCTGGAATCTTCCAGCCTACTGCATCGATATCGGAAATTATTTAGTTCGTCGGTGTTCCTCAATAGATTTCAATAAAAAAAGGGATGCAGTAAATACATCCCTTTTATTTTAAAACTTAAAATGGTTTTTATTTTTTGTCGATAGCGTCAAGTTTTGCTTTGATAGCAGTGTACTTATCAGTTTGTTTGAGTCTGTAATATAATTCCTGAAGACTTCTCATAGTATAAATATCATCGGGTTTAAGTTCAAGGGCTTTTTCCATATATGGAAGAGCTTTTGCATAAACTGTGTTTGCTTCATCAACAGCATCGCTGTATTTTTTTACATCCATAATATCGTTTGCCTTCTTGAACATATCAGCAGCTTTGTTGATATATGCAGCACCAAGTCCATACTGAGTATCATATACATCTCCTTTAAGTTCGATTGATTTGACAAGTTCAGGTATTGCCTCATCATATTTGTTCTCATTTAAAGCAATTATACCTGCTGCAAAATACAGACTAAAGTTACCCGGATCAGCTTCCTTTGCAACCTTTATATATTTATTGGCCTCAGCATTTTTGCCGCTCTTAATATAGAGATCAATTAACTGTAGAGTAACATTTTTATCGTTTGGAAACTTACTGCTTAATCCCTGCAAAGTAGCTTCAGCTTTAGCTGTATCACCCTTGGTCAGGTAAGCTTCCGACATCTGAAAATAAGGCGTGATTCCCAGATATTTCATATCTGCGCATTTTTGGAAGTATCTGATTGCTTCATCGTATTTCGCTGAATTAACTGCTGAAAGGCCAGCATTATAATACATGCCTGTATCAACTGCACCTACATAGATGTCGCTTTCTGTTATCTTAATTTGTGTCTCAAATGATGAAAGAGCTCCTGCATAATCTTTGGATTCAAATCTTTCACTTCCCTGATTATACAAACTGACAGCCAATGAGTTAAAAATTGAACCGGTGATAATTCTCTTTTTTATTCCACCTTTAGGATCCAGTTCCAGAGCTTTTAAATATGCAGCATAAGCTTCTGCCAGAGGGTCGGCATAAAAAGCCTTAACCTTTGGGTCTTTGGAATCAAACGATGCCTGCGCCAACCTGCCTTTTGCAAAATATGTATTGAACCAGTTTGCGGTGGCCTCATTTGCAAGAGCCTGATCGATATTTTCTTTTGCTTTATCGAGGGTTCCCTGTTCGATATAACTGAGGGCACTGGTAACCTTTCCCTTCTGGGCCATGGCACCTAATGAAATACTAACGGCTGCTATNAGCAATAAAAACTTTTTCATGTTTATAATTTTAATTTATTTTTCTTTAAAAATTTTCCAAATTTATAATATTACTTATTAAACATCAAATTCTTTGCCATTTTCCTCAGCAATAATATCATTTTCTTCTGAAATTATCGGAACATCTCCACCTTCTTCATCACTAACAAGCACACAAGCTACCGATGCAATGATATCATTCTCTTTAAGATTTATCAACCTGACTCCCTGCGTTGCCCGTCCCATTACACGTAATGCGGAAACAGGACTTCTGAGGATATTTCCAAACTGAGTAATTATCATAAGATCGTGATTATCAGTCACATCCTTTAAGGCAATTAAAGTTCCGGTTTTATCCGTAACATTTATTGTCTTTACTCCTTTTCCACCTCTGTTTGTGATTCTGTAACCGTCAATATCCGACCTTTTGCCATATCCCTTCTCAGAAACAACCAGAATGTCTTTCTCCTTGTTCTCTACAGTAATCATGCCAACAACGATATCATTCTTTTCACTGGCAAGTTTTATTCCTCTTACACCTGATGCTGTTCTGCCCATAGGTCTTACTGATGCTTCGGGGAAACGGATAGCACGACCTGATTTAACAGCNAGCATGATATGATGTTGTCCGTTAGTCATACGGGCTTCAAGCAATTCATCACCCTCCCTGACAGTAATGGCATTAACCCCGTTAATTCTTGGCCGCGAATATGCCTCAAGTGAAGTTTTCTTTATTATACCTTTTGTAGTGCAGAGAACAATAAAATTATTATTTATATATTCCTCATTATTAAGATTCTTTACGTTAATGAAGGCTCTTACATTATCATTAGGCTCAATGTTGATAAGATTCTGCATTGCTCTTCCCTTGGAGGTTCTTGAACCTTCGGGTATTGCATAGACCTTTAACCAGTAACATTTCCCGTTCCTGGTAAAGAAAAGCATTGTATTATGCATTGTAGCGATATACAGATGCTCAATAAAATCCTCATCACGGGTAGCGCCGCCTTTTGCGCCGGTACCTCCTCGGTTTTGTCTTCTGAATTCGGTCAATGGTGTCCTTTTTATGTAACCCATATGCGAAATAGTAATTACCATCTCATCATCGGCATAAAAATCTTCAGGATTAAACTCTTCAGCATTAGGAATTATCTCTGTGCGCCTATTATCGCCATATTTTTCCTTTATTTCGAGAAGTTCGTCTTTGATGATTTTCATCTGGAGATCAAGATTTGCAAGAATATTTTTCAGGTATTCTATTAATTCCATAACCTCTTTATATTCGGCTCTCAGTTTTTCCTGTTCCAAACCTGTGAGCTGTCGCAGACGCATCTCTACAATAGCTTTTGATTGTATCTCTGAAAGACCGAACCTTTCCATCAGTCTTTCCCTCGCCATATCGGGAGTCTGCGAACCTCTTATTATTGCAATTACTTCATCGATATGATCGCTGGCAATGATCAGCCCCTCAAGGATATGTGCACGTTTTTCAGCCTGATCAAGTTCAAATTTTGTTCTTCTGATAACTACCTCGTGACGATGATTAACGAAGTGATGTATTAAATCCTTGGTATTAAGAGTTTTTGGACGACCCTTTACCAGGGCGATGTTATTTACGCTGAATGATGTCTGAAGTCCCGAAAACTTATAAAGGTTATTCAGAACGACGTTAGCACTGGCATCTTTCTTAAGGATGATCACGATCCTCATCCCGTTTCTGTCGGATTCATCATTAATATATGATATCCCTTCGAGTTTTTTCTCATTAATCAGGTCAGCAATTTTACGGATCATCTCCGCTTTATTGACCATATATGGAATTTCTGTAACAATAATGCACTCGCGTCCTGAATGGGTAAGCTCTATTTCCGTTTTTCCACGTACAACAATACGTCCCCTGCCAGTCTCAATTGCATCCTTTATTCCCTGTTCCCCATAAATAATTCCTCCTGTCGGAAAGTCAGGTCCTTTAATATAATGTAATAGTTCATCAGTTGTAATCTCCGGATTATCGATATATGCTATTGTAGCATCGATGACCTCAGTAAGGTTATGCGGAGGCATATTGGTTGCCATTCCCACCGCAATACCTGATGCACCATTCACCAGAAGCTGAGGTATCCTTGTTGGCATCACTGATGGCTCAGTCAGAGAGTCATCAAAGTTGGGTTGAAAATCAACGGTATCCTTATCAATATCAGCGAGAATTTCTTCAGCAATCCTTTTTAGTCTTGCTTCGGTATATCTCATCGCTGCAGGACTATCTCCATCAACTGATCCGAAGTTACCCTGTCCGTCAACCAATGGATACCTTAATGACCATTCCTGGGCCATTCTTACCATTGCTTCATACACTGAAGAGTCACCATGCGGATGAAATTTACCTAATACCTCCCCTACTATCCTGGCTGATTTCTTATATGGCTTGTTAGAAAGGACTCCGAGCTCAGACATTCCAAAAAGTACCCTTCGATGGACCGGTTTGAGGCCATCTCTCACATCGGGCAATGCCCTCTGCACAATAACCGACATAGAATAGTCGATATATGCAGACTTCATCTCCTCCTCAATATTTACCTTTATAATTCTCTCTCTCTCTGACATAACAGATTATTAATTAAGTATATACAAATAAACCTCAAAGCATGGGTTTAGTTTTACGAAAGTAATCAAAATTTGGTTACTTTCGAGCTTTATACGTTGTGAATTTTTAACATTGATTGTTCATAAATGGGCACGAAAATTGCCATATAGATATTATGCATAATATAACTTTGAAAAAGTAGTTATGCGTACTTTTGTCAAGTAGTATCTGACAGAATGTCGGTTAAATTTTAATAAACGTATAATTGATAAGATATAAAATGGATTCACAATTTTCACAGAGGGTTAAAGATATTCTGGGTTATTCAAAAGAGGAGGCTATAAGGTTGGGTAACAGCCATATTAGTCCTGAGCATCTTTTTTTGGGCATACTCAGAGATGGAGAGAGTGTGGCAATAGAAATCCTGATGAATCAGGGAATTGACCTTATGGTTCTCAAAGGATCTCTTGAAAAAAGCATTAAAGTTGAAAGCCCTGTTCCAGTTGCTGATCATGAGGTTATACCTCTTCTGAGAAGCACTGAACGCATACTNAAGCTTGTCTATCTTGAAGCAAAAGCTCTTAAAAGCTCTACAATTGATACAGAACACCTTTTACTGGCGATTCTCAAAGATGAAAATGCCCTGGTTACCAGGTTTCTGTCAGAGCTTGATGTAGACTACCAGTCTGTACGCAAGATGGTTGAATCAGAATCACCTACATCAAAAGCTGATTATCCCAGAGACGAAGACGACGAAGGTCAGAGTTTTGGTACACCCGGAAAAGGTCAACCCTCCACTCCTTCCTCCTCTAAATCTTCCAGCGACACTCCGGTTCTCGATAATTTTGGAATTGATCTCACCAAAGCAGCCGAAGAAGGTCGTCTCGATCCTGTTGTTGGCAGGGAGCGGGAGATCGAACGCCTGGCTCAGATATTATCGAGAAGGAAAAAAAATAATCCTGTCTTAATTGGCGAACCGGGAGTCGGGAAATCTGCTATAGCAGAAGGACTTGCACTTAGGATAATTAAGAAAAATGTATCACGGGTACTATTTAACAAACGGGTTGTTGCACTTGATCTTGCTTCGATAGTTGCGGGAACAAAATACCGTGGACAGTTCGAGGAGAGAATGAAAGCCATTTTGAATGAGCTTTCAAAAAACGATAATATCATTCTTTTTATTGATGAAATTCACACAATTGTGGGTGCCGGTGGTGCTACAGGTTCGCTCGACGCAGCAAATATGCTGAAACCTGCTCTCGCTCGTGGTGAAATCCAATGCATAGGCGCAACCACGCTCGATGAATACCGTCAGCATATTGAGAAAGATGGCGCCCTGGAAAGAAGGTTCCAGAAGGTGATAGTTGAACCTACTTCAATTGAAGAGACCATACATATTCTCCATAATATTAAGGAGAGATATGAAGAGCATCATAATGTTATTTATACCGATGAAGCTATTGACGCCTGTGTGAAACTCACCAACAGGTATATATCTGACAGGCACCTTCCTGATAAAGCTATCGATGCTCTCGATGAATCAGGATCTAGAGTTCATATCTCAAATATTGTCGTTCCTGAAAAAATTCTCTCTCTTGAGAAACAGCTTGAGGATACAAAAAAAGAAAAGATGCTGGCAGTAAAAAATCAGAATTTTGAAAAAGCTGCCAGTTTCCGCGACAAGGAAAAGGATCTGCTCGATCTGATTGATCAGGAAAAGAAAAAGTGGGAAAAAGAACTTGCAGTTAATCGCGAAACAGTTGATGCGGATAAAGTTGCTGAAGTTGTTGCTATGATGACCGGAGTTCCTGTTCAGAGGATCGCTCAGACAGAAGGAACCAGGTTACTTAACATGGCTGATGAACTTAAAGGGAGTGTCATCGGACAGGATGAAGCTATACAGAAAGTTGTAAAATCAATACAAAGGAACAGAGCCGGACTAAAAGATCCAAATAAACCTATCGGTACATTTATATTCCTTGGTCCTACAGGTGTGGGCAAGACTCAACTTGCCAAAGTACTGGCTAAATTTCTCTTCGATACAACTGACAATCTTGTCAGAATTGATATGAGTGAGTATATGGAAAAATTTTCTGTATCGCGACTTGTTGGAGCTCCTCCCGGATATGTGGGTTATGAAGAAGGAGGACAACTTACTGAGAAAGTGCGCAGAAAACCATATTCAGTCGTTCTCATGGATGAGATAGAAAAGGCTCATCCCGATGTATTTCATATTATGCTCCAGGTACTTGATGAGGGACAACTTACTGATAGCCTGGGAAGACGTGTCGATTTCAGAAACACAATAGTAATTCTCACTTCCAATATCGGAACCAGGCAGATAAATGAGTTTGGTCACGGAATGGGATTTGATACTTCAGCCAAGAAAGCTTCGCGGGATGAACAAACAAAGAGTATCCTTCAAAAAGCTTTGCAAAAAACGTTTGCCCCTGAATTTCTGAACAGGATTGATGATGTTATTATGTTCAATTCTTTAGGAAAAGAACAGATAAATAAAATTATTGATCTTGAACTGAAAGGTCTCTATGACAGGGTCAATTCACTTGGTTACCAGTTAAAAATAGCTACAGGAGCGCGTGATTTCATAGCTGAAAGAGGATTTGATGCAAATTATGGAGCCAGACCGCTTAAGCGTGCAATACAGAAATATCTTGAAGATCCGATGGCAGAAGTGCTCATCAAGGCAAATCTTAAAGAAGGAGATACTATCAATGTAGGTTTTAATGCAGCAAAATCTGAGATTAAGATTAAAATTCTTAAGAAGAAAATAGAGTTGCCTGAGAAAACGGATACTCCGGCTGAATAAAAAAAATGAGAGGCTGTCAATTATTGGCAGCCTTTTTTATTGTATCTCTCCTTTTGATTGAATGAACTCACCCCCTTCCCCCTCTCTAATTCTTAGAGAGGGGGTGTAACGCGCAGTATATCATTTGGTTTCCCCCTCTTTACGAAGTAGAGAGGGGGATTAAAGGGGGTGAGTACATTTGTCTATACCGGTTCCCCATACAAATCAAACTCAGTAGATTTTGTAATGAGAATATTATAGAAATTGCCGGGGGTTAAATTGTGATCAACAGAAACTAGTACTTCCTGGTCAACTTCGGGGCTATCAAATTCTGTCCTTCCAACAAAAAACTCACCCTCTTTTCTGTCGATAATAACTTTAAANGTTTTTCCAACAGTCATTAAATTCAATTCTGCCGAGATATTCTGCTGGATATCCATCAATTCAGAAACTCTTGATTCCTTTACCTCTTCTGAAATCTCATCTTCATATTGAACATATGCATATGTATCTTCTTCGTGTGAATATGCAAAGACTCCCAACCTGTCAAACCTGAATTCAGAAACGAAATTTTTCAATTCAGCAAAATCAGCTTCTGACTCACCCGGATGACCGGCAATGAGAGTTGTTCTGATAGCAGCACCAGGAATATTTTTCCTTAAAGTAGTCAGGATAGCCGTTGTTTCATTCCTGTTGTGTGAGCGTTTCATATAACCCAGCATATTATCTGTAATATGTTGTATAGGGATATCAATATACCGGCATATCCTGGGGTTATCTCTGATAAGCGGAATCAGGTTCATTGGAAAATTTGCAGGATAAAGATAATGTAGTCTGATCCATTCAAATGAGTTTATCTTCAGCAATTCTGTTACCAATTCAGACAATGCCTGTCTTTTGTACAGATCAAGACCATAGTAACTTAGATCCTGAGCAATAAGTATTAATTCTTTGACCCCGCCTGCTGCAAGTAGCGATGCCTCTTCGACCAGATCGTCAATTGGTCGCGATATATATTTTCCGCGTATTGCCGGAATTGCACAAAAGGCACATGTTCTGTCACAACCTTCTGATATTTTAAGATATGCATAATGTCCAGGACCAGAAATTGTTCTGTCTGCCAGAAGATCTTTCCTGACAATTATTCCAAGCTCTGCCAATATATCATTCATATTATTGACTCCGAAATATTTCTTAACTTCAGGTATCTCTAGTTTAAGGGCATCAGCATATCTTTCTGAAAGACAGCCCATAACATATAAATTGGCTATATGACCCGATTTCTGAGCCCTGACAAACCTGAGAATGGTATCCACGCTCTCTTCCTTTGCATCGTTAATAAAGCCACAAGTATTAATAATGACGGTGCCGGCATCGGACTTATCTGAATTATGGACCACTTCATAACCTCCGGCATCCAATTGTTTCAAAAGCTTTTCAGAATCGACGATATTCTTAGAGCAACCTAATGTGACGATATTTATTTTTTTGGATTTCATACAGATAATTTAAAGTGAAATCCATTAACCGCAAATTCCGATAGCTATCGGAACGCAAAGATTTCACGCAAAGATCGCAAAGATTTCACGCAAAGATCGCAAAGAACTAAACTAAATGATTTATGGCTTAGCGCACTTTGCGCCAGCTTTGCGTACTCTGCGGTTAAAAAATAGTTATTTTGAACTGAACAGTGAATCGACAAAATCGAACCTGTTGAATACCAGGAGATCTTCAAGTTTTTCACCTACTCCAATGTATTTCACAGGAATTTTAAACTGATCTGAGATACCAATCACTACTCCGCCTTTAGCTGTTCCATCAAGTTT
>JGI20214J51088_10001816_pt1 | contig 14431 bp, 12 predicted proteins | sample WetSurMetagenome_FD_51088 | JGI IMG/M metagenome (IMG submission 51088) | reverse complement strand
GAGTCAGTCGGGAGAGATAGGCAAACCCGGCGTAGGTTAGGCAGGTGATCGGCAAGACTAGGTGCCAGATCCGATCGGCAAGCCAGGGCAGGAAAGGCCAGTTCTCCGCCCCGATGGAGGAGATGCCGTAAACCGGAAAAAAATCCCAGAAGTCGCCCCCGCCCAAGAGCATGATCAACAGGACCGCGACCCAAAAGCTTGGCAGTGAATAGAGAAAGAAGAAAAAGAGGGTGAGCAGACGGTCGGCCGGGGTCCCGGGGCGCGTTGCGGAATATATGCCGCAGGGGATCGCAATGAGATAGACGAGAAAAATGGAAATGATGTTCAGCTGAACCGTTATGGGCAGCCGTTCGGCGATTTTGTCCCAAACATTTCGGTGGTCTTTGTAAGAGATGCCGAAGTCGAAGGTGAAGACCCGTTTGACCCAAAGCAAGTATTGAATGGGCAGCGGCTTATCCAGTCCATAGAGTTTCTTGGTTTCCTCGATAATCTGCTGGGATGCGGCGCGATCACTCATTTGGCCCTGGGCGCTCATCTGCAGCTTCAGGGCGGCAGGATTTCCCGGTGCCAATTGAATGATCAAAAAAGTGATAAAGGTGATCCCGATGAGCGTCGGGATGATCTGCAGAAGCCTCTTGAAAAGGTAGGCTTTCACGGCTGTGGAGTTCCTGTCTTTGACCGCGTGTGCCGGAGGAATAAAGCCAACAAACCGGACGCGATGATCATGGCGAGGCAGAGGATCTGTCCCATGGTTAAATAGGAAAAGAGATATCCCATTTGGGGATCGGGTTCCTTGAAGAATTCCACAAAGAAACGCGTCACGCCATAAAAGAGAAGGAAAAAGACAATCATCATCCCGTCCTGGAACTCCTTTTTACGCAGATACCAGAGGAGGAAAAAGAGAACAGGGCCTTCCAGGATAGCCTCATAAAGCTGTGATGGATGACGGGGAAGGGGGCCGCCGTCCGGGAAGACCATGGCCCATGGCACGTTGGTGGGAAGCCCCAGCAGTTCGCCGTTGATGAAATTCCCGATGCGCCCCAAACCCAAACCAATGGGAGCGGTAACGGTGACGCTGTCGACCACCGCCCAGAAAGGCAGATGGCGACGGCGACAGAACCACCAACACCCGACAACGGATCCCAGGAGGCCGCCGTGGAAGGACATGCCGCCATGCCAGGTGGCAATAATTTCCAGTGGATTCTGTAAATAAGTCATGTATTCGTTATAATCGTAAAAAACGACATAACCCAGGCGAGCGCCAACGATCAGTCCGACGGCAAGATAAAAAATCAGATCCTGCGCCGTGTTGCCGACAAGGCCCATCTGCCGGGATCGATCCTGCCTCTGAACGAGGAAGTACGCTGCCAGGAATCCCAGTACGTACATGAGTCCGTACCAACGGACGTGAAGCGGCCCGATGGAAAACAGATCGGGATTAATTCGAGGATAGGGAATCATAAGCAACTACCTCCAGTGGCGGGCAGGCTAACATACGTGTCCATCGCGGTCAATTCGCATCAGAATCGAACCATGCCCGATGGCATGGCGCCCGAGAAAGGATAGGAAGAGCAGTGGCCCACCCACCACCCGCAACCCCTCTTGGGTCTGCTCAAGGCGCAGCCAGCCTCACGTTGACAGGTTCGTGAGGGTGTGACATAGTAGCGTTACCCTGTGCTCGGGTGGGATTTATTGGATCAAACAACCTCACATATCTGAAGGAGAGACCTCCATGTTGCCCATCATATGCATTGTCGGGGCGTCCAATTCCGGCAAAACAACGTTCCTGGAACAATTGATTCCCGAACTTCGGCGGCGGGGATATCGCGTNGGGACCGTGAAGCATGATGTCCACGGGTTTGAGATGGATCGAGAAGGAAAAGATACGTGGCGGCATCGCAAAGCAGGCGCCCAGACCATTGCCATCGCCTCCCCGGGAATGCTTGCGGCAATTCGGGAAACCGAGATGGAGATGCCTCTGGAGCAGATCGCAGGACGCTGCTTTTGGAATGAAGATCTCCTGCTGACCGAAGGCTACAAGCAATCCCACTTTCCCAAAATCGAAGTGTTCCGTTCAGCGATTGAAGCCAAACCCATCTGTGCTGCCCAGGACAACCTGCTGGCGATGGTGACGGACGATCCGGTCGAGAATGACGTTCCTCGTTTTCGCTTTGATCAGGTCTCCGGGGTTGCCGATTTGATCGAAGAACGTTTTCTGAAAGGGCGCAAGAAGCATCGCATCCTGGTATATGCGGATGGCAAGCAAATGCCGACGAATGAATTCGTGCAAGAGTTCCTGATCGGCGGGACCGTCGGCATGCTATCCAGTCTGAGAGGTTGGAAGTCTCCGCGAAAGATCGACATCCAGATCCGGTTGGGAGATGATTGAGTGCTGACGGGAGCCATTCTCGCCGGGGGCAAGAGCCTGCGCTACGGCAGGAACAAGGCCCTCGAGGTCTTTGCGGGCAAGAGCCTTATAGAGCATGCGGTGCTGTCCCTCTCGGGGTTTTGCGATCCTGTCCTGGTGGTGGCCAATGACCTGACTCCCTACCTGCCTCTCAGGGCAACCTTGGTGCAGGATGTGATCAGAGACCAGGGGCCGCTTGGCGGGATTTACACAGCACTCCTTTTCAGCCCTCACGACTGGGTTTGCACCAAAGCCACGGACATGCCCTTTCTGAAGGCAGATCTGGTGAAAATGATGGGTGCTTTGAGGGAAGGTTGCGACGCCGTGGTGCCCCTGCTTAACGATCGCGCCGAACCGCTTCTGGCTCTGTATTCCAGGCCTTGTCTCCCGTCCATCGTAGCAGCTATCGAAAGAGGAGAAAAGAAAATCACCAGCTTTTATCGAAAAGTCAGGGTGAGAGAACTCCTGGAAAAGGACTGGCGCACAGTGGATCCCGAAGGCATCAGCTTTAAGAATATCAACACCCCGGAAGTTCTGGATGAACTCCTCGGGGGGTGACCGGAGCAGAGGGTACACAATAACTGGTCGGTAGGGGGCAAAAGGCGGTAAGGAGTGGAGAGTGAGGAGCATGGGGCGGGTGCTGAGGAGTGATGGGTGATAAGGCAGGGAACTGGGGCTGGGAGACTGGCGTGAGGGAAAGAGGTGGTTCTATTGCGGGTAAGGTTGAGCAGCCCTCCCGTAACGGTGCTTTGATGGATTTGATCGAGGCCAAGCGGGTCACGTCCCGACTGATAAAGCCCCTGGAGAGAGAAACTGTGCCCATTGAAACGGCGCTTGGTCGCGTGCTTGCGGAAAGGGTCGTTGCCGACCGGGATCTTCCGGGTGAATCCCGCTCCCGCTTCGATGGCTTTGCCCTGCGCAGCGCAGACACTCTCGATGCCACACCGGAAGCACCGGTTTCGCTCCAAATCATCCCCGGACACATCGCTGCCGGGCATGTTCTGGAATTTGGCCCCGGGCCGGGAGAGTCCGTTCGCATTCTTACCGGCGCACCGCTTCCGTCATCTTCCGATGCCGTTGCTCCCCGCGAGGAAGTGACCGCACAGGGGGAAACCCTGAATCTTCAGCGACCCTATACTCGGGGGCAGGGTGTCACTTTTCCGGGAGATGAGGTCAATAAGGGCGAATTGCTGCTGTCGGAAGGGGAAGTCCTTACCCCCGCCCGCCTGGCGTTCCTGGCTGCCATGGGACGAGACCGGGTCGCCGTTCGCCGGCAGCCAAGGGTGGCTCTGCTCGCCACAGGGGATGAGGTGAGACCCCTGGGCTCCTTTGAGAAAGGTCCATTCACCTACTGCAACAACCTGCATCTGCTTGCTTGGCTGACCGAGCTTCAGGGGGGAAGACCGAGTCGCCTGGGGGTGGTTCGAGACGAGCCTCGGATCATTGCTGATCGTCTGCAGGGGGTGGCCGCCGATCTGGTCATTACCACCGGAGGCATGGGGAAGGGGGACAGGGACTTTAATCGGGAGGTCTGGGAGTTGCTCGGAGTACGGGCACTGTTCAGGGGAATCAACCTCAACCCGGGGAAACATACAGCCGTTGGGCTGAGGGATGGGCAGGTCTTTCTCGGTGTCTCCGGAAATCCCTGGGCCGCTCAAATCGTCTTCGAGGAACTCATTATTCCCATGTTGAGGCGGTGGCAGGGCTTGCGCGGGCTTCAGGGTCCGCAGATTGCGGCCCGGTTGCAAAAGCCTCTCCAGAAAGAGCCGGGTTTCTACAGGGTCTTCAGGGGAACTCTGGACCTGGAGACAACGGCGCCCTGCTTCACTCCGACTGAGCCACGGGGACCTTCCGTCTTCAGCAGGGTCAGGGATTCTTTTGCCTATATTATTTTGGAACCTCATGTGGTAAAAGTAACAGAGGGGAGCGAAGTGCAAGTTCGATTGAGCGATTTTCCTTTGCTGGCTTCTCCTTTGTTCGAAGGGATCGGTTCCGGGATAGCTTCCGGGCCGGAATAAAATGTGAAATTGGGCTGTTTCCCTGAAGGGAAATGGCTTATAGCCTTTATTCAGCATGAAAGATATTGACCTTCTTCGGCGATAGAATTTCCCGTATGCCTCAGCTCGACGCATCGTGCTCTTGATCGAAGGTAACTATGCTCAAAGGAACAGCGATTGAAACCGAATACTATAGCTTTCTTAATCGCCATGTGGTTCCCCTGCTGATTCAGCTAAAGTTAAAGCCCAATCATGTTTCGTTCCTGGGTCTCCTCAGCAGTGTGATGGCAGGAGTATTCTTTATCTATTACCCTCTTCTCGGGGGCCTTTTCACACTGCTCACCGGGCTGTTCGATACCCTCGACGGGTCTCTGGCAAGGGCTTTGGGGCAGTCTCGAAAATTCGGTGCTTTCCTGGATTCCGTACTGGATCGCTACACGGAGTTAATCATTTACCTGGGTATCTGGTGTTATTTTTATCGTCAGGGAGCTACAACTCCGTTGATTTCCCTCACGCTTTTACTGATCCTTTTTGGGTCTTTGATGGTCAGTTATACCCGCGCCCGCGCCGAAGGCCTCGGCGTGCACTGTCTGGCGGGGATGTTTCAGAGGGGAGAGCGGATTGTGATGCTCGGCTTTGCCGGCCTGGTCAATCCTTTTGTGAATTCCTTAATCAGACCACCCGGCAACTCCTCGTTGCAGGACATCGTGCTGGTAGTTGTGCTCCTGGTTCTGGCCGCCGGAACAAACCTGACCGCTTTATGGCGCTTCCTGCACGTTCTCAACTGCCTTCGACGCTGAGATGACTAACACCATGGATATGGTCGGAGGATGAAGCCACCAAATAGGGTATAATTTTTCAGTCCGTTGCGGCCACTTTTTTGAGAACAACCCGGTCATCCTCACGGCAGATTTCAAAGAAGTCTCCAATCTGAAATCCCAGCTGTTCAATAAGCAGTGCCTTATTCAAAGTAATGCTGCCGCTTTGCCCGATGGTCCGGAAGTTAGCCGTCTGGACGAGCACAGAGGGTTTCGAGTTGGTCCTTTCTCGGCGGTGAGGAACGGAGGGCTCAGGCCTTGACAGGGGTGATCTCGCCGAGTTTGTGTTGTTAAATGCAACCTTGGGAATCTCACCCAATTCCATCAGGCCTCGCAGATAAAGATCCTGCACTTCACTCTTGAACTTGAGTCCAAAGAGCTTTTGTACTGATTCCAGCGAGCGCCCATTGCGGATTTCGTTTACGATGAGCTTGGGATCGATGTTCTTGTACTCTACTTGCATGGAGTCACCCTTCCTTGGCGGCCAGCGCCCATAAAGAGATGTCTAGATACAATCATCTCCTTTGCAGAAACTACTCGATGTGCTCACCGGGACTTGGCGGTCGAATCCATCCGTCTCCGGGACCTTTGCTCAAAATCTCAAAAAACGATTTGTTTTTAAGCATCAAGGATGATTTGCAGGCTGGCTTTTGGCTGGTTTCAGGCCATACCCGGAAAGGTCGGATGCAACTTCGCCCTCCGGCCCCTTGATATCTTGAACCCCAAAGGAAAGTGGGGCATAAACACTACTGCGTTTTCTCCTTCCTCAATTTCCCGCATGAGGACAGAGATGGTCGGAAGCTTTGCGGCAAAGCTTCACCCCTTATGGAATGGTCGTAAAGGGAAAGAATTAATGCCTGAAAGGATATGCTTACCACTACCTTCAAACCACAGTAGTGCTGATTATATTAATAAATTGTCGACCTGCTGTCAAGATCTGCGGGGGAAGGTTTTTTTCCGGCTGATATACACTCATCACACCTTATGATTGCTCTCACAAATGGGATCGCATGATATGCCCAAGCTCATTGGTCAATTCCAGCACCCGTTCTGCGGCACTTTCCGAAAGGCTCCCGCAGCCGCAACTCGGACTGAACAGCGACTGGGAGAGGATGCGGGATAGTGAAACAGACGGAGTCACAAGCTGCTCTATACGCTGCAACCACAGGTTGGCAAGGCTCTGCGGAGTTTCCCGGAGCATCGTATCCGGATTGTCCGTGGGTATCATTCCCCAGGCTACGATGTGGCCATTTTCGATGAACGGCAGGAACGAATCCCGGTAAAGGGCAAATTTTTCAAAATAGTTGTAGGCATCAAAATTAATAATATCTACGCCGGATTTGAACACCAGACCCCAGTCCGTGTTGGCGCAAATGTGAGTGCCTGCGAGCGCTCCGGCCTGATGAATCGCAGCCACGACCTCTCGGAGCAGCCTCTGGACCAGTTCTTCAGATATGGAAATGAAGGCGGACGATCCAAAGCCGGCAAGCGCGGGTTCATCCAAAAAGAGGATTACCGGGTATCCGCATGACCGAAGCCGGCGGATTTGCCATTGGGCTTTCAAGGCCAGATGTTTGACCACCACATCCACCAGCTGTTCATTATAGATAAGCGCTCGATCCTCCCGGTCCTTGAGTGTCGTCAGCAGCGTAAAGGGGCCAACGATTTGACCTTTCAACGCCCGCAAAGCAGGAGAGGTTTGCTTCAGATAATCGAGAAATTGAAAGAAGGTCCGGCCCGTTTCGGGACCCAGCCCAAACCTCGAGCTGTCGAGTGCCGTGAGTCCTTCCTCTATTGTCAGATAGTCTTCATAGAAGGCGACGAGTTCCTGTTCGAATTCCGGAGCATCGGCATGTATGAACACCCGGCCCTGCTCCTCACGAATTCCGGGCAGGCCCTCCAGATACTGAGTCATCATCTGTTCCGGCGGGAATGACGAGAGTTGGGGCCAAGCCGGCACGTCGGGGATTACCCTGAGAATGAGCTCTATAACTTTCTCGCGATCCCTGTGGGGCATGCTGCCAATCAGAGTGGTAGCGGCAAGGGGTTGCCAGTTCTCCATCGTTGGGCTCCTCAAGGAAGGAATTTTTCGTTCTAACATGCACCGCAGAACTGCAGAGTTGGCCGAGAGACAGGGACCAAGAGTTCCTCGTGCTCGGCGTCTCTGCGGTGCAAAGGGAAGCTTTCTAACGTTTTTCACAATAGCATATTATTGAAATACTGACGCGGTTTTTGAGTCTCGAATCGAAGGAATAAAGGTTTCTTGTCCCGACAAGAGACCTCTCAGGTTGGTCAATAAGCAGAATTTGGCAGAATTTGACCGGATTTTGCCGGATTTGGCTTGACGGCAGGTTTTGGCTTTGTTAGTTTCGATTGACTTTGTCTTAAAATTCTGAATTTCAAATTCTCATAAAAAATAGTGATCAGTGGCCAGTGACCCTGCAGGTGCCGGGTTACCAAAAGGTCATGTCGAAAGTTGATGCCCATTTTCATGGTTCCTCGCGGTATCTCACTCATGAAGAAAGGTGAAGTCTTCTGACTAACGGGTTGTCATAGGGCGCCGATGAGTGCCTGTTGAGGGGAATTTATCTGCGGGCATTCTAAGTGTCGGCGGCGGAGCGTGAGGCTTTGCGGTTGTTGTTATACCCGGCAGTATTTGGGAAAAGAGCCGGAACTATTGGGATGGGGCTAGGCAATGAATTCTTCAGAATCCAATGAGGAGGGGTAAAATGAAGCGAATGGGCAGGCTTTCCCTGTTGCTGGTGGTCATCATCAGTGTGGTTTTCAGTGCTGAGTTATGCTCGGCGTCCGGTTTTGCACTCTATGAAGCGAGTGCCCGAGGAAATGCCCTGGCAGGGGCCCTGGTTGCGAGGGCGGACGATCCGTCGGCCCTGTTCTTTAACCCTGCAGGGATCACTCAGCTGCCGGGGTTACAGATGATGGCGGGGGCCACTGTGATAATGCCAAGTACCAAGGTGACCACCAACTCCCCCAAGGCCGTCACCACAAGAACCGACGATAACACCTGGATTCCGGCTCATCTTTATGCGACCTATCAGGCCACCGACAAGGTTTGGTTGGGCCTGGGGGTTTTCTCCCCGTTCGGGTTGGGTACCGAGTTTTCTCCGGATTGGCCTGGAAGATACAATAGCTACGAGGCAGTTATTAAGACGGTCGTGGTTAATCCTAATATTGCCTTCAAGGTGAACGACAAGTTCTCGTTTGCCCTCGGATTGGACCTCATGTGGTTCGATTTGGATCTGAAACGAAAAATTGACACGAAACCATTTGGAGGCTTTGGCGACGTGAACAGGGAACTTAACGGCGATTCTCTCGGTATGGGCTTTAATGTTGCTTTTCATGGCCAGCCTTACGATTGGCTGAAACTCGGGTTCTCCTACCGCAGTCAGGTGACACAGAACGTCACAGGAGACGCCAAGTTCATAAAGCCGGCCAAATTTCCCAGTGTTCCACCATTCAGCAGCGCTTTCAATAATACCACCGCCACCGGATCTATTACCCTTCCCGATGAGCTCTTTTTTGGTGCTGCTTTCTACCCGATAAAAGATTTCAGTGTCGAAGTGGGAGCCATTTGGACCCGCTGGAGTACTTACGAGGCTCTGACTATTAGATACAATAAGCCTCCTTTGCCAGGGGGTGGTACGGTATATTCAGACCCCAAGGATTGGAACGATGTATGGCGCCCCTTCATCGGGTTCGAATATAAAGCGGCTGACTGGCTGGATCTGCGCGCAGGATACGCCTTTGACCAGGAAGCCATTAATAATGTATATGCCGATTATCTCGTTCCGGCAAACAATCGCCATCTGTTCAGTGTTGGCCCAGGCTTCCATTGGCAGAACTGGACTCTTGATCTGTCCTATTCGTACCTTCTCATTACCAATCGCGATAATGTCCCGGCTCATGAGCCTGGCGTTTTGCCGTCCAGTTTCAGCAATGGGTATGCCAATATGGTGGGCGTCAGCTTGGGCTATAAGTTTTAGTTTGAAAGCTTTTTTGCTGTGCATGGTTAAGGGAGCCCGGATAGCATCCGGGCTCTTTTCATTGCCTGGGAGGATGTAACTCATGGCTGAAGATTTGAAGAAGATGTACCGTACCGTGATGGAAGACCATTTTCCGGAGAGCCTCCGCATCAGTTTTGGCGATCAGGAGCTGCTCTATCGTAAACGAAGCTGGAAGTTCCCGGACGAGAAATCGGGGGAACTCATCGAGAAGGGTTTGCGCTACGGCGAAAACCCCGGCCAGGAGGCTGCCCTTTACGAACTGATTGGCGGGGCTCTTGCGCTTGGCGGTTGCCGCTTCATCGATCCGCTCAATGGCCTGGTGAGCGCCATAACGGAAGAAGATATGGTGCAGGAGGGCAAGCACCCGGGAAAAACCAATCTCACTGACCTCGACAACGGGCTGAATATTCTGAAGTTCCTGATGGAAAAGCCTGCCGCTGTGATTCTGAAACATAACAACCCTTGCGGGGCTGCTTTCGGCAGGACCCTGGCGGATGCATACTCTCGATCCAATCGCGCCGATCGCATCGCGGCTTTCGGCGGTTGCCTGGTGCTCAATCGCCCCGTCGATAAAGAAACGGCAGCCCTCATCTCTGAAAACTACCTGGAAGTGGTTGCCGCACCGGACTTTGAAGAAGGCACTCTGGCCCTCCTCAAACAGCGCTCCAATCTGAGAATCATTCAAATGGCGAGAATCGATCGACTGATGGACTATACGACGACGCGTTTCGTTGATTTCAAATCGCTCATCGACGGCGGCCTCATTGTCCAGCAATCTCCATTGAACAGGATTCGCGGAGCAAAGGACCTGGTATTGGCCGAAGCCACTCACGGCGGCAAAGGGCACCGGATCAGTCGAGCGCCGGGTGAGCGGGAGATGCAGGATCTGCTTTTCGGCTGGTTTGTGGAGCAAGGGGTGACATCCAATTCAGTCCTTTACATCAAGGATGAATGCACAGTCGGAATCGGGACCGGGGAACAGGATCGGGTCGGAGTAGCCGAAATCGCGGTGTACAAAGCGTATCAGAAATATGCCGATGCACTCTGCTTTGATCGTCACGGCATCCCTTACAAAGAGCTGGAACTTGCCATTGAGAAAGGCGAGCGTCCGCTCGAGGAGAAAGAGATCATCGACAGTGACACCAGGGAAGCCCGCGCCGGCTTGATCGGTGCCGCCATGGTGTCCGACGCCTTCTTTCCCTTCCGCGATGGTGTGGATGTCGGGCTTCGTCAGGGCATAACCGCCGTGGTTCAGCCGGGTGGTTCGATGAGAGACTGGGAGGTCATCGACGCATGCAATGAAGCCAATGTGACCATGGTTTTTACGGGACAGCGGGCGTTCAAACACTGATCTCTAATGATCCGCGGGGCCCCATCCGGATGGCTTCTTCCGGGCGTTCGAGCCCGCGGAGCGGACCGCAACTGACACCGTACTCCAACTGTGGGATTACCGCAAGACCGTCGGGTGAGGCTTGAAAGCGATTCGAGCGGATACGACTTCACACTGCCCAAGCGAAAGAGGAATAGACCTGCAATGGGGGAACGCGGTCGATCTCCGAGATCCCGGCGAGCTGACGATAGAACCGCTCCATTCCAAGCTTTTCATCTCTTCTCAAGTCATAATTCAAGCATCGGTAATAATCCTGGAGTTGTGCCAGATCGAGGATATTCTCCCTGAGGGCCTGTCGGCAGATCTCGTCCAGGTGAGTCCTCCCCCATTCCTTGGCTGCGGCAAGGGATTCCAGCGCTTCCCCCAAAACCCCGTTGCATCTTTCCAGGGCCTGTCGCTGCACTACCCACAGGGCAAAGACAAAGGGCAAACCGGTCCAGGCATGCCAGGCTTCCCCGAGGTCCCACCGGTAGGGATAGTGAGGGTGATCACGCAGCCGCAAGGCTTCGTCACCAATGACCAACATGGCCGGGGGCGGCTCGTCGCCTTCAAGGGCTTCGGTGCAACGGCCCTCCCTCAGGGTTATTTCCATGCCCAGTCGGACGGCAAGAAGGATCCTGAGCAAAGCAACCGAGGTGTGGGAGTGCGAACTGACTAATATGGTCTGCCCAGACAGTTGCTTCACGGGAGCCCGACTCAGGAGCAGTACACTGCGGACAGCGCCCCGGCAGCTTATGGAAAGGTCGGGCAGAATCAGATAGCGTTCAGGACAGCGCGCATATTCGATGGAAGAGACGACACTCAAGTCAAGGTCACCCCTGGCCATCAGTCGGTTGAGGTGCGCAGGCACTCCGGAAACGATGGTAAAAGGATGAGGGATGATTCCCGATTCCAAAGGATAATATATGGGAAGGACATTGAGATAACCGATCTTTCCTAATCTCAGTCGTTCGCCGGGTGATGGGCCCATCGCCATGCTCCTTTGTTTCCCTGTTGGATGATCGCTTCAAAAAGCTGTTGAAGAGGCAGCGCATCCGGGAGAGAGACCACCAAAAGAGGTGCTTGCTTTCCCGGTTCAATACTCCCGAAATGCTCTTCCTGGCCGAGTGCCCTGGCGCCCCCTGAAGTCATCATGTGGAAGATGGCTTCTGGAGGAACATCCGGATAGTTCGCAATGACATAAGCAGCTTCGTTAAACAGGTTGAGATCCAGGTTGCTGGCCAGGCTGTCGGTCCCGAGGGCCGTGACCAAACCGTACCGCAAGGCTTTTGCGATGTCAGCCCGGCCGACGTTCAGGTTTTGGTTGCTTCGCGGACAAAAACAGATCGTACAACCGTGCTTCTGCACAATCTCCCAATCCTCCGCGATCAGATGTACCGCATGGACCAGCAGGGTATGAGAGTCCAGGNCTTGCAGTTGGTCCAAGTAACGCACCGGAGTTGTCCCGGGGGAGGTCCAATGGGGTGCCCATCGGCCCAGGTCTTCGAGGACTTTCCGGCAGAAGCCGCTACCGCGCTGCAAGAACTCGATTTCCTCCGGGTGCTCCGCCACATGGATGCTAAAGGGAAGCCCTCGTCTTCGACACCATTCCTTGGTTTCACGAATAACTGGTTCGGAAGTGGAATAACAGGCATGGGCGGCAAGAGCCGGCGGCAAACCGGCCGTGTCGGCGGAAACCGCGAGGGCCTGGCCAAGATCAAGCCCGAGTGCGTCAGCAAGGTTTTTTCGGTCGAATCCAAGGACTTCGAGAAAGGCCTGCCGGGTGAGAGGGGCAGTATTGCTTTTCAGACAAACCCCGTTGGTAATGTCACCGCACAGGCAGCATCCTCCATCAATCAGTTGCTTTTGTCCGAGCAGGAATCCTCCATGGAGTCGGTCAAGATCCATAGATTGGCGCAGCGAAAGGATTTCGCCCAGCCACTGAGTAAAACTCTCCAGGGGCAGAGCGATGTGGCCACCCAAGCTCGACAATTCCAGGTGAGTATGAGCGTTGATGAGCCCTGGCATGATCGCTGCCGACCCGTGATCCATGTTTTTGGTGCCAGGGGGTGCGGCAGCTCGGACCTGAGAGTAGGGACCGGCGGCCAGAATATGTCTGCCTCCAACCATTACGGCGCCGTCCCGGACCGGAGGGGAGGTACCCGGAACCAACCATTCCGCACGATGGAGCACCGGTGATGCCATGCCTCCCCACGCATGGCCCCGGCCATTGGACCCCGTTGGCCCCTCGGAGGAGACCCCGCTACCCACTTCTCATCTCCGCGTCTCCCCATCTCCGTGTCCCCCCATCTCCGTGTCCCCCACCCATTCGTAGGCCATGGTTCTCTGTCGTGCCTGGAAGCCGGCGTAGCGGATCAGACGTCGAATCTCGGAAACCGACAACCGGAAATGAACGCCGGCTGCAGCCACTACGTTCTCTTCGATCATTGTTGAACCGAAATCATTTGCTCCAAAGTGGAGCGCAAGTTGAGCCACCTTCGGTCCCATGGTCACCCATGAGGCCTGGATGTTGTCGAAGTTGTCCAACACGATGCGGGAGACTGCCAGCAGGCGCAAGTAAGCAACAGGCGTTTCGGGAGATCGGGGGATCGCGGTGTTGGTGGGTTGAAACGGCCATGGAATGAAAGCAGTGAAACCACCGGTGCGATCTTGGAGATCCCTCAAGGCCAGGAGGTGTGCAATGCGATGGCCAGGTTCCTCTTCGTGACCGAACATCATCGTAGCCGTGGTGCGCAATCCCTGGCGATGGGCTTCCTCCATAACCTGCAGCCAAGCCTGGGCCGAACATTTATTAGGAGAAACGCTGTCTCTCACTTCATCGACCAGTATTTCCGCACCACCTCCCGGAATGGAGTCGAGCCCTGCTCTTCTGAGTCTCGAAATCACTTCGGCCGGGTCGGTTTCTTCCAACTTCGCAAAATGCACGATCTCAGGCGGCGAGAAGGCATGGATGTGGATGCGAAATCGGCTCTTGATGAATCGCAACATATCTTCGTAGAAAGCAAGGGGAAGATCGGGATGGTGGCCGCCCTGCATGAGGATTTGCGTGCCGCCAAGGCTTATCGTTTCTTCGATCTTTCTGACCAGGTCCTCCCTGGTCAGGACATAGGCCTCGGGATGCCCGGGCGGCCGATAGAATGCACAAAACCGGCACCCACAGATGCAGACGTTGGAGTAATTGATGTTTCGGTCCACCACGTAGCTGACCAGAGGCTCAGGATGTTTTTGAAGGCGCACCCCGTGGGCCAGTTGGCCCAGCAGATGGAAATCAGCCTGCTGGTAAAGAGCCAGGGCCTCATCGAAATCCAGCCTTGCTCGGAAATGAACCTTGCCGATGATTTTTTTCAAGTGCATCATTTGTCAGGACTCGTGGACTCTTTCGAAAAAAGAGTTTCTTTCAACCGGTTCGAATCCTCCTTCGCGGATAATCCGCTCTAAATCCGAACGGGTCAGTGCCTGCCCGGATTCGGCCCCTGCCATGCGGCCGATCTTTTCTTCGATCACCGTGCCGTCGAAATCATCGGCGCCGAACAAAAGTGCCAGCTGGGCAAGTTTCACCGTGAGCATAATCCAGTAGGCCTTAACATGGGGGACATTGTCCAGCATGAGGCGGCTGACCGCCATCGTTTTGAGATCTTCGATGCCGGTTGTGGGTTCAATCCCGGTGAGCCCGCTGTTCGCCGTCTGGAAAGGAAGGGGAATGAAGCACAGGAACCCCCCCGTTTCATCCTGGAGTTCGCGTAGGGCTACAAGGTGTTCCAGGCGTTCCTCGATGGTTTCAATGTGGCCATAAA
>JGI20214J51088_10001815_pt1 | contig 14436 bp, 9 predicted proteins | sample WetSurMetagenome_FD_51088 | JGI IMG/M metagenome (IMG submission 51088) | reverse complement strand
AAATTTGTAAACTTTGTTGATGATTTGATTAATATGGGTAAAAAAATAGACGATACAAAAGATTATTATACCGAAGCGATGAAAAAACTTTATGAAGGAAGAGGAAATATAGTCAGGCAAATCGAAAATATTAAAACACTCGGAGCAAAAGCAACAAAATCGCTCGGACAAAACTTGCTCGATAAAGCATCGGAAGAATAAAAAGTATTCTTGCCACCCCTGCGGTTTTAGGCAGGGGTCTCATGTAATACAAAAGCTATCCCTGCCGGAATCACGGAGGGATGACAATGAAGGAAAAAAATGAAAGAAGCATTATATTACGAGAGCCTCGACAGCGGAAAAGTTAAATGTACACTTTGTCCTAAAGGATGTGTTATTGCCGATAGTAAAACAGGTGTTTGTGATGTGAGGCAAAACATTAAAGGAAAATTATACTCTCTCGTATATGAAAAACCTGTTGCTATTCACGTTGACCCAATCGAAAAAAAACCTCTGTATCATTTCCATCCCGGCTCTGCAATTCTCTCGATTGGAACTTATGGATGCAATCTCGATTGTAAGTTTTGCCAGAATTATGATTTAAGCCAGGAGTTCGATGCATCACATTTTGAACTTATTGAAAATATCGAACCCGAAAGAATCATTAAAACCTGCATAGATAAAAATTTGAAGTTCGTTGCTTTTACTTATAACGAACCTACAATATTTTACGAATATATGCTGGATGTAGCAAAACTCTGCAAAGCAAACGGACTGAAAACAGTATCGGTATCTAACGGACAAATAAATGAAAAACCATTACGCGAATTAATAAATTGCATNGATGCTTTTAATATAGATTTAAAAGCGTTTAACGATGAATTTTATAAAAAGATTTGCAATGGAGATTTGCAAACCACAAAAAACACACTGGAAATAATTGCTGAAGAAAAAAAACATCTTGAAGTTACGTTTTTACTTGTTGAAGGATTTAATGATAGCGAAAACGAATTCAGGCAAATGTGCGAATTTATAAAAAGTCTTGGTGATAACGTTGTGCTTCATATTTCACGGGCATTCCCAAGGTATAAGCTGAAACACGAAGTTACTTCGATACAACTGTTAAAGAAATTCGAAAAGTTAGCAAACGAATATATAAATTATGTATATGTTGGAAATGTATAATAATGAATAATACACTAATGCTCCGGAGGAGCGGAATAGGAATAATAATTTAATTTTTTTCTTATGAAAGTTAGAACGCCATATTGTGCCGGTACGTGGTATAGCGACGACCCGTCTGAACTTGCAAATGAACTCGATGAATATTTATGCAGAGTGAAAAAAGAAGATTTAAACATTAAAGCAATCATAGTTCCGCACGCAGGTTACAGATATTCGGGTCAGACTGCCGCACATTCATTTAAACAGTTAGACACAAAAACCAATAGAGCGATTATTCTCGGAACAGCACATCGCTATCCGTTAAAAAGTGCTTCGGTTTTGGAATACGATTATTATAACTCTCCGCTTGGTAAGGTAAAAGTATCAAGTGATATTAAAAGTATATTAAAAGAAAAATGCGTTGTAAGCATAGATGAAGCGGATTACGAAGAGCACTCGATTGAAATAGAAATTCCTTTCTTACAGAGAGTACTTGGTGATTTTGAAATTATTCCCATCATAGTCGGTAGAGTTGATTCTACGGAGTTTTCGGAAGTCCTTGAAAAATATTCCGATGAAAAAACAGTAATCGTTGCATCGGTTGATTTGAGCCATTTTCACTCTTATGATGAAGCAAAGAAACTTGATAATTATTCTATTGAATGTATTTTAAATTTAAACGCCGACGGTATTAAGCAAGCTGAAATCGATTCCCCTTATGCAATAATGGCTTTGCTCGAACTCGCAAAAAGAAAAAAATGGAAAACTAAACTTCTCGATTATAAAAATTCAGGTGATATAATAAAATATAAAAGAAGTGTGGTGGGATATAGTGCAATTGCTTTTTACGAAAACACAAGCGAAGATTTTACTAAAGAAGAAAGAGAATTAATGGTGAAGATTGCAAAACTGGCAGTGGAAACGTATGTATCCGAAGATAAAAAAATCAAATACGAAGATGTTCCGGAATCATTTAAAAAAAAGTTAGCTTGTTTTGTAACGCTTGCAGATGAAGTGGATTTAAGAGGATGCATCGGAACGATTGAGCCTGTAGATAAATTATATAGAAGTATTATAGATAATGCAATCAGTGCGGCTACTCGCGACCCACGCTTTGCACCTGTTACAAAAAAAGAATTAAAAGGACTGAAATATGAAGTCTCTGTTTTAAGTGAACCGAAGGAAATTAGTTATTCTTCCACTGAAGAATTGTTTAAAAAAATAAAAGATAAAGGCGTAATTATTTCAAAATCGGGATACAGGTCTGTATATTTACCGCAGGTATGGGAACATTTTACAAGCGAAGAAAGATTCCTGTCGAGCTTATGCCAAAAAGCCGGATTAAGTTCAGGTGAATGGAAAGAAAAAGGAATGAAATTTTTCATGTTTGAAAAAATTTAGTTTTTTTGAAACTTTGTCATGCCTGCATGATTTTGGCAGGCATCTCGTTTTTAATTAGCTATCCCTTCTAATAAGTGCGAAGGGAAGACGTAATATAAATACATATAAATTAAAAAAATAATATTATGAAGACGTTTATCATTTTGCTCGTTGCTTTTTTCACTCTTACCTCCTGCGGAATCATAAAAAATTTAACGAGTTCAAAAGAGGATAAAAAAGAAGAAAAAACAGAAAAGAAAGAAGAAGCAAAAAAAGATACTAAAACAGAAGAAAAAACCGATGCAAAAGAAAATGTTTCAACAGGCGGTAAAGATGAAATTATAATGAAGGATTTTGACAAAAATGATTTACCTTCGGATATTAATTACTCAGGGAAAATCATAAGCGGAAAAAGATGGACTGATAAATACGGTGAAAATATAGCTATTCTTACTACCACAACCGAGCATAAATCTAATAAAAGAGGTTATGATGGTGAATATGCAAGAAGTAAAGAGCTTTATGCTTATCAATACGTGAACAAATCGGGAAGCTGGTCACAGCTATGGAAAGTTAATGATTTCATAAACGATTGCGAATTTGATGTTACACTCGAATTCATTGGGGGCTCTTTTAGTATAACCGATTTAAATAATGACGGTGTCGGTGAAAGCACTTTTCTTTACAAAATGGCTTGCAGAAGTGATGTATCTCCTTGCGATATGAAACTTATTATGCACGAGGGTGATGTGAAGTATGCAATAAGGGGAACGATGAAAATTTTCGTAGATAACAAATGGTATGGCGGAGAATATAAAGTCGATAAGTCTTTTAACGAAGCACCTTCAAGCTTCCTCGAATATGCAAAAGAGCAATGGAATAAATATAAAACGGAAAAGCTGAATTAGATTGTAAAGTTTGAAAGTTATAAGGTTATAAGGTAAAAAAGGATTGTGAAAATTTTCATAATCCTTTTCTATTTAATATTATTTGCAAAGTAATTTACATTTGGAACTTACACTTTACCTGTTTCAACTACTATATAAATGCATAATTATTTATGTAAATATCGTCTCATTTTGAGAAATTATTTTCCAAATGATACTATTCCAATTTTGTAATCTAACATAATTTCAAAAAAACCAATTATTATTTTGGCATAATTTTTGATGATAAATATCTGTTTAGAAACTTATTATCATTGTTATGAAAAACTTAAATAAAATAGTTTATGCAATATTACTCATATCCAATATAGGTTTTGCACAAATCGGGGGATATTCATTAAGTTTTGATGGTACAGATGATTATGTATCGGTCCCACATAGTTCCAATTTGAATTTTACTGCTTTTACTGTTGAAGCATGGATTTGTCCTACAACCGCAGATTCGAAAATAATCGGAAAAACTGCTTATGGTTCGGCAGTACCCGGTTTTAATATGGGTCTTTCTTCTGATTATAAACTATATTTTGAATGCAAACAAGATTGGGGTTCGGGTTGTATTGCCGGAGGTAGTTCTATAGCTGTAAGTTTAAATGTCTGGACACATGTTGCTATGACCTGGAATAGCGGCGGGTATTTAAAAGGCTATATTAATGGAGTTGAAGTCTTAAATGTTGCATCACCTTCTTTATCCATTACAAATTCAAATGCATTAGTTATTGGTAGGGCACCTTGGATTAGTCCAAGTCAGGGACCCTTCAAAGGCAGAATTGATGAAGTAAGAGTCTGGAATCTTGTACGTACTCAGACACAAATCAAAACAAGCATGCATAAAGAGCTTGCAGGTAATGAGTCAGGTTTAGTTGCATATTTTAAAATGAGTAACGGAAGCGGAACAAGCTTAACCGATAATCAAACTAATGTTACCGCAAATACGGGAACATTAAACGGACCAACGTGGAAAGCCTCCGGGTGTTTCGCAGGACCAAAAAGTTGTTTGGACTTCGATGGCACGGATGACTTAATAGCTATGCCTTCGGTGTTAGTTACTGCAACAGAAGGGATTACGAAATTTACGGTTTCTACCTGGATTTATCCCACTTCAATTAAAAATGCAGAAATAATTTTTTGTAAGAAGTACGGCTATTCACTTTTTTATAGATTCTTTCTACAATTATACGATAATTCATCTTCCGGTTCTACTGGTTTTAATTTAGGAGTTTGTAATGGCAGTAATGCTTATGCATATACAAGTACTGACAATCCTGTAAGCTCAAATATATATATCAAAACAAACAATTGGTATTATGTAACTATGGTTTATGATGGAAGTCAGACTTCAAATTCCGAAAAACTAAAACTGTATGTAAACGGAAGATTACAAACTCTTACTTTTGGAGGCTCTAACATTCCCGCTTCGACATCCACTCTGGGTGGAGCATTCAACATTGGTAAGGAAGAAAATGTAACTAATTTGAATTGGTCGGGAAAAATTGATGAATTTAAAATGTGGAATACTGCCCGAACTTCCTCGCAGGTATTGGAAGATATGGCACAGTCCTGTACGGGCTGTGAGACCGGATTGTTAACTTATTATAATTTCGATTATAAAGATGGAACAACGCTTTACGATTTAACATCAAACGGTTATAATGGTACACTTACTAATATGGACCCGGCAACTTGCTGGGTAAGCTCTGATGCATTTAATACCTGGATAGGAAATGAAAGTAATGCTTGGGCAACCGACGCTAACTGGAGTAGAGGAAGCATTCCGGCTTCCACCGATAATGTTGGAATTTATAAATGGGCACTTGGTAATGAACTATCTCTTAGCGGGACGCCAACATCGAATAACATAATTATTTCATCTACTTCTTCACCAACTTTGAATTCAAATTTCACTGCTAACGGTGAATTGATACTGGGCAGGGATATTAATTTGAACGGTTATACAATTACCTTAGGTAGTGAAGGATATCTAAACGAAGGAAATTATAAATTATTCGGGTCAAGCGGAACAATCACAACCACAAGAATATTAAGTAATATTTCCGCTCAAAACGTAGGAGGACTTGGTGCAACTATTACTACTACCGCTAATATGGGCAGTACTACCATTACCAGAGGGCATGCTACACAGGGCAACAATTCAAGCATATCGAGATATTATGATATAACCCCAACAACAAATACAGGACTCAACGCAACATTGGTATTTAAATATAATGACAATGAAATGAACTGGAATACGGAATCCGATTTGAAATTATTTAAATCAACCAATAGCGGTACGAACTGGGCTGTTCAAAATTCAAGCACAGTTAATACGACTGATAACACAATAACACTTTCAGGAATGGATGGCTTTTCACGATGGACTGCGGCAGATTATAACTCTCTAATGCCTGTCGAACTGGTCTCGTTCACATCTAATGTAAAAGATAGAAATGTAATTCTCAACTGGAAAACAAGTAAGGAGATTAATAACAAAGGTTTTGAAATCGAAAGAAAAATAACTAACGGTGACTGGATAAAAGTCGGATACAAAGAAGGCAAAGGTACAACTAACGAAGCAACAACTTACACTTTCGATGATACAAAACTGAATACGGGAAAATACAATTACAGAATGAAGCAAATAGATTTTAACGGAAATTTTTCTTATCATAATTTAAACGGAACTGTTGAAATCGGAGTCCCGGCAAAATTCAGTCTCAGTCAAAATTACCCGAACCCGTTTAATCCGAATACTAAAATCGAATTTGAAATACCGAATATTAGCAACGTCACTTTAAAAGTATATGATATATCGGGAAAAGAAGTTTTAACTGTAATAAATAATGAATACCTTAATGCAGGATATTATACGCTCACAATAGACGTAGGTAAATTATCGAGTGGTTTATACTTCTATAGACTTTCATCCGGTAAATTCGATTTAACAAAAAAAATGATGTTATTAAAGTAACAGTATGAATATTCGTACATAAACTTTTAAAAATGAAAAACACTAAAAAAAGTATCGTAAATAGAAAATTAATTATCCTCTTTATAATAATTATTTTTGCAAAGTCATTAATTGCTCAACAGGGTGGTTATGCTTTGTACCTAAATGGGACAAATAATACCGTAGAGTTTGCTTCAACAAGTGATATGACTTTAACTAATTTAAGCGTAGAAGCGTGGATTAAGACAACAGCTACAACCGGTGAACAGGAGATTTTTGCTTGGGCAAAAAGAATCTCTTATGGGCATATTACCGAATTTAGGGTAACAAACGGAAAGTTACAATTAGGCATTAATGATGGTTCGTGGGCTTCCGTAACAAGTAATACAAGTGTAAACTCGGGTAATTGGACTCACGTTGCGGTAACAAAAGAAAATTCAACTGTAAAACTTTATATAAACGGTAAGCTCGATATAAGCTCTACAATTAGTAAAAATCCCGTGGAAAACCAGATTGAAATCGGCTATATGCAAGATGATGGTAGTAAACGTAATTTTTTTTCTGGTACTATGGATGAAGTGCGTATATGGACAAGTGTACGCTCTGAAAGTGATATAAAAGCTAATATGTATAGAGAACTTGTGGGAAGTGAAACAGGTCTGTATGCATATTATAAAATGAGTAATGGCTCAGGTACTGCTCTATCCGATAATAAAACCGGTGGAACCCTTTACAATGGAACTTTAGTTAATAATCCCGTTTGGAAAGCTTCGGGCTGTTTCTCGGGTCCGAGAAACACATTAGATTTCGACGGGGTGGACGACAATGTATATATTGCGAATGGTGTTGTANTTGGTACAACATTCACCCAGGAAATGTGGATTTACCCGACAGATGCAAGTGTANTTTTTCGTGCGATTATAGGTAAAGAGACCGGTTCTACTCTTACGCGACCTCCATGTATTTATCAATATGCTAAAAAATTGCATTTTGGTTTTGGAGATAATTCTAATTGGAACAGTGATATTACTTCAAATGATGTTCTTACAATAAACGCATGGAATAATTTGGTATTAACATTTGACGGAACAACTTATCTTGTATATGTAAATGGTAGGTTAATTTACACTTCGCTCTGTGCCTCCGGTAAAATTCCGCCTAATCAGCCACAATCTTATATTGGAAAAATAGATAATTGTTTTATCGGCAAAATTGACGAAGTCCGAATCTGGAGTATAGTTAGAACCGAATCGCAAATCAGAGAATCTATAATGTGTAATTTAATCGGCAATGAAACCGGACTACAGGCATATTATAGAATGGATTATTCGGATGGAACTATCTTGTATGATATTACTTCAAACGCAAGAAACGGGACTTTGACCAATATGGACCCTTCAACTGATTGGGTTTCATCGACTGCATTTAATACCTGGATTGGATGCGAAAGTAATGCGTGGTCAACGGCGTCAAACTGGAGCAGAGGAAGCGTTCCTGCATCAACAGATAATACGGGTATTTATAAGTGGGAACTTGGAAATGAACTATCATTAAGTGGTGTTCCTACTTCAAACCATATGTTCTTTTCTTCGACTTCTTCTCCGACTTTAAATTCTAATTTTACTACTAACGGTGAGTTACTTTTAAATAGAAATTTGGATTTAAATGGTTACACCATTACTTTAGGAAGCGAAGGATACCTTAGCGAAGGAAATTATAGATTATATGGAACAAGCGGAACGATTACAACAACCCGGACATTAAGCAATATTTCCGCTCAAAATGTTGGAGGGCTTGGTGCTACCATAACAACATCTGCAAATATGGGAAGCACAACTATTACAAGAGGACATACTATACAGGGTAACGGTTCAAGCATTTCGAGATATTATGATATTACTCCCACAACAAATACCGGGCTGAATGCGACACTTGTTTTTAATTATTATGATAACGAATTAAACGGAAATACGGAAGCAGATATAAAACTTTTTAAATCAACAAATACCGGAACAAACTGGACGTTACAGAATTTAAGTACAGTAAACACGACTAATAATACAATTACTTTAACCGGAATGGATGGATTCTCGAGATGGACAGCCGCAAATAGCTATTCCCCGATGCCTGTAGAATTGATTTCATTTACATCAAATGTAAACGATAGAAATGTTTTGCTTAACTGGAAAACGAGTAAAGAAACAAATAACAAAGGTTTTGAAATCGAAAGAAAAATGATTTACGGTGACTGGATAAAAGTCGGATACAAAGAAGGCAAAGGAACAACGAACGAAGCAACCACTTACACTTTCGATGATACAAAACTGAATACGGGAAAATATAATTACAGACTGAAGCAAAAAGATTTTAACGGTAATTTTGCTTATCATAAATTAAATGGAACTGTTGAAATCAGAGTCCCGGCAAAATTCAGTCTCAGTCAAAACTACCCGAACCCTTTTAATCCTATGACAAAAATAGACTTTGAATTACCTTTTGATAGCAAAATAAATGTTAAGGTATTTGATGTTACAGGTAGAGAAGTGTTAAGTGTGATAAATAATGAATACCGTAGTGCAGGATATTATACACTCACGATTGACGGAAGCAAGTTATCAAGTGGAATTTATTTTTATCAATTCACTTCAGAAAAAATTAATGCAGTAAAAAAAATGATATTTATTAAATAATATTTTATAATAATTAAAGATGAAGAACATTTATTTCCCTTTACTAATTGTATTGTTTTCATCCTGTTTATGTTTTTCTCAAATAGGGGGTTATTCACTTTATTTCGATGGTGTAAATGATTATGTATCGGTACCGCACAGNAGTAATTTAAATTTTACAGCATTTACAGCGGAAGCGTGGGTTTGTTGTGTAGGAACATCGAATGGAAAGATTTTAGGAAAATGTGCTTCGGGTTCTGCCGCCCCGGGATTCAATATTGGTATTAATGATAATAAGACATATTGTTTTGAGGTATTCGGAAACACAGGTTCATATGTACAAAAAAATACATCTATTACAAATGCAAGCGGTATATGGACACATGTCGCAATGAGTTGGAGTACAGGAGGGTATATGCGGTGTTATGTAAACGGGGTTGAGGTGGCAAGTGTTGCTTCACCATCATTAACTATAACTACTTCCAATAATTTTATAATTGGAATGGCTCCGTGGGGTTTAAATCAGAATTATTTTAAAGGTAAAATAGATGAAGTCAGATTATGGAGTGTTGTCAGAACAGAATCGGAAATAAAAGCAAATATGTATAAAGAACTTGCAGGAAACGAAACCGGGTTAAAAGCATATTACAAAATGAGTAACGGTAGCGGAACATCGCTGACCGATAACCAATCTAATGTTACTGAAAATACCGGTACTATTAATAATGGTGCAACGTGGGAAGCTTCGGGATGTTTTGCAGGTCCGAAGAATTGTTTGGATTTCGATGGAACGGACGACTATGTATCTCTACCTTTGGGTTTATCTACTGCATCAAATGGACTTTCTCAATTCACTGTGTCCACGTGGATTTATCCGGCGTCTATTAAAGATTGGAGTGCTGTTTTTTCAAAAAAATATGGGTCGGGTTTTAATGACAGATTCTATTTACAGTTTTACAACAGCTCTTCTTATGGTAGTAACGGTTTGATTGCAAGTGTATCGAATGGAAGCAGTGCCTTTGGATATACAAGTTCGGGAACACCTGTAACCACAAATACATATATCGAGGTAAATAAATGGTATTATGTCACTGTTGTTTTTGATGGCACACAATCTACAAATTCCGATAGACTGAAAATATATGTTAATGGCAAGCTTCAAGTATTGATATTTGAAGGTACTATCCCTGCAACTACATTTTCTTCCGGAGGAACCTTCAACCTTGGAAAAGAGGAAGGTTGCTCTGAAACTTGTTTGCAGGGAAGGATTGATGAATATAGATTCTGGAATACTGTTCGGACATCAGCACAAATATTGGAAGATATGACTAAATCTTCTATTGGAAGTGAAACAGGTCTATTATCTTATTACAATTTTGATTATAAAGACGGTACAGTGCTTTATGACCTTACTTCAAATGCATACAATGGTACACTGACCAATATGGACCCTTCAACTGATTGGGTAAGCTCATCTGCATTCAACACCTGGATTGGATGCGAAAGTAATGAGTGGTCAACAGCTACTAATTGGAGTAAAGGTAGTGTCCCGGTTTCAACCGATAATACTGGAATTTATGAATGGGCACTCGGTAATGAACTATCCTTAAGTGGAGTACCAACTACTAATCATATGTTTTTTTCTTCAACGTCATCACCAACTCTTAATTCAAACTTTACTACTAATGGTGAACTTCTTTTAAATAAAGATATAAATCTCAACGGATATACAATTACTCTTGGAAGTAATGGTTATCTTAATGAAGGTGACTATAGATTATATGGTACATCAGGAACTATTACTACAACAAGAACTCTTAGCAATATTTCCGCTCAAAATGTTGGAGGGCTTGGTGCTATCATAACAACATCTGCAAATATGGGAAGCACAACCATTACAAGAGGACATACAACCCAGGGAAATAATTGCAGTATTTCGAGATATTATGATATTACTCCCACAACAAATACCGGGCTGAATGCGACACTTGTTTTTAATTATTATGATAACGAATTAAACGGAAATACCGAAACAGATTTGAAGTTGTTTAAATCAACAAATAGCGGAACTAATTGGACGTTACAGAACTCAAGCACTGTAAACACAACTAATAACACAATTACTTTAACCGGAATGGATGGATTCTCGAGATGGACAGCCGCAAATAGCTATTCCCCGATGCCGGTGGAATTAATTTCATTTACATCGAATGTAACCGATAGAAATGTTACGCTTAACTGGAAGACAGGTAAAGAGATTAATAACAAAGGTTTTGAAATCGAAAGAAAAATAACTAACGGTGACTGGATAAAAGTCGGATACAAAGAAGGCAAAGGAACAACGAACGAAGCAACAACATACTCATTCAATGACACAAAACTAAATTCAGGAAAATACAATTACAGATTGAAGCAAATAGATTTCAACGGTAATTTTACTTATCATAATTTAAACGGAACTGTTGAAATTGGAATACCTAAAAAATATAACCTAAATCAAAACTACCCGAACCCGTTTAATCCGAATACTAAAATCGAATTTGAAATACCGAATATTAGCAACGTAACTTTAAAAGTATATGATATTACGGGAAAAGAAATTGCAACATTGGTAAACGAAAAACTTCAAGCCGGAGTGTACGAAATACCATTTTCTATTAACCAATTATCAAGCAACCAAATATCCAGCGGAGTGTATTTTTACAAGCTCACTTCCGACAACTTCTCTGCCACAAAAAAAATGATTGTATTAAAATAAAAGACAAAGTAATTCTTTGAAGAAGAAAAGGGTTATGAAAATTTTTCATAACCCTTTAGTTTTTAAGCTCTTACTATTTACAATTCACAATTTACTATTTACAGCTCTTCTTACATTCCATATTTATCAATTATTTCCTGCTTTGTTTTTCCGAGAATATCGTATTTCTTTCCTACTTTTATAAATGCCGCAAGTGCTTTTTCAAGATGATGCATTTCGTGTGCGGCGGAAAGCTGTGTACGGATTCTCGCCTGACCTTTCGGTACTACCGGGAAGAAGAATCCTACCGCATAAATTCCTTCTGCATATAAATCTTTTGCAACATCCTGGGAAAGCTTTGCATTAAACAGCATCACCGGAACGATTGCCGTTTCCCCTTCTTTTATAATGAAGCCCGCATCAGTCAATCCTTTACGCCAGAACTTTGTATTCTCTTCCAGCTTATCGCGTCTCTCGGTTGATTTGGAAATGATATCGAGAACTCTCAATGCACCTTCCACTATTACCGGGGCAACTGTGTTTGAGAATAAATACGGACGTGCTTTTTGTCTGCACATTTCCACTATTTCTCTTCTACCCGATACGCATCCGCCTGATGCACCACCGAGTGCCTTACCCAGCGTGGTTGTGATGATATCGATTTTTCCCATAACACCGCATTGTTCCTGTGTGCCGCGTCCGGTTTTTCCGATGTATCCGCTCGAGTGTGAGTCATCTAAGAAAACCATTGCATTATATTTTTCCGCAAGCTCAACAATCTTGTCGAGCTTTGCAAGGTCGCCGTCCATCGAGAAAGCACCATCTGTAATAATCAGTCGTAATCTTTTATCCTGGTGAAGTTGTAATTTTTGTTCGAGGTGATTCATATCGCTATGCTTGAAAGAATCGTTTTGTGCTTTGCAAAGTCTCATACCGTCTATAATGGAAGCGTGTACAAGCCTGTCTGCAATCATCACGTCCTGGTCGGTAAGTACCGCTTCGAATACTCCGCCATTTGCATCCATACAGGATGGAAAAAGAATTGTATCTTCCGTACCGAGAAATTCCGTTAATTTATTTTCGAGTTCTTTGTGTATATCCTGCGTACCGCAAATGAACCGTACCGAGGACATTCCGTACCCGCGGACATCGAGTCCGTCGTGAGCGGCTTTTACTACATCGGGATGTGAAGATAAGCCGAGATAGTTATTAGCACACATATTAATCACGTGTTTCTTTGCTGAGCCGATTGGGAATTCAACTTCAATTTCGGAATCCTGTGCGGAGCAAATTGCACGCTCTTCCTTAAATATCCCACCGTTTTTTAATTCACTGAGCTGGTCAATGAATAGTTTTCTTACATTATCGTTAAAAGACATTTTTTAAACCTCCGTTTTTTTAATAGAACACAGATAACACTGATTTTACAGATGTACGCTGAATATTATTTGTGTTCATTCTTTTTAAAATTATTTGTAAAAATTTTTCTTTTAAATTCAGGCTTTTTACCGAAATTTAATAAAAGCCCAATTTCAAAATCAGTAGCTTTAAGATAATTTATTAATTGGAACTCGTGTTCCTGGCATATGCTTTCTGCTGCTTTTAATTCCAGAATTACTTTTTCTTCAACTACCAAATCTGCAAAATATTTACCTACATTAATGTTATCGTAATATACATCTATTGGATATTGTTTCTCAACTTTAAATCCGATTTTTTTAAGTTCAATCTCAAGTGAGTTTTCATAAACTTTTTCAAGAAATCCATATCCTAATGTATTATAAACATTATAAAACGCTGAAATAATTTTACTTGTGATTTTTTGATGCAGATATTGGTTTTCTGTGTCCATCAGTTTTATCAGTGTTATCAGCGTTCTATTTCTTCTTATTCTACATTAAACTCTTTTAACAATGTCATAATATTATTCACGCTGTCGAATGCTTCCGGTGATGCTTTTGCATCGGGAATCTGTATATTATATTTAGTCTCGAGGAAAACTTTCAGTGAAACCATCGAAAAAGAATCCACTATACCGCCCGAAATCAATGGTGTATCGTAGGTTACTTCCCTGTCGTCACCTTCTTCGAGGTATTCGTTTCTTACGTACTCGAGAATTACGTCTTTTGTTGCTGACATTTTTTTTACTCCGTTTAAATTTTATAAATTTGTTTTAAATATTTAAATCTCTATTTTGGTGCCGCTACCCAGGGAACAAAAGTGTATTCGTACGTTTTTCCCCCGTCGGTGAATTTAATAACGATTTTTTTTGCATCCATACTTACTATATTCCATTCTTCACGGTTTGGTGTGTTGGCATCGAAAATGAGTTTTGAATTATCTCCGCTAAAAATCCACTTGCCGCTATCGAATTCCTCTTCTTCTATTGCCGAATAAGTTCCGTCTGCAAAAAATTCGATTTCGTAGTTAGGTAGTTCCTGCACCTTACCGTTTTCTTTGTATTCGGATAAGTCCCATTTGCTGATTATAAATGCATTCGTTTCGTTTAAAGTAGGTTTGGAATTATTCATAAGCGGTATCGGCTCTACAACCGAAGAATCCGTATTTATAATATAAGTTGTATCCTTTTGTGCAAAAACAAAAGAGTTACTA
>JGI20214J51088_10001814_pt1 | contig 14439 bp, 11 predicted proteins | sample WetSurMetagenome_FD_51088 | JGI IMG/M metagenome (IMG submission 51088) | reverse complement strand
CAAGTTTTTTATTGAATCCCGTAAGTATTTTAATCACATTTGATCTGATATGAATAAAATTTTCCAGACCCTTCGATTTTAATTCGTCGCTGCATGCAGGATTACCTGCAATCACAATAATTGCTTTATCCTTTAAACTGTTATAAATCTCCGGAGCAAAGACAAGATACTCTTCATCAGAACTGCAGATCACTACAATATCTGCTTTTGACTCAACTGCAGAATTAACAGCTTCCTTCACAGTACCAAAGCCCTGATTATCTAATATCCTATAGCCGGCACATCCGAAGAAATTTGCAGAAAACTGGGATCTTGCTTTCCTCATAACCGGGTTGCCTATTTGCAAAAGAAAAACAACCGGCCGCTCAGGCGCCTTGTCGACTGCAATTCTTAGTTTATCAAACTCCTCAGCTCCCCGGAAAAGCGTAATCGGTTCAATGATCGGATCCTTTTCAATTTTTTTCCTGAATAATGCTCTATTGAGATCAACAGTATCGGATATCTTCTCCTGTGTATTCGGATATTGATTTGTCCCAAGAAGAACTATTTTTCTTGTAGCAAGATCCTGCTTCCGGCTGGCAGCTGATTCTTTCAGTTTTGTCTGTATAAATCCTGATTTTAAACTTGAAAGAAAACCACCCTTGTCTTCAATTTCAAGAAATAATTTCCAGGCATTTTCAGCGATGAGATTTGTAAGGTTTTCAATATAATATGACCCTGCTGCAGGATCAACCACTTTGTCAAAATAAGCCTCTTCCTTAAGTATCAGTTGCTGGTTTCGCGCTATTCTTTCCGAAAATTCATCGGGATTTCTGAAAACAATATCAAAAGGATCTACCGTAAGGGAATCTGCCCCTCCGAGTATCGCTGACATGGCTTCTGTCTGCGTTCTGAGAAGATTAACATAAGGATCGTATACAGTCTTGTTCCATTTGCTGGTGACACTATGAATCTCCATTTTGATGTTTCTGCTGTCAGGGTTAAAACCAGTATTTACAACTGACCAGAGAAGGCGGGCTGCTCTCAGTTTTGCAATCTCGGGGAAATAGTTTGATCCTGTTCCGAAACTGAATTTTATTTTTGAAGCAGCAGTAGAACCAGATATTCCCCGCTGGGTAAGCTGAGTCAGATATTCACTTCCCATCGAAATGGCGAAGGCGAGTTCCTGAACAATATCCGCTCCTNCATTATTAAAATTTGTTGCATTGATATTAATTGTCCTGAAGAGGGGAAGAAAAACTGATGATTTTACTACAGATGCCAGGTAATCAAATCCCTCCTCGGGAGGAATGCATAATGTTCCATTAATCATTAACCGGCTCAAAGGATCAGCCTCAAGTGTTCCCCTNATTTTTTCAGGATCTGAATAAGATTTTTGTACATATTTAATTATCAGATCAATTATCTCCAATGCTTTGCCATCGGAGAGAAAATTCAGTTCAACTCCTCCAAGAAATATCCTTTCAAGAAGAAGGTTAAAGTTATTTTCAGTGATCGATTGGGGGTCGGAAATTATAAACCCTATTGAATCAATCCCTTTCATAAGAATTTTCAGTACCTTCCGGTTCGCTTCTGAATAATTGGTCACTTTAATATTCTGTCTGACCAGCCAGCTGTTATCTCTGGTTTCATATCCTCTTATGAAAGGAAATTCTCCGGGAAGCGTGGTAATATAATTAAGGTTTTCAGTATCTTCCATCCGGTAAAAGGGTTTCACATCAAACCCTTCGTTAGTTCTCCAGACGAGTTTTTTATTAAAGTCAGCTCCCTTAAGATCAATATTAATCTTATCCATCCACTCTTTTGTGGTTACCGGTGGAAACTGCTCAAATAATTTTTCCTTCTGATTCATTCTTCTCAGGTTGTAATTAAAAACACAAATTAAATGAATCAGCCTTCATAGTTTTTATGAATTTTATCATATCTGATGCCTGTTGAATGCTTGACTATTTTCCGGCAAATTCCATTAAAAAAGATTTAATAAACTGATTCAGGTCCCCATCCAGAACAGCCTGAACATTACCGGTCTCATGGTTTGTTCGCAGGTCTTTCACCATTTTATAAGGATGAAGCACATAAGATCTTATCTGTGATCCCCATTCAATCTTTTTTTTCTCTCCTTCAATCTTTGCCTGCTCATCCTGCTGTTTTCGGAGTTCAAGCTCATATAGTTGTGATTTCAGTATTCTCAGAGCATTTTCTTTATTATTCANCTGNGANCGTGTTTCCTGATTTTCTATTACCAGTCCTGAAGGCTTATGTCTTAGCCTTACCGCTGTCTCTACCTTATTCACATTCTGCCCTCCGGCGCCACTCGATCTGAATGTATCCCAGGTAATATCGGCAGGGTTAATTTCTATCTCTATATTATTATCGACCAGAGGTGAAATAAAGACCGAAGCAAAAGTTGTCTGCCTTTTCCCCTGTGCATTGAATGGGGATATCCTTACCAGCCGGTGGACACCGTTTTCACTTTTTAAATAGCCATAGGCTCTTTCACCTTCAATCTCCAAAGTAACGGATTTAATGCCTACTTCATCGCCGGCCTGATAATCGAGTTCTTTAACCTTGTAATTATTTCTTTCTGCCCAGCGGAGATACATCCTCATTAGCATGGCAGCCCAATCGTTGCTTTCAGTACCCCCCGCACCTGAGTTAATTTTCAGAATTGCACCAAGCTGGTCCTCCTCCTTCTGCAGCATATTCCTGACCTCAAGGTCCTCAATAAGTGACAAACAGTTTTTATACTGGTTGTCAACCTCTTCCTCAGTAGTTTCTCCCTCTCTGAAAAAGTCATTAATTACACTGATATCGTCAATAGCTGAATTAATTTTGTCGAATGCTGTTGTCCAGCTTTTGAGCTGAGCAATGCTTTTCAGCAGATCCTCGGCTTTCTTCTGATCATTCCACAGACCGGGTTGCTGCGACAGGCTTTCCTTTTCTGCAATAAGGTCGAGTTTGCCTTCGATGTCAAAGATACCTCCTCAAAGCATCACGGCGTGCCGCTAATGCTTTTATCTGTTCGTTAGTTATCATTTAATAAATTTTGGACAAATTTAGTCTTTTATCGTGTAACAATAAGGTATAAACCTTTAATTTTGGCATTCTCAATCTCGGGCTATGCTGAAACTGATCATATATATGCGTCCTGCTGCCAGGTATTTTTTAATTGCCTGGGTGTTGACAATAATAATTGTATCGTCCATACCTAACATACCAACTTTAAAGATCCATACTGCGAAGAAAGAAATCAGGCTCGATTATCTGATGCATTTTTGCGAATACGGGGTACTGTCTTTTATGGCATTTCTTTCTTTCGCAGGAAAAGAATTTAAGGTTAGCTTCAGGAAGGTATTATTGATTGCTGGCGGCCTGATTATTTTTGCGATTCTCGATGAGTTGCATCAGAAGCTTATTCCGGGTCGATCGTATAATATAAAGGATATGCTGAGCAATGTAACCGGGATAATGGCTGCCACTGTCTTTACAGTAATTGTGTTCAGTATGATAAAGAAAAAGCTAATACAGAAAAATTGAAGAGAAATCCATGTACAATTTCAAGAACTCCGGAGGGGTTCCATCAATAATAGGATATTGNAGCCCTATACAATTTCAACAACCCCGGAGGGGTTCATCAATTCTCATCATAGAATTCATACAAATGTTCGGTTAAAAAATCTATCCCCTCGTCCTTCAATATACCCATATATTCCTCTTTAAAACTCTCTGTTAAATGATGCGTTTGTTGATTTAAAACATATCTATAGACCTTATCCAATTCAGGATAACCTACCGTAAAAGCACCATAACCATCCTGCCAGCTGAATTTTGCAGGTAAAATATTATTTGTATTAATAAATATTGATGAACTCCGTTTAATATCTCTGATTAGATTTTCTATAGAAATTGACGGACAAAAGCCTACCAGGATATGAATATGATCAGATGTGCCATTTATTGCGATCGGATTGCAATTCTTACCCTTTATTATTCCATAAATATATTTATGGATATTACCCCTGATTGAATCTTTGAGCAAGGAATGTCTACCTTTTGGAGTGAAGACACAATGAACATAGAGTTTAGTATAAGTGTTTGGTTTCATAACAGATAATTTTGGAAATGCAGCAATTAAATTTATGAAATCCTTCTCAATTAATTATAAAACAGCCTAACTAATTTTAATTATTCGTAATATTTTATCGAATTAATTGATGGAACCGCTCTGCGGTTCTATTTTTCTCCCCGATATTGCAACCCTATGATTGATGGAACCGCTCCACGGTTCTATTATCTTCCCAAATATTGTATACCTATGATTGATGGAACACCTCCGGTGTTCATTACTGATGTAACCGCTGATCAACATTCCCTCGATTTCTGGATTTCTAAAATAAACCGCGGAGCGGTTTCACTAATTATAGAATATTGTACCCTATTGGATTTTCTGAACCCCGGAGGGGTTCCATCAATTCACCTTATAACCAATAAATGATCCGGTACCTGAATAGTTTGACATACCTGTATTTATTGTAAGACTAACTGTATTGCCCAGATCAAGCTTCAGCGTAACCCATTTAGTTAATTCAGTACCAGAACTAATATCTGGTCCAAGAACCTCATAAATTGTACCATTCCTAAGTAAATTCAGGACCCTTCCACTGCCTATTCCATCAGCTTTATAATAAATACAAAACGTATATATCCCGGCAATAGGTGCGGTAAAACTTCCCGTTCCGGCATCATACCCGGTACCATCATTGAATTCAACATCGGGATTAATAAATGGATATGTTGATCCTATTGTTAATCCGGTCTGAGAAATGCTTTTTTTTGCTTTGAACNCGACAGAATTTTCAAGGTTCACAGTGTTTTTTGAAGAAATGGTAAGATCCCCCGTGTTCCTATTATAAGTTAATGTTTGCAATTCATTCGTCGGATCAGAATCAGCATCATTTTTTAAAACCGACAAGTCAACCGGGGAAGCTCCGCCTGAAATGGTCAATTTATTATCAGTTGGATTAAAACTCAATGACTGATTGAATTTTGCCAGGTCAATTGCTGTTGCTGAAGGATTTTTAGTAATTTTAAGCGTATTATTGACATCCAGTTGCAGATCCTGTATCTGATTGGTCAGCCCCACCTTATTCCCACCTAAGATTGAGAGTGTGTCGCCAAGGAGGGTGAGCTGATGTGGTACATTAAGGGTAGTGAGGTTCACAGTATTACCTCCTGAAATAGAAAGATTATTGCCATTAAATGAGAGTGTCTGCTTGTCGCTTGCCGGATCACCCTGATCACCCTTCGGACCAGGATCGCCTTTTGGTCCCGCCGGTCCTGCCTCAAGCGATTTCTGTGCATAAAGAGCATAAGGCACCGAAACGAATGGCATTGTCCCCATATCAATAAAATCATTATCAAACTTCACCTCAACCTTGAGGTAATGAGGAGCCGAGCCCCATTTTATTTGGGATAGTTCACCGTATGTTCCTCCGGTCGGAGTTCCTGTACCAATGACTAAAGAAAAAACACCGAATTTTGTAGTAATCTGCTTTGCATGTAATTCCTGGTAAACAACTGTTCCGAGAGGATTCCCGGAAATAATAGAAAATTTTACATCTATACTTTTATTAACAAGTTCTTTACCGTAATTATCTCTTGCCACTGCCTGGTATGAGATCCCGAGTGGAACAGTCTGCCCCAATAATACAGTCCCGGCAAGTAAAGCTAATAATAACAGATAACACCTCTTGAAACCTTCTAAAGTCATAGTCTTCCTGATTACATTTTTTCTATCTTAAATACCCTGTTTATTTTTGCATCATAACTTGCTACCCTTACAAAATAAAAGCCAAACGTCAGATCAGAAATATCAATACGCTGTACAATATTATAGTCGGTAATAAAATCCATTGTAACAGAACTTACGATCGTACCTGCTATATTGATTATCTCAATTCTGTATTTTCTTGCCTCAGCGCCAAACAGTTTAACATATATAAAATCTGATGCAGGATTAGGATATACATCAACTCCTGTCCCGGCAGGCACAATGTCAGTAACTTTCATACCGGGTTGCTGAAAACCCTGAGTCAGAATAAATCCTGAACCACTTATAACGTCAATCGCAGTTTCACCAACTGTTTGTGAATAATTTATTGTCGGGGAAGTTGCTAAACCTGCTGCTGGTACTAATACCTGATGTGACAATTGTTGCGAAAACCCGGTTGTTCCGTAGAATAGTATTAGTACAAATAAAACCTTAGGTCCTCGGATCATGTTATATTTTGTTCTGGAAGATCAAATATAAACGTATTTTTGAAAAAGCAATAATTTTTGTTGATAAATATGTTAATAACTCTGTTAATAACATGCTTCTTAAGTTGATATTTTATCTTATATTAAGAACCCCTCCGGAATTTAATCCGATATTGATCAATATTTAATTGTTTTAGTTTCGCATAAAATGTTAAAATCATTCCTATATCATAATCTTACCGAAGCCGGATGCGATGAAGCCGGGAGAGGCTGTCTTGCAGGACCTGTTGTGGCTGCAGCAGTAATCCTTCCAAAAAACTTTAAACATTCTGTTCTTGACGATTCCAAAAAACTTTCAGCAAAGCAAAGGACTATGCTTAAAGATGAAATTATCGAAACAGCTATTGCATGGAAGGTCGCATTTGTCAATAATATGGAAATTGATGAAATGAACATCCTGAGGGCTTCTATAAAAGCAATGCATATTGCTATTGAGGGACTTGAAAAGATTCCTCAATTCCTGCTCATCGACGGTAACAGGTTTTATGCCTATAAAAACATTAAGCATAAAACGATTATAAAAGGTGATGGATTGTTTTTTTCAATTGCAGCAGCATCAGTACTGGCAAAAACTTTCCGGGATGAATTCATGGAGAAGATTCATGAAGAGTATCCTCAGTACGGCTGGAACAAAAACAAGGGATATCCTACCCTCATGCACCGTGCTGCCATTATGAAGTACGGAATAACCCCATATCATAGAAAATCCTTTGCTCTTTTTGACTCCCAGCTTAATATTGAGTTCTGAAACGAGCTCTTCCTGATGCAAATAATGCACATTATTTCGGGCTCTATGTTCCACACATTCCCGTTTGTAAAAAATACCTGAATATTTATTAATGATCTCATATATCATATTGAATATAACGTTTAAAAATTATCTTTACGCCTTAATTTAAAATCAATCTAATTAAGCAATAATTTATGAAAAAGTCGCTTGCAATACTATTGGTCCTCATACTTGGCTTTGGATTCAAGGCAAAAGCTGACGAGGGTATGTGGCTTCTGCCACTTATTGAGAAGTTAAACATTGGAAAGATGACCGAACTGGGTCTGAAACTTTCTGCTGAAGACATCTATAGCCTGAACAAAGTATGTGTTAAAGATGCTGTTGTTATTTTTGGCGGAGGATGTACTGGTGAAATAGTTTCCTCACAGGGACTTATCCTTACAAACCACCACTGTGGATATGGTTCTATCCAGGCCCATAGCAGCATTGATCATGATTATCTTCAGGACGGTTTCTGGGCAAANACAAAAGAAGAAGAATTGCCAAACCCAAACCTCTTCGTTACATTCCTTATAAGAATTGAGGATGTGACAAATCAGGTACTTGCAGATGTCAAACAGGGAATGAGTGAAACAGAGCGTAACACTGCCATAAGTAGCGCCAGACAGTCTATTGAGAAGAAAGCCTCAGAAGGGAATAGTTACAGGGTTCAGGTTGGAAATTTTTATGGCGGTAATTATTTCTATCTACTTGTTTATGAAAGATATACTGATGTACGTCTGGTAGGAGCTCCTCCTTCGTCAATAGGTAAATTCGGGTTCGACACCGATAACTGGGAATGGCCTCGTCATACTGGTGATTTCAGTGTTTTCCGGGTATATTCAGCACCCGACGGAAAACCTGCTCCGTACGCAAAAGAAAATATTCCACTCAAACCAAAACACTTTCTCCCTGTTTCAATAAAAGATCGTAATAAAGGCGACTTTGCGATGATCCTGGGATATCCCGGAAGAACCAACAGATACATGACTTCATATGAAGTAAACGAACAGCTCCGGATTTTACACCCCGACAGGATAAAAATACGCGGTATTAAGCAGGAGGTATGGATGAAGGATATGCTTGCTGACCAGAAGGTAAATATTCAGTATTCCGCNAAATATTCAAGCTCTTCAAACTACTGGAAATATTCCATTGGGCAAAAAAGCAGCCTTGAAAAGTTGAATGTAATTGCGAAGAAAGAGGAACTTGAAAATCAATTTAACAATTGGGTCGCTGCCACACCGGAACGCAAGGGAAAATATGGAGAAGCCCTGAATATGATAAAAACCTCTATNGAGGGCAGAGCAGAATATTACAACGCTATTCAATACATAAATGAGTGTTTACAGGGATGTGAACTTTTAACAATGAACCGGATGTCTGCCGGGCTCATTTCAGCACTCAAAACAAAAGATAACCAGAAAATATCAGAAGCAGTTGATCAGATAAAGAAAAACAGCAGCGACTTCTACAAAGACTATAATCCTTCAACGGATATGAAATCAATGAAAGCTATGCTGAAGCTTTACAGGGCTGATGTGCCGGTAAAATTCCAACCCGACTTTTATACCAATGTTGTGGATAAAAAATTCAAAGGTGACGTTGACAAGTTTGTTGATGACATGTTTGCTAAATCTGTATTCTCAAGTGAAGCAAAACTTAATGCTTTCCTGGTTAAACCGGTCCTTAAAACCATTGAAAATGATCCGATTCGTAATACCAGTGTATCGATAAATAAAACCGCAAACGAAGTGTCTTCAGGATCAAGCCAGTTTGATGCAACACTTGCAACTGGTAAAAGACTGTGGATTGAAGCGTTGATGGAAATGGTTCCCGGGAAAACCCAGTATCCCGATGCAAACTCAACCATGCGTCTTTCATACGGAACTGTTCAGGATTATGATCCAAGAGATGCGGTTACATATAAATATTTTACTACTCTCCAGGGAGTTGTGGAAAAATATAAACCAGGTGATTATGAATTCGACCTNCCAAAAAGGCTGATCGAACTGAACAATAAAAAAGAATACGGAAGATACNGATCCTCAAAAGGTTATATGCCGGTTTGTTTTCTTACCACAAATGATATTACAGGTGGCAACTCCGGCAGTCCGGTAATGAATGGGAACGGAGAACTCATAGGATTAGCATTTGATGGCAATTGGGAATCTATGAGCGGTGATCTGGCATATGAACCTGAATTGCAAAGGACAATTGTTGTTGATATTCGGTATGTATTATGGATAATGGATATTTATGCCGGAGCAAAAAATCTTGTCGATGAGATGAATATAGTTCAATAGAAACTATATTGTACTCACCCCCTTTTCAGCGCTGTATGCTCGCTCCTCCCTAAAATTGCCTGCTAGGCAATTTCTTAACAGTCGTCCGCCTCTCTACTTTGTAAAGAGGGGGATTTTATTTATACCAATTGCATTATAATGCATATTAGATACACCTGTTTTACAAGGGCAGCAATCACCTAACATTCTGTATATTAACCCCCCTTTAGGGGGGAAGGGGGGCAAAACGCAAGAAAGAGATTTCGATCAAAAAATAAAACGAATTTGATTATCTTTGCGTCAAATTTGGAACTATGCATTTCAGCCTGATTGAGATTCTTGCCGCTTTTATGGTCCTCTTTGCTATCATTGACATACCCGGATCTATTCCTATAATAATTGACATCAAATCCAAATCAGGAGAGATAAAATCAGCAAAAGTTACTCTTGTCTCCTTCCTGATATTGCTGGCATTCTTGTTTATTGGCAGCCCATTATTAGGCATTTTCGGTATTGATGTNTCGTCCTTTGCTATTGCCGGTTCATTTATAATTTTTTTGATTGCCATGGAAATGATCCTGGGTATTGAACTCTTTAAACAGGAGTCTCATGGCGGCGGATCAATATTCCCTATTGCCTTCCCCTTAATTGCCGGAGCAGGATCAATAACTACAATCCTTTCCCTGAAAGCTGAATATCAGACAATTAATATTTTTATTGCCCTTATTTTAAACATGGTTGTGATCTACCTGGTATTACAACTAACTTCAATATTTGAAAAAATCCTTGGTGCGGGAGGACTGCAAATCCTCAAAAAAGTATTCGGAGTAATATTATTATCAATCGCAATAAAGCTTTTCGTTACAAATACAGGTATTGTTCTGCATCATGCCAAATGAAATCACAATATATACCGACGGAGCTTCGAGCGGAAATCCTGGTCCGGGAGGATATGGCGTGGTGCTTATTTCCGGGAAACACCGTCTTGAAAAATCCGCTGGATACAGGCTTACAACAAATAACCGTATGGAACTTCTTGCAGTAATTGAAGGACTTGAGGCACTTAAGATAAGCGGAAGCAGGGTTGTTATTTATACCGACTCAAAATATGTTGCGGATTCTGTCGAAAAAGGATGGGTATTGCAATGGGAATCAAAAGCTTTCAAAAAGAAGAAAAATCCTGATCTCTGGAAAAGATTTCTTATTGTATACAGGAAACATAATGTAAGATTTGTATGGATTAAGGGTCATGCCAATAACCCTGAAAATGAGATATGCGACCAGCTTGCTGTTGCTGCTTCAAAAGGGATACTCCTCGAGGATACAGGTTATTGCCCCGAGGATNAANACAATAAATTGCTTTAGTTTCAGAACTTTTTAAACCAAGGATACTGATGGAGAAACTTTATATTCGTCCTACCAGCACAACACCTGAGGTTAGTTTTTCACCCAAGGAAAATATTTTTTTTATCAGAGGAGTATCTTCCCCTGAAGATGTCAGGGCAATGTACTACCCCATCATTGAATGGATAAAAGAATATATAAATGAAATTGTGGTGGCAAAAGAAAATAATTATACCCCTGAATCTCCATTAAAATTCATCACCGAATTAGCCTATTTTAATTCCTCTTCAGCAAAATTCCTATATGATATTTTCCTGGAAATAAAAAGACTCAAGCCATACGGCATTCCCTTTGTGGTTGAATGGGTTTATGAAGAGGAAGATATTGACCTCAGAGAGGCTGGCGCCGATATTGCTTTGCTTGTTGAAATGGACTTTTCATATATCTCAAAGTAACTCATCACTTTATGAGAGGACAAATTGAACTCTATCAACTTTTACAGAAACTCGAAATTAAATTCGAATATCACGAACATCCTCCACTCGCAACTATCGAGGACGCCAAACTCCACTGGAAAGATTATAATTCGGGAAGATGTAAAAATATTTTCTTCCGTAATCATAAAGGAGACAAACATTATTTAGTAATCCTCGAACATCTGAGACTACTAAATATAAGGGATCTGGAAAAACGTCTGAAACAGGGCAAACTTACCTTTGCTTCCGATATACGCCTGAAGAATTATCTCGGAGTTGAACCAGGGTCTGTTACTCCATTCGGACTTATTAATGACAAAGGAAAACATGTCCACATCTTTATCGATGAAAAATTAAATGAATTTGACCGGCTTACCTTCCATCCAAATGTAAATACTGCCTCGCTTACCGTTTCGAAATCCGATTTTCTGAAGTTTCTTCAGTTTACAGGAAATTCATTCGAATTTATAAGTCTCTACGAATAGGGTATCAGGTTGGCTATAATGTCATATAATATCTGCCACAGTCAAAAACCAGAGTTTGAATTTATTTCGAATTTATATCCATATTCATGCAAAATGATATCTGGTTAAATATCAACTGTTTAGTCTTGCTCCCCTGTGATTGGAGAAAGTATGAGTTTATCCTCAACAATAAAAAAATATTTTTTTTGCATCAAAATCCACTTTTAAACGTCATTACTCAGAAAACTAATCAACCATATTCTGCATGAAAAGAATTCTCACCTCAATAATGCTCATTTTATCACTTCTTCAGGGACTATTTGCACAGGACCTGGGGAAAAAACAATATACTGCGATACATATAACTATTCCCCCCGTAATAAATGGGATTCTCGACGATGAGGTATGGCAATCGGGTAACTGGGCCGGAGGATTTACTCAAAATGAGCCATTTAACGGAATGCCCGAGACTCAAAGGACAGAATTCAAAATTTTATTTGATGATAATAATCTCTATGTGGCAATCAAGGCTTACGATACAGCGCCCGACAGTATTGTCAACCGGTTGACCCGTCGTGATGAGGCTGATGGTGAACTTGCCGGCATAATACTCGATAGTTTCCACGATCTCCGCACAGGTTTTCTTTTTGGCGTCAGCTCTGCCGGGGTTAAATACGACCAGATGTTTACAAATGATTCGGGAAATGGCGATTCGTCATGGGACCCAAACTGGTGGGTAAAAACAACTCTAAATAAAGAGGGTTGGGTTGCTGAAATGAAAATACCATTCAGCCAGGTAAGGTTTGACAAAAACTCCGGGGAGGTATGGGGACTCGATGTAGCACGAGTTTTATATAGAAAAAACGAAACTACCTTCTGGCAGCATATCCCCAGAGACGCTCCTGGTATGGTTCATCTGTTCGGAGAACTTAAAGGCCTTGACCAGATAAAACCACGAAAAATTTTCGACGTAACCCCGTATGGTGTTGCCAGAACAGAAACTTTTAAATCCGTACCTGAGAATCCTTTCCAGTCAAAAGGGAAACTGTCAAAACTGAATGGAGGTATAGACGCGAAAATAGGTGTTACAAATAATATGACGATGGACCTGACGATCAATCCCGATTTTGGCCAGGTCGAAGCTGACCCGTCTGTAGTAAACCTTTCAGCTTATGAAACATTTTTTAATGAGAAACGTCCGTTTTTTATTGAGGGAAACAATATCACTAATTTTGGATTGGGCATTGGTGACGGGGGAGTGGGAAATGACAACCTGTTTTACTCCAGACGAATAGGTCGCCAGCCTCAAGGATACCCAAACATGAAAGACGGCTGGTATGCCGATATTCCATCAAGAACCAATATACTTGGTGCAGCTAAACTCACCGGAAAAACCAAAGACGGACTTTCTATTGGCATTGTTGAGGCTATGACCGCCCCGGAACAGGCCGAAATTGATACCATCGGAGGAAGAAAGTTCTCGACAGTTGAACCGTTTACAAACTATTTTGTCGGGAGAGTTCAAAAGGATATTAACAATGGAAAAACCCTGATCGGGGGAATTTTTACCAGTACCAACAGGGAACTCGATGCTGATGTAAAAGATGTTATGCATAAAGCAGCGTATACCGGAGGAGTGGATTTTACACAGTATTTCAAAAATAAAAACTGGATGTTTAACCTGAATACAGCATTCAGCNTTGTGGAGGGCTCTGAAAAAGCAATAACCGGTACCCAGAAATCCTCATCTCATTATTTNCAGAGACCCGATAGAAACTATGCTCNTCTCGATACCAGCCGTACCTCACTTGGAGGTGCNGGGGGTAGAATGGAGATTGAGAAANTGAACGGACACTGGAATTTNATTGGTGCAGTCTTATGGAAAACTCCGGGGTTTGAGACTAACGATCTGGGTTATATGCGTACAACGGATCAGATTCTGTCTGTCCTTTGGGCCGGTTATAACCAGTTCAATCCTAAAGGTATTTACAGGAGCTTCAATATTAATTCTGATTTTTTTGGAACCACCACTTTTGGAGGCGACTGGATAGGCGGAGGCTATGAATGGAATGCCAACCTGAATCTGAAATCCTTTTGGAGTGTATATACCGGAGGAAACCTCAATACATCATCAATTTCTACCGATAAACTCCGTGGCGGACCCTCAATGAAAATCCCCGGAAATATAAATNCATGGATTGGCTTTTCATCTGACAGCCGTAAAAAACTAACTTTCAACATAAATACGAGCCTGTCAAAGGGTTTTGAAAACAACAACAACGACATTTCCGTCGAGGCTGATATTTCTTATAAGCCATCGAATTATATCGTCTTTACCATAAGTCCGGAATACGATAAGTCATTTTCTGAACTTCAGTATGTAACTCAGACAGATTTTAACGGTGACCCAAGGTATATTTTTGCATCCATCAATCGGAAAACCATCAGTACATCNTTCAGGATGAACCTGAANCTTAGTCCAAATCTTACATTTCAGTACTGGGGACAGCCATTTGTAGCTACAGGAGAATATTATAATTATAAATATATAACTCAACCTCTGGCAGATTCTTACCATGACAGGTTCTGGACATATAATGCCAATCAGCTCCATAATGATGGCGATCAGTTTAATGTAGATGAAAATATCGACGCGAAAACAGATTACACTTTTGAAAAAAATGATTTCAATGTGAAACAGTTTCTGTCAAACTTTGTGGTCAGATGGGAATATAACCCCGGGTCAACCCTCTTCCTGGTTTGGAGTCAGACCAGAAATTACT
>JGI20214J51088_10001813_pt1 | contig 14440 bp, 14 predicted proteins | sample WetSurMetagenome_FD_51088 | JGI IMG/M metagenome (IMG submission 51088) | reverse complement strand
GTCAGAATACACTGGGAGCAGTCGAGAGTTGGAAAAGTTTCTGAGAGTTGCGACATATGTCCTCCGATTGAAGGATCTTTTTCAATCAGAATAACCTTATGGCCTGTATTTGCAATATCCAGACTGGCCTGAATTCCTGCAATACCGCCGCCAATCACAAGAGCAGTTTTTGTTACAGGCACTTTTATTTCATTGAGTGAATGATTATACTTTACTTTTTCAACCAGTATCCTTACCAGATCAATTGCCTTTTGCGTGGTAGCTTCACCTTTTTCGTGAACCCAGGAACAATGTTCCCTCAAGTTGGCCATTTCGCACATAAATGGGTTCAAGCCTGCTTCAGCACACGCTTTTCTGAAGGTAGGCTCATGCATCCTTGGTGAACAGGAGGCCACAACCACTCCATCGAGCCCTTTCTCTTTTATTGCTGTTTTGATGAGATTCTGCCCGGGATCGGAACACATATATTTATAATCCACACTGAAGGCTACACCATCATAATTGCCGGCTGTTTCAGCAACCTTTGCACAATCGACGGTTGCACTTATGTTCTCACCGCAATGACAGACAAATACTCCTATTTTTGACATATAATTGTATACTTGTTATTTCATAAAATATTTAATTAACACCCAGTTTCTTATACTTTAAAACCCCCATCCCAGCCTTCCCCCAGGGGGGAAGGTGAAACCATCCTCCCGCTTTGCGGGATAAGAAAGGGGGTATTTGATAAAAGTTTAACCATATCCACTAGGCTCAAACTGTAACTTTAACAAAATGTCTCTGAAGTCCAAGTGACTTCCTGTCGAGACCAACAGCCAGTCCAATTGCCTGGGTGATATACAGGACAGGCATATCGATTTTTTCACCCAGGTATGAGTTTATTTCATCACGGCGCATATCGAGATTGGAATGACACATCGGGCAGGCAACAATTACAGCCTCGGCACCACGGTCATTCGCATCACCAATTATCTTGCCCGACAGCCTGCCAACTGATTTCGTTCTTGAAACGGACAGACCCGCTCCGCAGCATTCCGTTTTGAATGCCCAGTCGATCGGAGTAGCTCCTGCTTTCAGCATCAGAACATCCAATGTCTGGGGGTCTTCCTCACGGTCAAATTTAAGAATCTCATGTGGTCGTACCAGCAGGCAACCGTAATAACAGGCTACTTTATGGTCAAATGGCTTCACAACTTTTCCTTCAATGTTTGGGATAATATATTTATCGAGAAACTGAACTATATTTAAAACATTTACAGATCCGGTGTAAGCAAGTCCATTGGCATCAGTAACTACATTTTTAAGGGCCGGGTCTTCTGACAATTCGTGTTTAGTAACAGTTAACCTGCTGTAGCAGGCAGCACAGGGCACAACTATTTCGGTCAACCCCTGCGTCTCAGCCAAAGAAAGTATACGTGCCGGCAGAGCAAGAGACAGTTCTTTATTCATATTATGAGCGGCAGTTGCTCCGCAACAATTCCAGTCTTTAATCTCCTCAAGCTGGATATCAAATGCTTTTGCAACGGCAAGGACCGACTCAGCGTATTCACGTGACGATCCTTTCAGGGAACAACCTGGATAAAATCCGAGAGTCATATTATTAGTTTTTAGTATCAATTTAGTCCGAAGTCGGAAGTCGGGAGTCGGAAGCTTCTGACTTTATTTTCTTTGATTTTCTGAAAATTAAAGCTACACCTGAACGATCTTTTATTAACTCCGGAATGATGTTCAGCTTGCCACGACTCATCATTTTTGGAGCAAGAGCCAGGTCATCTAGAATTTTTAGGGTTCTGGTCTTATAGTCAACAAATAATCCAATCTCATAAAGCCGTCCCGTATATCGGATCGAATCGAGAAAGGACTTATGAAAAGCAATGATTTCCTTTGCCTTAGGATTGGCTTTTTTCTCATTTATAGATTTGTGTCGTAGAAAATCCATCATCTTTGGTATATCAATACTCATCGGGCAACGGGCAAAGCACATCTCGCAAGTGAGACAAACCCAGATTGAGAAAGAGCGTAACACTTTATCTTCCAGATCGGGGTTACCAGTCTGTAACATCCTCATTATTACGCTTGGCGGATAATCCATTTCTTCTGAAAGCGGGCAACCTGCGGAACATTTTCCACACTGATAACAATGACTTACCTTAACTTCTGTATGTTCCAACACTTCCCCNCCCAGCCCGGATATTCCGGAATGATGTGTATCTGAACTCATAATATTATAATTTGTACTGAAAATATAAGACCAACAAAATAACTCCCTAAAGTAATAATTATTGCAGCTCTATTAACATGAAAAAAATCATATTCAGGATTTCATTTACTAATAAAAAATCAACAATATGATTATCGCGCCGCAATAAACAAGCAATCTGTGAAATAATTAACAATAAGAACTTTCTCCAATGTGATAAATATCATTATTATCGTTTGTTAAACTTATTACAAAACAAAAAAAAAATCTAATTTTGTGCGGCTTTGAACCTAAACTAATTCCATTTTCAATGAATAATGAATGGTTAATTTTGTTTTTCCTTGTAGGAGCCATTTTTGTAGGATTGGTTCTCATCTTCTCAGGAATAGTAGCTCCGAAATCAATAAACCCCCAGAAATTTGAACCTTATGAATGTGGAATTCCCACCGAGGGTGTAACCTGGCTGCAGTTTAATGTAGGGTATTATCTTTTTGCAATACTCTTCCTGGTATTTGACGTTGAGACGGTCCTTGTTTTTCCGTGGGCTGTTGTAATGAAAGAAACCGGGATGGCTGCATTTATCGAAATTGTTATATTCTTCTTCATACTGGGCTTGGGATTATTATATGCCTGGAAAAAACATGCTCTTATATGGGAATAAAAGGAATGAAGAGAGAAGAATTCGGGGATAATGAAAGCCTCGATCTTCTGAAAGAATCCGGGTCAAATGTTCTTTTAACCACAATCGATGATGTTATAAACTGGGGTAGGAAGAACTCTTTATGGCCTCTCACTTTTGCTACAAGCTGTTGCGGCATTGAGATGATGGCTGCCGGAGCACCCCGACACGATTTTGCAAGGTTCGGAATGGAAGTTTACAGGGCCAGTCCCCGTCAGGCTGATGTTATTGTTGTCGCCGGAACAATCGTCAACAAAATGGCACCCGTGTTAAAACGTCTTTATGATGAGATGGCTGAACCAAAGTACGTCGTTGCTATGGGNGCATGCGCAATTTCAGGAGGTCCGTTTTTCTTAAATTCTTACTGTGTTGTTAAAGGTGTTGAACATGTTATACCTGTTGATGTATATGTTCCCGGATGCCCTCCNCGTCCTGAAGCATTATTATATGGAATGCTCCAGCTTCAGCGAATGATCGAAGCACAAACGATGAAATCGAGGAAGGCAAGGAATACTTCACATGATTCAAAATAAGAACCCGAAATGTTCAGAAATCTGATTATCAATGGATAAAATACAACTTGGAGAATTTATTAAGTCTATCGATCAGGAACTCGATATTAAGGAAGGAAAACAATTTGTTGAAGTAACTGTCCCTCCTTCAAAACTGTACTCATTAGCTAAGCAGCTAAGGGATAACAAAGAGGCTCAATTTGATTTTCTGTTTTGTCTTAGCGGAGTGGATTATGGTCAGGATCTGGGTGTAGTCTATCACCTTCGTTCCACAATCTATGACCACGTTGTTGTATTAAAAACCAGGACTTCTGACAGGGAACATCCACAATTCCCTTCTGTATCTGATATATGGAAGACNGCTGATTTTCATGAAAGAGAGGCTTATGATCTTCTTGGGATCAGATTTACAAATCATCCTGATTTGAGAAGACTCTTCCTCGACAACTCCTGGGGCTATCCGTTAAGGAAAGATTATGTTGATGATATTAATATTGTGAGCAAGTAATCTATGGAAGAAAACGTAAAAAATATTACTCCTGATGAGCAGCAGGAATATGTTATCAACATGGGACCGCAGCATCCTTCTACTCATGGTGTATTAAGGCTGGTGGTATCGCTTAAGGGAGAGATTGTCAAAAACGTGGAACCTCATTTAGGATATATACACAGGGGCATAGAAAAGATGTGCGAAAGCATAACCTATCCACAGATCATACATCTCACAGACAGAATGGATTACCTTTCTGCCCATATTAATAATGAAGCGGTATGTCTGAATGTGGAAAAAGCCCTTGAAATTGATATCCCCGACAGGATAAAAGTGATACGTACTCTGATGTCAGAACTAACACGTATCCAGTCACATCAGCTGTGGTGGGCTTCATTCGGAATGGATTTGGGAGGCCTTACATGTTTCTTTTATGGTTTGCGTGACAGGGAAAAAATTCTCGACATTTTTGAGGAGACCTGCGGTGGACGTATGCTGGTGAGCTATAATTGTCCGGGAGGCCTGATGTACGATATTCATCCCAACTTCCAGAAAAGAGTAAAAGATTTTATCAAGTATTTCAGAAAGATATTACCTGAATATGATCAACTGCTTTCAGGGAATGTGATTTTCCACGAACGCAGTAAAGGGATAGGCAAATTATCTCTGGAAGATGCTGTTTCATATGGCATTACAGGTCCTTCCGGCAGGGCTTCAGGCTTCTCATGCGATGTTCGCAAACATGAGCCATATAGTGCCTACGACAGGATAACCTTTAAGGAAATACTTCATACTGAAGGAGATACTTACAGTCGTTATATTGCAAGGATTGATGAAATGTGGGAATCGATGAATATTATTGAGCAACTTATTGATAATATTCCCGAAGGATCTTTTGCAGTGAAAATGAAGCCAATCATTAAACTGCCTGAGGGTGAGTACTACCAACGGGTAGAAACTGCCCGTGGAGAACTGGGAGTATATATAATAAGTGACGGGAACAAGAATCCTTACCGGGTGAAATTCAGATCTCCGAATTTTGTGAACTTATCTGTACTTAATCATATTTCAAAGGGGTTCAAGATAGCTGACCTTGTAGCTATCGGAGGTTCTCTGGATTTAGTTATACCGGATATTGACAGATAGGCNGAGGTTTGCGGCATACGGTTTGCGGTGTGCGGTATGCCGGAAACCGCGAACCGCGAACCGCACACCAAATAATAGAGCACCGGAATTTTGTAATTAAAGAATAAAGACCTAAAGAAAAAAATATGCTACCTGAGATTGTCGCTCTGAATAATTCACCATCACTACCAAAACCGTGGTGGAAAGTTATATATGATTTTTCCTCTCTTACAACATGGATCGATAACAGCCTTCATAGTTCAATGTCATCATTTTGGGCTACCATAACAGAATTGGTTATCATAGGCGTACTCATCCTGCTTTTTTATGCCCTGGTTGGTTTGTTCCTTGTATATGCTGAAAGGAAAGTATGCGCTTTCATGCAAAACAGGCTCGGACCAAACAGGGTTGGACCATTTGGGATCTTCCAGACGATTGCGGACCTGTTCAAATTACTTTTTAAGGAGCTGGTCCCGATCAAGAATGCAGATGGTTTCCTCTTTAATCTCGCCCCTTTTATTGTCATTATAGCATCATTTATGGCAATCGCTGCTATTCCGTTTGCAAAAGGACTTCATGCAATTGATATGAATATCGGAGTGCTATATGTTATTGCGGTATCTGCAATGGGAGTCATAGGTGTTTTGCTTGCAGGCTGGTCGAGTAATAACAAATATTCTTTAATTGGTGCGATGCGAAGCGGAGCCCAGATCGTGAGTTATGAATTATCGGTTGGCCTGGCACTGATCACTGTTGTCATCCTTGCAGGATCGATGCAGCTTTCAGTAATAGTTGAAGCACAGAGAGATGGCTGGTTTATTTTCAAAGGGCATATCCCGGCCTTCATTGCATTTGTAATATTTCTTATTTCAAGTACTGCTGAAACTAATAGAGGACCGTTTGACCTCGCTGAAGCTGAGTCTGAACTTACTGCGGGTTATCACACAGAATATTCCGGTATAAAATTCGCATTCTTTTTCCTTGCAGAATATATAAATATGTTCATCGTGGCTTCCATCGCTGCAACAGTTTTCCTGGGAGGCTGGATGCCATTTCATGTCGGTCACCTGGAAGGATTTAATCATATAATGGATTTCATCCCTCCGTTTATCTGGTACATAGGCAAGACATTCTTTGTCATATTCCTCATGATGTGGTTCAAATGGACTTTCCCAAGGCTAAGAATTGATCAGCTTTTAACACTGGAATGGAAGTATCTTCTTCCTATCAATCTGGTTAATGTTCTGATTATGGCATTTATAGTTCTTATGGGCTGGCATTTTTAATAGTAATTAACTTTATATTTATCTCTGAATGAGAAGTATAATAAATTATCTGAAAGAAATAATATTTGGTGTCTGGTCACTAATGAAAGGTATGAAAGTAACAGGATCATACTTTTTCAGACCAGGTACAATCGTAACTCAGAAATACCCGTCTAATAGAAAAACCCTNGTGATGACTGAGCGTTTCAAAGGTGAAGTTGTGATGCCTCATAATGAAAAGAACGAACATAAGTGCACCGGTTGCGGGATTTGCGAATTGAATTGCCCTAATGGCACAATTGAGATAATCTCAAAAACTATCATTACCGAGGATGGAAAAAAGAAGAGGGCAATTGACAAACACATATACAGGTTAGGCATGTGTACTTTCTGCGCTTTATGTGTTAAGACCTGTCCTTCGAATGCGCTTGCCTTTTCCCAGAAATTTGAACATGCCGTCTTTAACAGGGCTCTTCTTATAAAAACTTTAAATAAACCGGGTTCACAATTAATGAAAGGAGTTGAATAATGGCCTCTAATCAGATTATGTTTATTCTATTTGCAACGATGATTGTCATCTTTTCAATTCTGACAGTCACCAGTCGCAGGATATTAAGAGCAGCAGTTTATCTTTTGTTTGTTCTGGTATCTACTTCAGGACTTTATTTCATGCTTAATTATCAGTTCCTGGCNGCCGTTCAGCTTACTCTCTACGCAGGAGGTATTGTGGTACTGATCATCTTCTCGATCCTCCTTACAAGTCANATAAGTCAGAGTTTTGAGCCATCAGAATTGAAGAAGAATATATTTTCAGCTCTCGCTGCAATTACCGGAGCCATTTTGTCAATAGTGACAATTCTCGATTTCAGTTTTTCAGCTACTACTGAGGCAGCACAAGAGGTAAATATGAGACTTATCGGAAAAAGTCTGCTGTCGGTTGATCACGATGGTTATGTGCTTCCTTTTGAAGTAATATCTGTTTTGCTTCTTGCAGCTATGGTCGCAGCTATAGTAATTGCCAAAAAGGGAGCGCCTAAAAAAACCGAATTAACAAATCTAAATCAGAAATAATATGAGTTCAGGAATACCCTTACAATATTTTTTGGTTCTGGCAACAATAATGTTCTTTGCAGGAGTTTACGGATTCCTGACACGTCGGAATCTGATAACTATTCTTATGTCGGTGGAACTGATCCTGAATTCAGTAAATATTAATTTTCTGGCTTTTAACAGGTACCTCTATCCACATAAACTTGAAGGTATGTTCTTCAGTGTCTTCGTCATTGCTGTTGCAGCTTCTGAAGCAGCTGTAGCAATTGCGATTATAATCAACATATACAGGAGGTTTACAACAATAAATGTTGAAGACGTTAATGAAATGAAATATTAATATGATAAACTTCAATTATACAATCTGGATACTGGTTCTGCCCTTTTTTATGTTCATTTTTCTGGGACTGGCCGGGCATAAATACTTTCCAAAGCTGTCAGGTATCTTGGGAACATGCGGACTGGGGATAATTACAGTTCTGTCGTACATTACTGCGTACAAATACTTTTTTACAAGCGAAAAGGCAGATGGAGCTTATCAGAAAATAATTGCATTCAATTTCACCTGGCTTCAGTTTACAGATAAGCTTCATATTGACATTGGCGCGCTTCTCGATCCGATTTCAGTGATGATGCTTGTTGTAATATCGACGGTATCATTTATGGTTCATATTTACAGTCTCGGATATATGAAAGGAGAAAAAGGCTTTGAGCGATTCTTTTCATTTCTCTCCCTCTTCAGTTTTTCGATGCTGGGACTCGTATTGGCTACTAACATTTTCCAGATGTATATTTTCTGGGAACTTGTAGGTGTTTCTTCTTTTCTGCTTATCGGTTTCTATTACCAGAAACCATCAGCTGTCAGAGCTTCAAAGAAGGCATTTATTGTTACACGATTTGCTGATCTCGGATTCCTTATCGGTATCCTGATATTATCGTTCAATNCAAAAACATTTGATTTTATTTCTCTTACAAACCCTGCAGGAACTGCTATCACGCAGGGCGCCGGCATTGGTTTCCTGGGACTTTCCATTATGACGTGGTCGATGATTTTTGTCTTTATGGGAGGCGTCGGAAAATCAGCAATGTTCCCGTTCCATATTTGGCTTCCCGATGCGATGGAAGGACCTACTCCNGTATCGGCGTTAATACATGCTGCAACAATGGTTGTTGCAGGTGTATACCTGGTTGCCAGAATGTTTCCTATTTATGCAATAGCGGCACCTGTGGCGCTGAATGTTGTTGCATATGTTGGGGCTTTCTCTTCACTGTTTGCTGCTGTTATCGCCTGTACCCAAACAGATATTAAAAGAGTTCTTGCTTATTCCACGATGTCGCAGATAGGATTAATGATGTGCGCACTTGGAATTGCAGGGTATGGTGGTCATGAGGGATTAGGTTATATGGCATCGATGTTCCATCTTTTCACCCATGCCATGTTTAAGGCACTTCTCTTCCTCGGAGCAGGAGCTATTATTCATGCCGTGCACAGTAATTATATGACCGATATGGGTGGCCTGAGAAAATATCTTCCTATTACCCATATTACATTCCTGATTGCATGTTTAACTATTGCCGGTATTCCTCCTTTCTCAGGATTCTTCAGCAAAGATGAAATACTTACTGCAGCATTCGAGAGTAATAAAGTACTGTTTGCAGTTGAATACGCAGTTGCCGGGCTGACAGCATTTTATATGTTCAGGCTCTATTTCAGCATTTTCTGGGGAAGAGACACCCAATATCATCATACCCCGCACGAAGCACCCGCAACCATGACCATTCCTCTTATCNTACTTGCGATAGCTTCAATATTTACAGGATTTATACATTTCAATAAATTTGTTACNTCCGACGGTAAAGTTCTTGAAAGCGAACTTGAGATGATGATAGCGATACCATCGGTACTTATAGGATTACTGGGAATTGGAATTGCTTATATCATGTATATTAAAGAAAGCTCTATCCCCGATAAACTGGCTGCAACTTTTAAATACGGATATAAATGGGCCTATAATAAGTTCTACATAGATGAAGTATATCTTTTCGTCACGAAAAAGATCATATTCAGATATATAGCAGAGCCGGTCGCATGGTTCGACCGTCATGTTGTCGATGCAACAATGAATATGATTGCAACTGTTACCCAGGGAGTCTCATTCAGGATCAGGGGATTTCAATCGGGTCAGTTACAGAAATATGCTTTTGTCTTCATTACCGGGGCAATAATGCTGGCAATATTATTTATATACCTGTGGAAATAAATGATAATCTAGAAAAAGACTTTTAATTATGGATATTTTATCTCTGTTTGTAGTAATTCCGGTCTTAACAATCACAGCTATCCTGCTCCTTAAAGATACGCGACAGGTTCGTCTGGTCTCAATTTTTGGTATGGGGCTTCAGTTATTGATGGCTGCCTTCCTTGCATACTTATACCTCAGTGCCCGTCATGCCGGAAATCTTGATGAGATGTTATTTGTTAAGGACCATCTATGGTTTAAAAGTCTCAATATTCATTATGCTGTTGGTGTGGATGGGATATCCGTTGCTATGATATGCCTTACTTCGCTTGTGGTATTTGCAGGGATTTTTGCATCGTGGGAAGTGGAGATACTGACCAAAGAATTTTTTATTTCTCTTATTCTCCTGGCAACCGGGGTTTTTGGTTTTTTCATCTCTATTGATCTTTTCACTATGTTCCTGTTTTATGAGCTGGCTGTTATACCTATGTATCTGTTGATAGGAATATGGGGAACCGGCCCAAAAGAATATTCAGCAATGAAACTTACACTAATGCTGATGGGCGGATCAGCATTGCTTCTGGTGGGTTTGCTTGGGATATACTTTAATTCTTCTCCTGATAGTAGCCGGTTGACTTTTAATATCCTGGAGATATCAAAAGTTGTTATCCCGTTACCGGCTCAAAGATTGTTTTTCCCGTTGACATTTGTGGGATTTGGTGTTCTTGGTGCATTGTTTCCTTTTCATACATGGTCGCCTGATGGACATGCCTCCGCTCCTACTGCAGTTTCGATGTTACATGCAGGTGTTCTTATGAAACTCGGCGGATATGGCGCATTCAGGGTAGCTATTTTCCTTATGCCCCAGGCAGCACATGAATTGTCGTGGATATTTATTATTCTGACTTCAATAAGCGTAGTTTACGGAGCCTTTGGAGCAATTGCCCAGAAAGATCTGAAATATATAAACGCTTACTCTTCTGTAAGCCATTGCGGGTTGGTGCTTTTCGCAGTACTGATGATGAATCAGACGGCTATGAACGGTGCCATTATCCAGATGATTTCTCACGGATTGATGACAGCACTTTTCTTTGCATTGATAGGCATGCTTTATGGACGTACTCACACCAGAATGATAAATGAAATGGGGGGTCTGATGAAGGTGATCCCATTCCTGTCTGTTTGTTATGTGATTGCCGGTCTTGCTTCCCTGGGTCTGCCGGGATTGAGTGGATTTGTTGCTGAAATGACAATATTCGTAGGTGCATTCCAGCATCCCGAGCTCTTTTATCGTATTGTGACAATTCTGGCAGTTTCTTCAATTGTATAACTGCCGTATATATTCTGCGTGTTGTGGCAATTTTATTGCTTGGTCCGACAACAAATGAACATTTTGAACATCTTCCTGATGCAAAATGGTTTGAAAAAATATCTGTCGTAACGTTGATTGGGTCAGTTGCCGCGATTGGGCTGGCTCCTTTCTGGTTATCTACAATGATCGGAACAAGCCTTCATCCGATTATTGAAAAAATTTTAGCACTTAAGCCATTTTGAGTGGTCTCTTTATAAATATATTGGATAATATTAAAATATGAGCACAGGAAATTTTTTGATAATGCGTCATGAACTGCTGCTGATTGCCGCAGCTCTTTCAGTATTGATCGCCGAGATATTCTGGGATCAGGATAAGAAAAAAAATATAAGCCTCTTTTCAATAATTCTTTTTGGGATCATAACTATAATTGGATTTATTCCTTCACCAGCAGGCACTCTTTTCGGTGGCATGTATGTTTCTTCAGGTACCACATTTCTTATGAAGAATATCCTTAATATCGGAGCATTACTTGTATTTATCCAGTCTGTCGCCTGGCTCAACAAAGAAGAAAATTCTGAAAAAATAAGCGAATACTTCCTTTTGCTCATTTCAACTCTGGTTGGAATGAACTTTATGATTTCTGCAGGTCATTTTCTGATATTCTACATTGGGATTGAACTCGCAACTATTCCAATTGCTGCTCTGGCAGCATTCGATCGTTATAAGAACAAATCAGCAGAAGCTGGTATTAAGCTTATTCTGTCATCTGCACTATCATCGGGTGTTCTGCTTTATGGATTATCTATGATTTACGGAACCACCGGAACACTCTATTTCAGTGAGGTGGCTAAGCTCTTTGGCAATAGCTCTCTTCAGATACTTGGCTTTATCTTCTTCTTCTCAGGAATGGCATTCAAAATATCAATTGTTCCATTCCATTTGTGGACGGCCGATGTATATGAAGGATCACCTGTAAATATAACATCTTATCTGTCTGTCATTTCTAAAGGAGCTGCTGTATTTATTCTGATGATAATCCTCTTTACTGTCTTTCCTGTTATTATGGCAACATGGCAAAAAACGATATTCGTTACTTCGGTACTTACTATGACGATCGGAAATCTGTTTGCCATTCGTCAGCAGAATCTCAAGAGGTTTCTGGCATTTTCCTCAATATCACAGGCCGGGTATATCCTTCTGGGTTTAATAGGAGGAAATCAGCTTGGAATGGCATCAGTTATATATTATGTTTTGGTTTATATCTTCTCAAATCTTGGAGCTTTTGGTGTCGTTACTGCGATTTCAAATGCCACCGGCAAAGAAAATATCGACGATTATAATGGACTTTACCATACTAATCCAAAATTAAGTCTCATTATGACGCTGGCATTGTTCTCNCTTGCCGGTATACCACCTGTNGCCGGATTTTTTGGTAAGTTTTTTCTTTTCACGGCTGCAGCACAGAAAGGGTTTTATCTTCTTGTTCTTCTTGCAGTATTNAATACAATAATTTCATTATTTTATTATCTGCTTGTTNTAAAGGCAATGTTTATTAACAAAAGTGATAGTCCAATCGAAAAATTCAGGAGTGATTTCCCAACCAGGTTTGCTCTTGGAATTTGTATTGCTGGAATCGTCGTAACGGGTTTTGCAAGCATAATTTTTGAAGCAATTAAGAATTTAAGTTTTGGAGTCTGACGAAGATACAATATGAAAGAAATAAATTTAACCGCAAAGCACGCAAAGAGCTAAGAACTAAGCTCGCAAAGACTGAACAAGATGGTTCTGACTTTGCGACCTTTGGATTTAAATCTTTGCGTTCTGATAGCTATCGGAATTTGTGGTTAATGGATTTTTAAGCCACCATTAAAAAGATATAAGACATGGCAATAGATAATGCAAAACATATAATTGGTGAGATTGATAATGTTCGTTGCACTATTGTGGAAACCGGAGCCACACTCGAACGTGTTGCTTTCCTGAGCGATTTACTGAGCTTCAACAACCTTGAAGTAAAAGAACTGAAGGAGATATCTGANAATCCTGATGGTGAGCCAAAATATACAATCGGAGTAACAGATCTGTTGTTTAATCCTGTATTTGCCATATATGAGAGACAGTTAAAAAACCGGGAAGGAACATTTGTCACCCCCGGATACTGGAAACAGGNATGCATCGATTGTGATCCACGTTACTGGATGCGCAGACAGACCGAAAAGAATTCCTAAAAAGAATTATCTTTATTTTAATTTTTTTCTTAATATTTGTTCCTGTATAGGATCATAATAGAATCTTTTTCCATTTTACCCACTTCATGAAACTAACCAAGAAGTTTCTCTTTATACCTTTTGTACTTGCATTGTTTTCGTACTTGTTCTATTCTGCATATAAAGATGTAAGAAACAGGACTTTAACTGAGTTTAATAATCAGCAGTCTACATTAGCAAAGCAAGCCTCCAGAGGAATTGAAGGTTTCTTTATTTATTATCAGCGTGAACTATCCTTCATGTCAAGACTAAAGTATATTTCAGATCTTGACGATCAGGGAAAAACTTTGCTGGCTGACTTTTACATGAGTCACTCTGACCAGATTGAAGCTATTTCAATGGTGGATGAAAAAGGAGTTCTAAAATATACTTATCCAGTTAATACGCCAGCAACCGGCAGGGATATTTCAAATCAGGAACATATAAAAACTGTGATTACAACACATCAGCCAACTGTAAGTGATGTATTTANTTCAGTACAGGGCTTCAGAACGATTGCCTATCACATACCTGTAATAATTGAGAATGTTTATAAAGGAAGTTTAGCAATACTGATTCCAATCGATAAACTCGGAAAAAGGTATCTGGAAAATATCAGGACCGGAGAAACAGGATATGGATGGATGATAAGCAAAGAAGGAATAGAATTGTTCAATCCTTCGTACGAGTTAACAGGAAAGTCGGTACAGGATCTATTCAGGAACTTACCNCCTGTTCTGGAATTTATCAATGAAACTTCAAAGAATCCTGAAGGCACTTCCACTTTATATACAGGCCCTGATATATATGGTTCGGGTAAAAACTCCAGGACATTGGCTTCATTCTACCGGATCAACCTGGGCAACACTTTCTGGACCATCATTATTTTTACTCCTGAAAAAGAAGTATATGCCAAACTTACATCATTCCGAAATCGTCTGTATATTCTCATTTTACTGATATTAATTGTAATGATAATTTACTTTTATCTCTCCTTCAAAGCAAGTAATGTACTGAAAGAAGAGAAAAAGAGAAAGACGATTGAGAAAACGCTTACTGAGAGTGAAAAACGATTCAGGGTAATGTTTGAATTATCACCGGCAGGAATTATTCTTATTGATGAATTGGGAACTGTAATCGAGGTGAATTCATCATTTTGCTCCACACTTGGTTTTACAAGAGAAGAGGTTCTCGGAAAGAACATACGAATATTTGCTGCACCCGACAAAGAAGGTGAAATAGAAAACAACATTTCGCAGATTCTTTCCGGCAAAACAATGATACATGAGGTAACAAATACAAAAAAAGACGGGTC
>JGI20214J51088_10001810_pt1 | contig 14456 bp, 12 predicted proteins | sample WetSurMetagenome_FD_51088 | JGI IMG/M metagenome (IMG submission 51088) | reverse complement strand
AGCGTATAAGGGACATTATTCTGTCCGAGTTCCCATGCAGTGAGTTTTGCCCCCTGGTTTCTGGGTCGTGTTTCATCAACCCATATATGAACAGGAATACCTTTTTCGTGAGCAAGATAGATAGGAGCCGTGACGGTACCATAGTCGATACAGGCAAGCCAGCCGGCATTGCAATGAGTAAGAATATTCACAGGTTCTCCCTTCTTTTTCCTGCNTATTTTTTCGATAAGTTTCAGACCATGTTTTCCTATCTGCCTGCAGTTTTCCTTTTCCATTTCACAAATTTCATTTGCTGTCGAAAGGGCAATTCCTGATAGATCCTTTGAAGCAAGATTCCTGTTCAGTCTCTTCATAACATTATTTACTGCCCAGGATAGGTTTACTGCAGTAGGACGGCAGGAGATCAGGTATCTGGCTGCATTTGTCAGATGTTCCCGGATGTTGGTCCGTGAATTTATTTCCAGTGTGGCAAGATAAATTCCAAATGCCCCGGCAGCNCCTATCAGAGGAGCCCCTCTTACAGTCATATCTTCAATAGCNGAATAAATCTCATCTACCGACCGGAGCTCTTTAATTTCAAAAGAGAAAGGCAGTTTCTTCTGGTCGATGACTTTTACAGTATCCGGTTCGGATTCGTCAATCCAGATGCTCTGATAATTTTGATCACCAACTTTCATTTTTACATTACCTCCCGGTTTTATAAACTTCAAAATTACAAAATATTAAAGGATTAAATAAGTATCGTGAATTAGTAATATTCTATGTTTTACAAATTGAAACTATTCCTGTATTGTATTGAACCCTCCCCCGATCCCCCTCCCTTAAGACTAAGGGCGGAAGCAGAAATACATTGTATATGAGGAGATTCTCCCCTTCCCTTAAACAAAAGGGAAGGGGTTGGGGGAAGGGTTTATAAAATAATATTAAGATTGAGATTTGAGGAGACAAAGACGGATTTCGAATTNTCGACCGGATTATTCTAANATTTTGAATCTTTTTTAAAATTATTATCTTTGCAAATACGAAGAGTGAGTTCGATATAATAACAGTATATGATTAATAAAGAGGAGTTTAGAAAGAAGATTATTGTTTCAGCGGGGCAGATCTTCAGTCGGTATGGCTTTAAAAAAACAACAATGGATGAGATTGCAACTGCTCTGAAAATGGGTAAAAGTTCCATTTATTACTATTTCGAGAGCAAGGAGGAAATCTTTGAAGCGGTTGTTCTTCATGAGGCTAATATCCTTAGAAATGAGCTTACTACTGCAATAAAATCAGTCGAATCGCCTGTTGATAAAATGAAAAACTATGTTTTTGTAAGAATGAAAGCGTTCGAAAAACTTTCGAATTACTATAATGCCATCTTTGACAAGAACCTTGATCATTTTGAATTTATTGAGACCATCAGGGAGAAATATGACCGTGAGGAACTGGCAATTCTCAGGCTTATCTTATACCATGGAAAAAGAAAAAAGGTTTTTAACGTGGCAAACAGCGAATACACTGCAATGGCTATTCAGACAACAATGAAGGGGCTTGAAGTTCCTCTTTTCTGGAAAAAGAAAGAGATTAACATTGAAAGCAGGCTGAATGCCATTCTCGATGTACTGTTCAATGGAATAATAAAGCGATAGGAGTTATTTTTTTAGCTCAAGCCGTTTATTCTTTTTAATGCTCCAGATCAGTCCCGCAATACCAAGAAGCACAAACGGAATACTCAACCATTGCCCCATATTAAGTTTCATCGTAGATTCAAAGGCAACCTGATCTTCTTTCAGGAATTCGATAAAGAAGCGAGCAGAAAATACAAGTATACAGATCAGGCTTATCAGTGTCCCCTGAATATGTTGTCCTTTCTTCGACCAGTACAATCTGTAGAGAAGTATAAAAATTGCCAGATAGGCTAATCCTTCATATATCTGGGTAGGATGTTTCGGGGCAACTTCATGGTTTCTTAAGAAAACAAATCCCCACGGAACTGTTGTTTCAACACCGTAAATTTCAGAATTCATCAGGTTTCCCATCCTTATAAAAAATCCTGACAGNGCAACAACTATTGCAATGCGGTCGAGAGCCCACAAATAGTCCTTTTTCTCTTTCTTCACAAAGAGCCACACTGCAAGCAGAATACCGATTGCAGCTCCATGACTGGCAAGACCTCCATGCCAGACAAGCAGTATCTCAAGAGGATGTTTAAAATAATATCCNGGTTCATAAAAAAGACAATGTCCAAGTCTTGCCCCCACAACGACACCTATTGCCATATATATGGTAAGACGGTCCAGAACCTCTTCTCCGAGGTTTTCATTTTTGAAGATCCTGTTAATAATTATATAACCGAATAAAAAAGAGGAGGCAAATAGCAGCCCATACCATCTTATTGCTACAGGACCTATCCGGAATATTTCCGGATTCACATCCCAGGGAATTATAAGTAAATGCATAATAAACCGGTAAACATTATCGCCAAAGGTAGAAAATATTATTATTGATCATAATTAAAACCCTGAATGAAAATGGGGTTTTAATTCATTATAGAAATGATTCTTAAAAAATGATGTAAGTTTGTAATTCGTTAATAACCGTACTATTTTATGAACTGGAAGATATTTATCCGTTTTTTTCTCTTCGCAGTAGCAATTATCATGATAAACTCATGTGCTAAGATGAGCACTCCCTCCGGAGGTAAAAAGGATATTAAGCCTCCTGTTCTGATGAGCACCATACCGGAAAAAGGAGCAAAAAATTTCAAAGGGGAAAGCATTATATGTACTTTCAATGAATATGTTGTACTCGATAATATAAATGACAAATTCATGGTTTCTCCTCCCATGAAAATGAAACCAAGGGTATACATTAAGGGGAAAAGTGTAATTACAGAATTCGCAGAAGATCTTAGAGACAGTACAACTTACACTCTTAATTTTCAGGATGCCATCAAAGATCTGAACGAAGGGAACAAAATTGATAATTTTCAGTTTGTCTTTTCAACAGGACAGGTAATTGACTCTCTTTCAGTTACGGGAAATGTTTACAATGCATTGAATCTTGAAATACCTGAAAAACCCCTGGTTCTGATGTATAAAGAACTTGCTGATTCAGCTGTTGAAAAGCATATTCCTGATTATATTTCAAGGGTAGATCCGACAGGATATTTCCGGATTGATAATGTCCGTCCGGGAAAATACAGACTATATGCACTGAAGGATAATGATAACAGTAAAAACTACAATCTCAGAGAGGAAGAATTTGCTTTTCTGAATAACCCCATCGAAGTTACTGCAGAAAAAAATTTCATCAGAGTTGTTAAAGACACTGCAGCAGTTAAGAAGGACACTGCAATTGTGAAAAAAGAAGAGATAAAAGATATCCCCTCCAAACAGAAAGACAAGTCAAAAGCTAAAATCCCGGTAAAGAAAGATACAGCACTACCGATATTGAAAGGGGAGTATCCGCTTTATCTCTTTTCAGCCGAGAAAAAAACCCATTATCTTACCTCTTCCTCCAGGCCGGAAAAAAACCGGCTATTATTTACACTGTCTCTGCCTCCCGACAGTATGAAATTTGAATTTTCAATACCCGGTGTACAGAAGGATTCTTACCTACTGGAAAGGAGCAGGAACAATGATACTTTGAAAGTCTGGCTGATAGACAGCATACTCTACTCAAGTACACCGGTCATATCAGTTTTAAAATATCCCCAGACAGATACTCTTGGGAAAGAGGGATACAAAACTGACTCAATAAAGATGAGGTTCACTTTCCCTACGCGCCCTCGCAAGGCTGGAAAGATAACAAAGCAGATCTATAAAGTAGAAACCAGTATTGCTTCAGGGTCATTGAAACCCGGATCAAATATTATTATTACATCAAACACCCCGCTCAAAGAACCGGATACTTCGCGNATAAGAATTTATGATGCCACTGACAAAGACAGGAAAACGGTTAAGTATAACATAGTCAAGGACAGCACAAACATCTGCAGATATTTTATAAATGCAACACTTCTACCTGGTAAGAGATATGTTTATATTGCTGATTCTGCAGCCTATAGGGATGTATATAAAGCACATACAGACTCGACCGGAATAAGCTTTGCCGTCAGAGATCCGGAGTCATACAGCAAGCTGACGTTATTAATAAGTAAATGTGATACTGCCAGGATAATACAACTGCTAAGCAATATTGAAAAACTGATAATTGAAGAGAAGATAACAAATAACAGGAAGATAGTTTTCCCGATGCTTGAGGTTGGCTTCTATCGCGTTCGTGCAATATTTGACCTGAATGGTGACGGTAAATGGACAACGGGAGATTTTTCATCAGGACGACAGCCCGAACCGGTNTATTATTATCCGTCAGAAATTGAAATAAAAGCCAACTGGCAGGTTGAGAATGACTGGAACATGCAGGCAGTTAATTTTAAGGATCAGAAACTGACTAAGAAACCTGTTGCAAAATAGTGAGGAAGAAAATTGCCGGAAACGATATCAATGCAATAGAAATTACTAAATCGTATTATGATGTATGAAGTAGTTTTAGGAATAATGGAAATTTTTTTGTAAATTTGGTTCTTTAAGTTCCGAAGTAAGACGCAGTTGTTAATGAAAGTTGCAGAAATAAGGAAAACCGGATTTAAATCAGCTTATCCCGGTCTGAAGGAAATATCTGATCTGCTGGATATTCATGGTGACAGATTGTATATAAGCACAATCAACTGGAAAGAATATGATTTTAAACCTGATGTTTCCGTGGCAATAACCTACAGTGATCATGAAATCTTTCTGAAGTACTTTATAAAGGAAAACTATTTCAAAGCAGAAAAAACAGAAACAAATCAGATGGTTTGTGAAGATTCGTGTGTTGAGTTTTTTGTCTCCCCCGGGAATGACGGGGTATACTACAATATGGAATTTAATGGAATAGGAACCTGCCTTCTTGGAACCGGGACAGGGAGGGGAAACAGCAAAAGAGCCGATCCTGAAATCATTTCGAAAATAAGGAGAATGACCTCTGTTGGTACAAAACCGGTAAGTGAAAAATCTGGAGAGTTTGCCTGGACAATAACCATTGCGATTCCATTTGAAGTATTTTTTCACCATAAGGTAAAAGAACTAAAGGGGAAAACATTCAGGGCAAACTTTTATAAATGCGGAGATAAGCTTAAAGTTCCTCATTATGTTACCTGGAGCCCGGTGGCTACAGAGAACCCTGATTATCATCAACCTCAATATTTTGGNTTATTAAAATTTGTATAATATGATTAAAGGAAATGCACTCATCGGACAATCGGGCGGCCCGACTTCAGTAATAAATTCCAGTCTGGCCGGGGTTATTGAAACTGCAATGGCTTCATCATTCATTGAGAACATTTACGGTATGCGGTTCGGAATTGAGGGATTCATGCAGGAATGGCTGTATGATCTTGGAAAACAGCCACGTAAGATTATTGAAGGATTACGCCATACACCATCTTCTGCTCTGGGTTCTTCACGTCATAAAGTGCAGGAAAAGGATCTTCCCCTTATTCTTAATATGCTTAAGAAATATAATATCAGATATTTTTTTCTGATTGGCGGGAATGATACAATGGATACAATTCACAGAGTTGAGGCATATTGCAAGGATCAAAAATATGATCTTGCAGGAATAGGAATTCCAAAAACAGTCGACAATGATCTTTTCGGTACTGATCACACTCCCGGTTTTGCATCTGCTGCCAGATCAAATATTCTGAATGTAATGCAGGCCGGAATTCTTGCCCGCGACATGCAGAAAGTAGATCAGTTTGTTATATATCAGACGATTGGACGCGACGCCGGCTGGCTCGCTGCTTCAACAGCTCTGGCCAGGAAAAATGAGGATGATGCTCCTCATCTGATTTATGCACCTGAGTTTCACTTTAATCGCGATAAGTTTTTAAAGGAAGTTGAAGCCTGTAAAAAAGCATATGGATGGGTTTCAATTGTTTGCGGAGAAGGATTGAAATATAAAGATGGAACACCTGTGAGTTCAGCTACTACAAAGGACAAGTTTAATAATATTGAATTTGGTGCAATGGGCGGCTCAAGTGTGGCATTAAGTCTTCATCGTATGATTTGTGACGAATTTGGACATCGTGGTGAATTTCAAATTACCGAATCTCTGATCATGAGTGATTTTGTAAGAGCCTCATCTATTGATCTTGAAGAGGCATATAGCTGCGGNGTTGAGGCAGTTAAGCTTGCAAAAAAAGGTGAATCAGGGTTNATGGTAAATATAAAGAGAACTTCAAATAATCCCTACACAATCGAATTTGGAAAAGTACCTCTTAAGGAGGTTGCTGTTTCTGCAAAACCGATGCCGGCAGAATATTTCAATGCAGAGGGAAATCATGTTTCTCCTTTGTTTATTGAATATATGAAACCGCTTGCCGGGGAATTGCCGGAGTTTGTGAGACTTGAAAAAATATTTCCAAAACATAATTAATAGGATTGTCCATGGCGAGAGAATTTAATAAAGTTGTTTTGTCCTTTCATGCCCACCCTGATGATGCTGAGGCCTGGAATGCAGGAGTATTGAAATTACTAAAGGACAAGGGATATAAGATTGTCATTGCAACCATGACTTCCGGGGATCTTGGTGGTTGCAACATGACAATGGAAGAAACTGCAAAGGTAAGGATCGAAGAAGCAAAAAAAGCGGCTTCGGTTCTTGATGCAGAGTACTATATGCTTGGGGGAACTGATGGATTTCTTTTTGATACAAAGGAGATGAGGTTAAAGGCGATTTCGCTTATGAGAAAGGTAAGAGCCGGTATCGTATTCACTCACCTTCCGTCGGATTATCATTCAGACCACAGGACTACTGCAAATATTGTGGAAACTGCTGCAATGGTATCTTCTCTCGACACGGTTCCCGTCAAAGAAAAGTCACTTGACATCACTCCGCTTTTATATCACTCTTCACCCCTGACACTGTCCGATCCACTGGGATCCCAGATAGTTCCGCCACATTTTTTTGTCGATGTAACAACAGCTATTGAAACCAAAAGAAAAATGCTTGAATATCACATTTCACAGATTGAACTGATGAGGCACATGCATAAAATGAATGATTTTTTTGGTTTTGTGCTTGAAGGAAACCGGAACTATGGTAAGATGGCTGGTGTTGAATATGCTGAAGTTTACTGGCAGCACCTGGGTGGCGGATTCCAGAAAGAACCGCAGGTTCAGAATGATCTTTCAGAATTTTTAATCAATAAAATGTCATAGCTATGAACTTAAAAGAACCAAAGTACAATAAGTATGCCCTTGTAAGGGAAATGATGGAAACTCCGGGTATCATAAATTTGTTTGATTCAGGAGCAGTTTCAAAATTTGTTGCTCCGGTTAAGGCAAAGAAGGGATTATTCCTTACCGGTGAAGGCAGCAGCAGGATATTTCCTGCCAAGCGAGCAATCTATTCTTCTCTAAAAAAAGGGAATTCTGTTCCAGTTGTAACTGAAGGGTGCACTCAGGCTGAAGAATATAATCTGGGTGAGTATGCTGTTTTTGCAGCCTCGAACTCAGGGCAGACCAAAGAAGTTGTCCGTCTGACCACNGGTTTGAAAAAACAAAANCATAACGCAGTTTTTGGTCTTACNGCTAATCCGGGCACCAAACTCGGAGAGATTGCATCCGACACACATGTACTAATATGTGGTAAGGAGAACGCTGTGGCAGCGACAAAATCAGTTGTTGAACAGGGACTNTTCTATGATGCACTTCTCCGGAAAATGCGTGGTGAAAAAATGGACGGATTAAAGGAACTTTCTGCACAGACAGAAAAAGCTCTTACAATACAAATTGAACCAGGCATTACTGAGATACTCCGTAAGGCGAGTGTGATATATTTTGCAGGACGAAACAACGGAGTTGCAGAAGAACTGGCTCTGAAGACAAATGAGATTACAAGAAAAAAATCAGCTTTCCTCGAGGGTACTTTTGCTGTTCATGGTATTGAGGAAGTTATGGATAAGAGTGAAGTGTTAATATGGATTGAACCTTTCGGACCCGAGCAGGAAAAGTTTAATGAATGCCTTGTGAAAGGAGTCGGGATGAATATTATAGCAGTATCATCGGTCAAAACAATGTTTCCAACAATCATTATCCCAGACGGAGGTCAATATGCAGAATATGTGCAGCTTGCAGCAGGCTGGAATATACTTGTAGAAACAGGGATCTCGCTTGGTATCGATCTTGATAAGCCAACCAGAGCAAGGAAAGTAGGGAATGAATATATTCCGGGATAAATATAATTGAAAACGCCGTAACTGCTGTTAACAGTAGGTGTTTATGACTAGTGAATCCTATAAAACAAAACTGGAAAAACTTAGGGGAAGGACCGGTTTTTATGGGAGAGTTAAAGCCCCGGGATTATCCCGGGGCTATTGTTTTTTATTAATCTGTAACAATATTTTTAATAAATAAATTAGTAAATGTTATATTTACACATACAAAATTTTATTGTTTCTAAACTATGGCAAAAAAAGAAGTAGCAGTAGGTATTGATATTGGTGGAACAAATACTGTATTCGGATTTGTTGACAGAGAAGGAAATATTCTTGGAGAGGACAGGTTAAAAACCTCGGAATTTGATGATATTGAAGTATTTGTAGCTGCCCTGTATGAGAAGATCAAGGTTACTGGTAAGAAGATCGGTAACGGGATTGATCTGATCGGATTTGGAATAGGAGCTCCGATGGGTAACATTAATAAAGGGACCATTGAGCATGCTGCAGGACTTCCATGGAAAGGAATTGTCCCTCTTGCTGAGTTGTTTAACAGGCACACTCCTCTTCCGGTGATAGTTACAAACGATGCAAATGCCGCAGCAGTTGGAGAGATGATATATGGTGGTGCCAAAGGGATGAAAAATTTTGTGGTTATTACTCTCGGTACCGGACTGGGAAGCGGGTTTGTCGTTGATGGGAAACTTGTTTACGGTCATGATGGATTTGCCGGCGAGATCGGACATACTGCTATACGTCCCGGACCTTCCAACCGCGATTGCGGATGTGGCAGAAAAGGATGTCTCGAGACTTATGTATCTGCAACAGGGCTTAAAAGATCACTTCTTAAAATAATGGCCGACAGTAATCAACCGAGTGAATTGAGAAAACTTAGTTTTGAAGATCTTGATGCGGAAATTATACATGATGCAGCAAAACGGGGTGATTATATTGCAAAGAGAGCATTCACACATACGGGACGAATGCTTGGGTTTAAACTTGCAGATGTTGTGGCTCATACAAATCCTGAAGCGATATTTCTTTTTGGCGGACTCGCGCTGGCTAAAGATCTGATATTTGAACCGGCAAAAGAATATATGGAGGAGAACCTTCTCAGCATTTACAAAGGGAAAGTCAAACTTCTTCAGTCGGAATTAAGTACGCAAAATGCTGCAGTACTGGGAGCAAGCTCTCTTGTATGGTCATTGAAGGAATCATAAAAGAATAACAGATAAATACAGATATGCCAAACTTCAATGAAATTCTTACCCATATTCTTGGAGTAGTTTTTATCATTATTGTTTTTGCATTGGCATATGCTTATCTGAAACCGCATCTACTGCACAAGCGAAGAATGCTNTCAACACTTCTTTTAAAATCAAGCTACCTTTTTTACCTTCTGGTTCTGCTGGTAATTGTTTATCTGTCATCTCTATATAAAGGAGGACTTGAAAAAGTATTCATGGGGATAGAGTTTTTCGCATTTCTGATTGTTCTTTTCGTACCAACCATAGGGATCTTCGCACGTAAAATGGCACAGTTCAGCAAGAAACGGGAAGGTTATAATTACTTTTTTTTCATTGTTAACATTCTTTCGCTGGTTGCAATTCTGGTGATGTATTTCATTTAGTACATAGTTCTCTTTCAGATCTCAGTTTCGAATGAGGTAGATTATTGAATCGGTAATTGTTAATGAAATAGTAACTTTATCAAATAATTTAAAACCATAAATTATGATCCAGGAACGCTTAATCGGATACATTGAACAGAGTATCAAACAGAACTGGGATATCGAAGCTCTTTCAAACTACAGGGAGCCTGGATATTCGTACAGGCAGATAGCAGAAAAGATCATTAAGCTTCATATTCTTTTTAAAGAATCAGGAATCAAAGAAGGTGACAAAATAGCCCATGTCGGAAGGAATTCAGCAAACTGGTGTATTACTTATCTGGCTGTNGTATCCTACGGAGCTGTAATTGTTCCTATACTTCCCGATTTTAAACCCGAGGATCTTACAAATATCATAAACCATTCAGATTCAAAGCTTCTGTTTGTTGATGACAAGATATATGAGAGCCTGGAAATCACTAAGATGCCCGAGTTAACCGGGGTTTTTTCGCTTGATGATTTCCGACTCATATTTTCACTAAATACTAATGTTAAGAAGATATTTTCTTCACTGGAAGAGAGCTATTCAAAAGCATATCCGGAACTAAAGAAGGAGAACATAAAGTTCTCGGATATCTCAAATGATAATCTTGCTGTAATAAGCTATACTTCCGGGACAACAGGATTTTCCAAAGGGGTGATGATTACACATAACAGCCTTGCTGCAAATGTAAGGTATGCCCAGAAAAACATGCCGTTAAAACCAGGCGATCCTCTTGTATCATTCCTGCCACTTGCCCACACATTCGGATGTGCATTTGAATTTCTTTTTCCATTCACATATGGATGTCATATTACAATTCTTACCAAAACGCCTTCCCCTCAGATCCTTGTCCAGGCATTTAAGGAAATTAAGCCAAGATTAGTCCTTTCTGTTCCTCTTGTTATTGAGAAGATTTTTAAGAAACAACTACTGCCTGTGATAAGCAAACCACATATGAAGATTTTGCTTGCCATCCCGGGGATTAATATAGTTCTTCATAAGAAGATCAGAGAGAAACTGGTTGAAACTTTCGGAGGACGGTTTAAAGAGGTTGTAATCGGTGGTGCCGCATTTAATGCTGATGCTGAAAAATTCTTCAGAAAGATAGGGTTCAGATATACTGTCGGATATGGGATGACAGAATGTGGTCCTCTTATCAGTTATGCCTCATGGGACACAACAAAACCAGGTGCATCAGGACGGGCTGTTGATACACTTGAAGTGACAATTGATTCTCCTGATCCTGTCAATATTGTCGGCGAGATTATCCTGAGGGGAGAGAATGTTATGACCGGGTATTATAAGAATGAAAAAGCAACACGGGAAATGATTGATTCAAGAGGATGGATGCATACAGGTGACCTTGGGGTTATTGACAAAGAAGGGAATATTTATATTAAGGGAAGAAGCAAAAGCATGATACTGGGGCCATCAGGGAAAAATATTTATCCTGAAGAAATTGAATCTGTAATAAACAATAAAAACTATATAACAGAATCGTTAGTTATTTCTGAGGACAATAAACTGATCGGATTAATCTTTCCTGATTATGAAATGATGAAGCGTGATAATATTTCAGAGGAACAGCTTATTCCTATTCTTGATCAGATCAGGAAAGAGGTTAATGAGAGGTTACCTGATTTTATGGCAGTCACGAAATACAGGATTCATCCGGAAGAGTTTGTTAAAACACCTAAAAGAAGTATAAAAAGATTCTTGTATACAAAAGAATAAAAACGCAAAGTGCAATTATAAAGANCTATATATTATGCAGTTATACGTAGTNATTGTTGCTGGGGGAAGCGGAAAACGTATGGGAGCAGAGATTCCCAAACAGTTTCTTGAACTGGCAGGAAGACCTGTTTTAATGCATACAATTGAAAGATTCAAATCGTTCAATGATGCAATTGAAATAATAACAGTACTTCCTGAAAACCAGTTACGGCATTGGTGTGATCTCCAGAAACAATACTCTTTCACAATTCCTCAAACTCTNGTAAAGGGAGGTTCTCACAGGTTCTTTTCTGTAAGGAATGGATTGAAATTTGTTAATTCTCCGGGGATAGTGGCAATTCATGATGGGGTCAGACCTTTTGTCAGTCTGGACACAATAAAAAGATGTTTTGAAACTGCTGAAAAACTTGGAAATGCAATTCCTGCAATTTCACCGACTGAATCACTGAGAATATTAACAGAACAGGGAAGCATTCCGGTTAACAGGCTTCATGTTAAACAGATACAAACGCCGCAGGTTTTCAATGCTTCTCTGATTAAAAAGGCCTATTTGCAGGAATATAAGCTTGAATTTACTGACGATGCAACTGTGCTTGAGAATACCGGTGAAAGAATAAATATTATTGAAGGCAACCGGGAGAATATAAAGATCACCAACCCTGAAGATCTTCTTATCTCCACAGCACTTTTACCGATAGTATCCTGAATACCTTTTTCCTGCTGAACCGTTGCTCCACTTCATTATTGTGCCAAACGACTAATTTCATATCTTGCGGTATATTTAAATAACTCATGTTTGAACGGAGCGTTTTTAATTACCAGGGGCTTGAAGTTAGAGTATCTGACACTGCAAATGAGGGAATATTGGATATACTTGACCATGCGGTACAGGGATCAGAAGGCGGTTTAAGATTTTCGTTGCAGAATATTGCCCCGCGAATTGCTGCTTATAAAGATAAAATAAGATTTGTTTCTCTATACAGGAAAAACCACATTACAGGAACAGTCGGATCATGTTACCGAATCTCCGGTCAGGGGAAATTGTGCTTTCCTACTTCTTATCTGCGTTATCTTGCTTTTCAGTCAACATACCAGTCTGATCTTACCTGGAGAAGAAGGAGAAAGCAGATTAAGCCTGAAAAGGATGATAATTTCAAACAGAAAACCCTGGAAATATTCAGCAAACCACACCTGCTTGACCTCAATGATGTGTTTGAAGGTGATAAACATATTATGTATGCTTTTATCGAAAGCATGAANGAAAGATCAAAGAATCTTGTGCATCAGGCCGGNTATGAATATATAAGATCTTTTCTAACTGTCGCATTCAGCAGGTTCTCTCCAAAACCCGATAAACATGTTACCAGACTGAAGGAAGAAGAAAAAACTAAAATGGAATCCCTTCTTCTGGATTATTATAAGGATTATTCTTTTTTCAGTACCGAATTTTCATTCTTTGGCGACAGATATTATGTTTTTAAAGAAGGATCTGAAATAATTGCAGGTGTAAGTGCAATTCCCTCAGTTTACAAAGTGTATGATATTCCCGGTATCTGGGGCTGGGTAATGATGAGTATTCTTCCTAAAATGCCATATTTCAGGAGATTGTTCAGACCGGGCGAGTTCAGATATCTTGTCTTTGATGCGATTTATTGCAAACCCGGACGCGAAAAAATACTTGCTGATCTTTTTGAGTCAGCCTGTGCAGCAGAAGGATTCCATACCGGACTTACCTGGCTTGACGACAGGAGCCAGCTTTTTGACAAAATAAGAACAGGTGTGAAAATGGGAGCCATTAACCGGATGCTGAATGCTAAACCAGGACTGGTATATACCCGGTTCATTAATCTGACAGAAAAGGAGAAAGATTGCTTTTTCGATGCCCCTGCATATATTTCAGGGTTTGACTTTTCTTAACCAGTGGCATATATTAAAATTATAAGAAAAGAGATATTTAAAATATAATCATCCTGTATGAAAAAAAAGATACTTGTTTTGATTCTTACTTTACTGTTTGCCGGAGGCTTGAATACAGTTTCATCGCAGGAGAAAGCAGCAGAAAAAGAACAGAGAATGCAATGGTTCAAAGATGCACGGCTGGGTATTTTTATTCATTGGGGAATTTACTCAGTTAACGGAATTGACGAGTCATGGTCGTTCTATAACGGGTATATTTCATATGATGATTATATGAAACAGCTTAATGGTTTTACAGCATCCGACTATAAGCCGGAAGAATGGGCTTCACTAATAAAAGAAAGTGGCGCTAAATATGCGGTTCTTACGTCGAAACATCATGATGGAGTGGCATTGTGGGATACCAAAATGGGAGACCTGAATGTTGTGAAAAAAACTCCGGCAGGGAGAGATCTTATATCGCCTTTTGTTAAAGCAATAAGAAATAATGGTTTGAAGGTTGGTATTTATTATTCATTACTCGATTGGTCAAATCCTGATTATCCGAATTTCACAAAGAAGACTATCCGCTATGAGACTGATTCTGTGAGGTGGAAACGGTTTGACATTTTTAACCATGGCCAGATTGATGAGATCGGCAAAAATTTTAATCCCGATCTCTGGTGGTTTGACGGTGACTGGGAGCAGGACGCATCAAAATGGCGGGCAGCAGACATCAGAAAAACTATTTTTACCCGAAACCCGGCAGCAATTATAAATTCAAGACTTCAGGGATATGGTGATTATGCAACTCCCGAGCAGGGACTGCCGGTCATGAAGCCTGAGGATAAATACTGGGAGCTCTGCATGACGATCAATAATTCATGGGGTTATCAGCAAAACGATAAAGAGTTTAAATCGCC
>JGI20214J51088_10001809_pt1 | contig 14466 bp, 10 predicted proteins | sample WetSurMetagenome_FD_51088 | JGI IMG/M metagenome (IMG submission 51088) | reverse complement strand
CCGTTTCGGGGCGGTTAGAGTCGCGGTCGGCGGGCACGCCGCCGGGGCGGGGCCGCCGAGATCCAGGCCCCGTAGAAAGTCCTTGAAGCCGGGGGCCACGTCCGGTCGCTGCAGCGCGAACTCGACCGTGGTTTTCAGGAACCCCAGCACGGTGCCCGCGTCGTGCCAGCGCCCCGGGAACTCCAGGGCATAGAGCATGTGCTTCTTGCGCTTGAGCAGGGCCTTCAAGGCGTTGGTGAGCTGGATTTCTCCGGTGCGATCCGACGCCGTCTCCGCCAAAATCGGAAAGATGTCCGGCGTGAGGATGTAGCGACCGATCAGCGCCAGATCCGACGGCGCCTTGTCGACCTCCGGTTTCTCGACCATGTCCATGATGTGATAGAGACGGTCGTCGATCTGCCGCGCCTTGATCACCCCGTAGCGGGACACCTCCGACCGGGGCACTCGCTTCACCAGCATGACGGAGCAGCGGTGCGCTTCATACACCGCGATCATCTGCCGCAACGCGGGGATGCGATCCGTCAGGATGTCATCGCCCAGCAGCGCCGCAAACGGCTCGCCCCCCACCAGGTCCCGGGCGGCCAGGATGGCGTGGCCCAGGCCCAACGGCTCCCCCTGGCGCACGTAACAGATCCGAACCAGTTCGGAGACCCGGCGCACGACCTCCAGCAGATCCGTGCGCCCTTTCCGCTGGAGCATCATCTCGAGCTCCACGGAGCGGTCGAAATGATCTTCGATCGCGTTTTTTCCGCGGCCGGTCACCATGATGATGTCCCGGATGCCGGAGGCGACGGCCTCCTCCACCACATACTGGATCGTGGGCTTGTCCACGATCGGCAGCATCTCCTTGGGTTGCGCCTTGGTAGCCGGAAGGAATCGCGTCCCGAGCCCCGCCGCCGGAAACACTGCCTTTCGAATGGTCACGGTATCTCCTCCGATGGGCGTCATGGATACCTCGTTCCCGCGGGAAATCACCAATGGCCAGCGCCAAAAGTGGACACAGCATCGGGACAAAGGCGGCGCCAAAGTGTCGGGCCGCTCGCCCACAATTGGTCATTCGAAATGGGTCATGGTGTGCAGTTCCGGATTTTTCACGAATCCTTCGTGAATAATCCGGGTTAGGCCGTCGGTCGAAGCACCCAGTTGACCAGGCCCGCCACCAGGCTGATGACGATGGCTCCGAGCACGGCACTGCCGAAACCTGCCAGATGCACACCAGGAACCCAGTGCGCCACCAGAGCCAGCATCGCACCATTTACGATGAGAGCGAAACCTCCTAGGGTCAACACAGTCAACGGCAACGTCAATAGGAGAAGAATTGGACGAAGCGTGGCGTTGCTCAGCCCGAGGGCCAAAGCCGCCAGCGCGGCCGCCCAGATATCGTCAACCTTGAGACCTGGCAACAAATATCCGGCGACCACAATCCCGGCTGTCGTGGACAGACAGCGAACAATGAACCTGAGCATCGCCTGCCGACGTGTTTCAGTACGCTCTATCAAAATCAGCCTAATCGCACTGGCTCTCTAGTCAATGATCCTCAAACGCCCCGAGGCTGTGGAATCTTCAGCCGGGCCGGCGGATTTCTTGAGATGATGCCATCTTCGGCCGCTTCTTGCAAGCACCACTTAAGCGGAGTCAGGTGAGCCCAAACAGCAACGGTCTTGACCTCGGCGGACCCAAGCGTGCGGATGAAATCGGGGATTTTGGCCTGCTATTCTTCATGAGCACCTTGGAGGATAACGAGGCTGGCGAGACGGAGGGGGCACTTCGAGATTCGGAGAATCGGCGTACGTGCCAATCCGGTGACGGCCGCGACCTTCTCTAAGAAGAGAGGTTCGGGCGGCAGNAGTCCTGCGCCCCCCTGCCGAACCGCGGGCGGGTTCCACAAGTCATTCCATCCTCCTGACCTGTTCTAGCATGCCACGCGCACGCTCGATATCCTTCTTCGCCTTGGGGTGCGCCGGGTTCAGCTTCAGCGTCGCCTCCCACTCCTTGACGGCCCCCTCCAGGTCTTCCGCAAGGAAGAGTTTCAGTCCAGCGGCATAGCGCCTATCCGCCTCTTCCCGCAAGCGCGACTCGACACGTGCGATCATGTCTTTCCGGTCCTTGTATGACGCCTCCACTTTTCGGAACATCCGTAGGGAGTCCGGATACTCCCCCTTTTGGAGGTACTCGTTCCCCAGTTCGTAATACGCGGCGTTCAGCAAATTCCTGGCCTCCCGGTTGTCGGGAGATCTCTGCAGGGCCCATTCGGTGAACTCCACTGTCTTCCGGTATTCGCCCGCGCGAAAAGAGGCTCGGGCCTTATCGAGTGCGTCGGCCGGGTTCGTCGGCCGGGCGTTTGCGCCACGTGCGGCCTCGGGACCGGAGGCGGACCCTTGAGCACGTCCGGGCGCGCGGCTGGCCCCGGCCACCGGGATGTCGAGGAGGGGCAGTGTCAACCGCGCCCCCGGGCGCAACGGCACTCCCGGCTCGAGGCCGATGAGATAGGCGACCAGGAAATCGTTCCCGGGGTCGTTGTAGACCTCCCGTGCGACGGTTTTCGTGGTATCCCCCTCTTTCGTCACGTAGGTCCGGGGCTCCGCCCGGACCAGTCTATGCTTGAGATAATCTGCGGCCTCCTCCAGCATCGGGTCACACGCGAGGGCCGCGAGGAACTCCCGCCGGGCATCCTCATGCTTTCCCTCGCGATACTTTTCCTTTCCCTTCCTCAGGTGTCCGTCCGCCTGTGCCTGGATCTCCCGTTCAAGCGCCGTGACTCGCCCGGCGGCTTCCGGATCCTCCGGAAGGAAGGCGCGGACCACCCGCCAGTGGAGAAGCGCGGTTCGAAGCTCGCCCTGCCGTTCTTCGGACAATGCCTTCGCGCGGAAGATTCGCGGAAACGCCGCGAAGCGGTCCGTCGCCGGAGGTGGCTTGACTGCCACGGGAGCGTCCGGAATGGGCGGTGCGGGCGTGGGCGCTGGCGGGGCAGGTGCCTCCCTCCGGACGGCGGCCGGAAGTGCGCAACCGCTCANGAGCAACAGAAGCGCGATGGCTTTCATCCACGCGGTGGAGGACGTAATCGGGTGTTCTATTTCATTCCCCCGTTGCTGATCCAGCCGAGGTTACCCTGAAAACGTGCCAAGTCGAAGTCCCCGTATATCATGGATCGGCCCACACGGAAGTCGTCGGCGAAGAAGGGATTGCTCGACCGCACAACCGTGAGCGCCCCGCGATACCCCAGCCTGCCGAGCATCGCAATGATCAGGCTGTTGGTATCGCCGAACGGATAGGCCAGGTACTTCACGTCCGTATTGAGTTGCCTCTTGATGATCTTCGCCGACTCGATCAACTCCCCCTTGACCGCCTCGAAATATGCCTGAAGCGTTTCTCCGTTCTCTTTTTTCCCGAGGCTGCGGTGCGTCTTGGCATGACCCTGGACGTCGATACCGTTCCGCGCCATTTCTCGGATCTTCGCCCAGTCTAGCGTCGCGTTGCTCGGGTGGATCAGATCGGTATAGACGAACAGGGTGGCGGGATAGCCGTACTTCTTCAGGATGGGATAGGCAATCTCGTACATGGACCGCCAGCCGTCGTCGAAGGTGATCACGACCGATTGTCTGGGGATCGCGCGCTTGCGGTCGAGGAAGTCGAAGAGGTCGTCTAGGGTGATGACGCGGTACCCGCTCCTCTTCAGGAAGGCCATCTGTTCCTCGAAGGCGTCTTCCCTGACCGTCATCCGATCCGACACCTGCTTCGAGAACTTGTGGTACACGAGAACCGGGACGGTCTGGTACCCGCGTGGGGTCACCCCGCCGAGTTCACCCGGCCCGAGGGGGACGACCACCTCCTGTCCGGGATTGAGGACGGAGATCCCATTGAACTCGGCGATCCGCCAGTCCAGGGAGGGATCCTTGAGATACCGGGCAGCCAGAGACGACAGCGTGTCCCCGGGTTGGGCAATCACAGCGATGAAGTCCGGGAACACCCGGACGTGTTCGAGTGCGGGAGGAGGCACGGGCGACAGGGGCTGCGAGACAGGCGGTGGCAGCGCCTGGGGGCCGACGCACCCGGTCAGGACGAGGATAGTGAGGATCCCCAGCCGCCTACACACTGAAATCGCGCTCATCGAGTACCCACTACAGACACGCGCCTCCCCAAGGCTCGGCACCATCCAGGATCGTTCCCNGAGGGAATGGCTTCCACGTACACAACACTCCAAGACTCTCGACGGCCACCACACGGTTACTTCGCGGGCGATTCCTTGGGCCCGATGAGCTGCGGCTCGTCTTCCTTTGCGGGCTCGGGCGAAGGCGTTCTTCCCCCCTTGGGCCCTCCATAGAAGTTATCCACGAATTCTCTCGGCATGGGGTCTCGGGTCTTCATCATGCTTTCCGGGATCCTGATGGTCATGCCCACCTTGATGAGCGTTGGGTTGATCCCCGGGTTGGCCGCCGCAAGCACGTCGAACCGCATCTTATCTCCGAGGTACCACGCCGCAATGATGGAGACGGTCTCCCCCGGGTACTGGACCTTATGCATGACGTAGGTCGTGCCCTCCGGCACTACCGGTTTCGCCGGGGCAGGTGCGGGGGCAGCCGGCACCTGTGCCGGAGCCTCCGTCGTGGCAGGCGTGGACGCACAGGCCGCCAGCATCGCTACGAGAGCCAGCACAGCAGCGAAGAGCGGCACGATCCGACAAGATCCTGACTCCATGTGTGTTCTCATCCTTTCCTCTTCAGCGAACTGAGGAACTTCTCTGCCAGCTTATTGTCTGGGTTGACCCGCATCGCTCGTTCGAGGTTCTGAATGGCGTCCGGTCTCTTCCCTTGCTTCTCCTGGACAATGGCGAGGTTATAGAGGGCTTCATCGAGATACGAGGGCTCTAGCGCCACCACCCGCGCGTACATCCCCGCCGCCTTCTGGTATTCGTTGGTCACGGCATAAACGTGCGCGAGGTTGAAGAGCGTGTCCGGAAACTTTGGATCCAGCTCTGCCGCCTTCCCGTATGCCTCGATCGCTTTGGCATACTCCTTTTGTCGCGCATAGATCAGCCCCAACTGGAAGGAGGCCTGCACAGCATTCGGATCCGCTTCGAGCGCCTGACGGAGCAGGGACTCGGCCTCCCGGGGATCCGTCCCGGCGACCTGCCTGGCCCTCGCGATCAAGGCCTTCGCCGCACCAGGCGGTGCGAGGGCGGGGGTCCCTCCCGACGCCCTCGCCGTGTCCCCCGTGGGTGCGTTCTCACTCGGTGCTCCCGAAACTGGAGCCTGGGCAACGGCTAACGCCGCCTTGTCCCCCGCCTCTCGTTGACGGGTCGGGGCGGGAGGCGCTCCACCCCATAGAAAATAGCCCCCGACAACGGCAGCCACCGCCAAGCCAACGGCGATTCCCACGACCATGCGCGCCCTCGCCTTCCGCAACCCCGAGGGACCGACAGCCGGGACGGCGCCTGCGCCGGGAGGCGTGATCCCCACGGCGTCCGTAACGGCGGCGGGTGCGGCGGAGCGAGTCGTTGAATCGTCGCCGCGCGGGCGAGAGGTTATGGTGTCCGACGGAGAAAATGGTGCCTGGGCCGGTACCGTGGCGGATGCCTCGCCCCGCGCAGGTGCGGGCACCTCGGCCAGCATCGTCTCCGGTATACCATCCGCCGTCTCGTCGAGCCGTCGCGGTATGCGCGGACTTTCTGCGTCTCGCGACCTCGATGGAACGGCAAGATCCGTTTCCCCGGCGCGACGCAGGCCCTCCTCTGCTCGCGCCCGCAACTCACCCGCGACGGCATGGCCGGGAGCTAAGCGGACGATCTCCTCAATCCGCGACACGCAGTCCGCAAAGCGCCCTTCCCGGAACAGCCTCTCTCCCTCCCCCAGCAGATCCTCCACGTGTCGTGCCGCGACGGCCGCCCGAGCCTCGCGAGCAACCACTGCCGCACGTTCGTATAAACTCAAGGCCTCAGCGAAGTGCTTCCCCGCATTCGCGTAGTCCTCGGCGGAGAGCGCCGTCTGCCCCTCAGCGCGTCTCCGCTCCGCGGAATTCCAGAACAGCGCGGCATCCCGCTTGGCGTCCGCCGCTTTCGCGGCGGATTGGGCCTGGTCGCACCGCGCGAGCAGCTCCTCGGCGGCACCACGGACACGCTGGGCCGCCTCCAGACGAGCCTTCTCTCGCTGCGCGGCCAACGCCCCCTCTGCCCGGCGTTGCAGCTGAACGAATCCTTCCGGCATATGCGCTGAAGGCCCGCTGTCCGTGATCTGCCGCAGCAGGCCAACACACCGCTCGTACTCCCCCGCCTCACACGCCTCTTCTGCCTCACGCAGCCGCGCGACCAGCGCCTCGTGTCGCTGCCGCTGCGCCTCCATCTCACGTCGCGCTACCGCGAGGCTTTCCAGCGCAGGTGCGTGCTCGGGCACGTCGTGGATGACCCGTTCGAACTCCGTGACTGCCGAGTCATACTCACCTCGCCCGAGGGCCTCCAATCCGCGTTCGAAGGCAGGTTGCAGCGCCTGCGCACGGGCGAGGACGTCTCGCGCGTGCTCGATCCGGACCGCGACCTCTCGATCGATCGCTTGGAGCGCTGCCAAGCGGACAGGCTCAGGCAGCACCAGCGAGGGTTTCTCGGTCAAGGGTGCGCCAACACGTGCCGTACACACGGCCTGAAGCTCTCGGAGCTCGCCAAGCCGAATCTGCACTCCTCCTTGGAGTTGCGTCGCCGTTTCGATCAGACGCCGCCGCACACCATCCAAGTCCGGCCGCATCTCTCCGAGTGTCGCGTATCGTCGCGCCGGGTCTTTCTGCAACGCACGCTCGACAAGCGCGCTGAGCTCGGCTGGAACGGCGGGGTCCACATCGATCAAGCGGGGAGGATCCTGCGTCCGGAGCTGCTCCAAGATCTCCATCGGGTCCTCGCCAGCGAACGCAGGGCGGTACGCTAACAACTCGTAGTACACCGCGCCAAGAGAGAAGATGTCCGCACGCTGGTCGGCCCGGCCACGGACCTGTTCGGGCGCCATGTACCGAATCGTCCCCATGATGACGCCTGCACGGGTGAGCCCCGTTCCACTCCCCTCGATATGGGCAATCCCGAAGTCGAGGATCTTGACCTGACCGTTCCGGAGCACAACAATGTTATTGGGCTTCACGTCACGATGCACGATACCCTTCTGGTGGGCGAATTCCAGCCCGTCGGAGATCTGCAGCATCAGGGACAACTTGTCTTCGAGATGGACGATCTTCCGCCCCGCGATGATCCGGCTAAGCTCCTCGCCTTCGAGCAGTTCCATCACGATAAAGAGCTGCCCTTCCGCCTCCCCAAGCTCGTAAACGGTCACGATGTTCGGATGATTCAGCCGCGCACAGGCTTGGGCCTCACGGAAGAAGCGGGTCCGCAGCTCCTCGGTGGCGTCCGATTCTGATGAGATCACCTTCAATGCAACGGCACGGTCAAGCATGGGGTCGTAGGCCCTGAAGACGCTTCCCATCCCGCCGCGACCGACACGTTCGAGGATTTCGTACTTACCGATGCGCTGTTGCATTTGTCATAACCCAGGGTAAAGCCGGTTTACATTGTTGTGGCCATCCCGATCCTCCACGCGGCCGCCAGAGCGCGACGTGTTATGGCCCAAAGGAGTATACCGCACCCTGCCGCCGGAATTCAACGGAGCGTGCTCGTGAAACCTCCGGACCCTGCACACGCGCTCCCCGGTCGGAGGCGGAGCGGCAGGTTGCGCACGCCGTCGGCACGCGACGCCGTTCCCCGGCCTCTCCTCCCCGTGTACTTCGTGGCCGGGCAAACGACGACGGCGGCGGTGTCCTGATATTTCGTCGCCTTGTCCGACCGGCACCACCCGCCGGCCGCCTCCTCGCCGACGATGGAGATGGGAAGGTGGTAGGGGGTAGGGGTGCGCGAGCCGTGCCGTCAATCAGGCTTCGGGGTAGAAGACCTCTGCCATCCCCGGCTCGCGGGCCATCAGGTCGGGCAGGAGGGTCCTGATGGCGACCTTCCGACGCCGGGTTCCCGCGCGATCCGATAGGCCCCGGGATTGCGGGGGTCACTGGGTCGCACTGGGTGGCCTCCCGACGGTGAGCGGGGCAACCGACACGGACATGCACCCTGCTCCCCGCTGACACCCCGCTGGCACCTGACTCCGTCGGCCCCAAAACGTGAAAGGCCGCCCATCATTCGGCCACATATTTGACGAGCGCGAAATCCCGATGCCTGTCCGCTGACCACCACTGGGATGGAACGTACTGGCGTTTGATATAGTTCTTCACTTGTGGAGCATACCACAGGTGAAGAACCCCCTTGTTCGTACTTCCGATGTAACTCTCCTCCACCTCTATTTTGAAGGCCTCCAGTTTAGCCGCCGGGGTGCTGACAGCCTCGCACGTCACGACGCTATATTTGTTGATATAGTTCCTGGTCGCCTGGAAAAACGGATACTGCCAATTTCTGCCAACCTGCAACGGAAAGTCGAGCGTCTTCTTTCCAAGCCACACATAAGCGGTGTAGTCCGGCTGCGTAAGGATCTCCCCCGTGGACCGCACCACCAATTTGAGAATGCGGTCCTTGTCATAAACCAGCACGTCACCATTGGCGGTCTTGATCTTGGCAAGTTCGCCGTCCGCGATGACGCGATCCGCCCACTCGCCTCCCTTGTCGTATCGCCAGGTCCATGTCTCCCCCGTCACGTACCGGGGCGCGGGAGCGGGCTCGCGGCAGCCGGCGTTGACGCCGATTCGGTCGTGCACCTGCGTGATGCCCGGCGTGGCCGAGGCGAGCTTCAGGGCCTGGTCTCTCTTCTGCGTGCTGTCCACGACCCCGGTGAGCCGGACGCTCCGATCGGGGGTGACGGTGGCGGTCAGACTCGAGAGCCCGTTGTCCGCCAAGCGTTGTATGACTTGACGCTGGAGTTCAGCGGGCTCGGAGGCGCGCGGTGCCTCGGCCTTCTGGCGAGCCTCTGCCGCCTGTTTGCGGGCGGCGTCTTCGGCCCGGGCTTTCGCCTCCTGCGCCTCGTTGGCCTTGCGGGCTTCCTCTTGGCGGCGCTGCTCCTGGAGTTGCGCCGCCCGCGCCTCCTCGTTCCGGCGGAGGCGCTCCGCCTCGGCCTGTTTGGCCGCCTCCGCTTTCTGGCGAGCATCTCCCGCCTGTTTGCGGGCGGCGTCTTCAGCCCGGGCTTTCGCCTCCTGCGCCTCGTTGGCCTTGCGGGCTTCCGCGGCCTGCTTGGCTTCCGCCTGGCGCTGCTGCTCGTCGCGGAGCTTGGCGAGGCGCAGCTCCTCGACTTGCTTGCGGGCCGCCTCGACCTCGGCTTGGAGTTTCTTCCGTTCGTCCTCCGCCTGGCGGCGCGCGGCCTCCTGGGGCCCGGCCTCGGGGGCTGGGGCCGGCGGCTGGGTGGGTTGCGTGGCCTGGGCCCGCGGTGCGGGCGGCGGGGGCGGCCCGTCCCCCCCGCGCGTCGCCCAGAAGACGACGGCCCCCACCAGGAGAACCAGGCCCGCCGCCGGGATCGCCAGCCACGTCCACCGGACGCGTTGGGGGGGCGCCACCACCGCCTGGGTCGGGGCGAGGGGCGACTCGGGTTGGGCCGGCGGCGGGTGGGGTGGGGGCACCGGCCGCGACGAGCTGGGCTCGGGCGGGGGCGGGCCCGGCTCCCGGGGTGTGAGCCCCTCCACCGTCTGGGTGACCGGGGGGGGCGGGCCGGCCGGGCGGAGACAGGCCTCGAGGATGGGGATCACCTCGGCGGCGGAGGCCGGGCGGCCCTCCGGAGTCTTGGCCATCAGGCGCTGGGTGAGGGCATCGAGCTCGGCCGGGATGTCGGGGTTCACGGCCCGCGCCGCCGGCACCGGGGCATTGATGTGCTGGTAACAGATGGCCATGATCTTGGCCACGGTATCGCTGACCCCCGGGGCGTCGTAGGGGAGGCGGCCGGTGAGGATCTGGTAGTACATGACCCCGAGGGCGTAGAGGTCGGCCCGGGCGTCCGCGGGGCGCCCCTGGATCTGCTCGGGGGCGATGTAGGCGGCCGTGCCCAGGCCCTTGAGGACGGTCTGCGTCTCGGCCCCCAGGGCCTTGGCCAGGCCGAAGTCGCCGATCTTCGCCGTGTTGGTCCGGGTCAGGAAGATGTTCCGGGGCTTGAGGTCCCGGTGGACAACCCCCTGGGCATGGGCGTAGGCGAGGCCGTCGGTGATCTGCCGCATCCAGCGGAGGCGCTGGGAGAGGTCCCCGCGCCCTTGCGCCAGGACGGCCTCCAGGTCGCCCCCCTCGATGTACTCCATGACGATGTAGGGGAGGCGTTGGTCGCCGCGCTCTTCTTCGCCCACGAAGTGGATCGGGAGGATGTTGGGGTGGGCCAGGCCCGCCGTGAGCCGGGCCTCGGCGTAGAAGGCCTCCGCCATCTCCGGCTCGCGGGCTACCAGGTCGGGCAGGAGGGTCTTGATGGCGACCTTCCGGCGCAGGCGGAGCTCCTCGGCGAGGTAGACCACGCCGAAGCCCCCGGCGCCGAGCTCCCGCTCGATCCGGTAGGCCCCATGATTGAGGGTGTCGCCGGGTCGGAACATGGGCGCTCCTCTTCGGGCGCGGCGTCCCGGGTTGTGTTTAGGGTCCCGGCCGCCGCGTCATCTGGTCGTCGCGGGAAGCTGGAGTCAACGCCCCGACGCGTCTTCCCGCTGGCGCACCCCCGTTACCTCGCCGCCTTGTCGACGATGATCTCGACGCGGCGATTCCTGCGCCGCCCCTCTTCCGTGTCGTTCGATGTGACCGGACTGCTGGAGCCAAGGCCTTTCCAGGTGACCATGTCCCTGGGGAAGCCGTTTGCCATCAGAACATCGGCTGCATTCCTGGCTCGATCTTCCGCCAACCGCTGATTCGTCTCGTCGAGCGTGCCCCGCTCCCGACTGGCGTGACCCTCCACCGCCACCCGTCTTTCCAGGGCATGCTGCTTCAGGATGAGCCCAAGCTCCCCGATCCGTTTCTCACCGTCCCCGCTCAGCTTTGAGCTGTTCACCTCGAACAGCAGGCCGGGAAGTGTGACAACAACGCCTCGCGGGGTGTCCTCCACATCGAATCTTCTCTTTTTGAGTTCCTCGATCAGCAGCCGCGTCCAGTCGACCGGGGCGGGAGCCGGCGATGGTGCTTCAAGGCGCGCAAGCAGCCGGTTGGTCTCGCTTTTCAGGACGAGCCAATAGGTGGCAAAGAGCGCGACGACCACAAAGGCGACCAACCCGAACCAAAGGGGGTGAACACGTGGGCCGGTTGATCGTTTTACTTCCGGCGGCTTCCGGTATGCCTCAGGAAACAGTCGGGGGTAACTCTGCCGGATGTCATTCGGAGCCCCGGAGAGTTGGCGGTACAAGCCNTGCCGGAGCTTGCCAATCTGGTTGGACCCTTCATCCAGGGCATATTGTCCGAGGAAGCCGAGCTTCAAACACAGGTAGTAAACCTCGCGGACTTCGCGGGCATCGGACGGAAGGCGCTCCAGACGCTCAAAAAACTCCTCCCCGGCATTCAGGGTGCCGTGGTACGGCAGCATGAGGTGCTGCCATTGGCCCCGATTCGACCAGGTGGACGTGAGGACTAACTCGTCCACCCAGGAGAGCACGGCGAAACGCGCCTCNAGGTACGACTCCCACGACGCTTCCCCGGCTTTTGCCCGCTTTTCCTGTTCGGCGATGAAGTGCTTGACCTTTTCCCGGACCTCGCTCAAGGAGGGGGACCGCTGATCCAAGGATCCCAGGAACAACAGGACGTACGCCATCAGGTCGGTGAAGAGATCCCGGACCGCATTCGGCCCCTGCTTCTGCCCGACGGACGCCAATCGCTCGCCCGTAGAGGACAAGCTCAAGGACCCTTTTATCCACGCCATAGAGCGCGAAATGTCATCCTTGAGACTCTTGGCCATGGCACCCCCGCTCTGTGTTTGCCACCCCTGAATCGTGCAGCAACCGATGACCAGTGCCCTGGGCTGGCGATCCATTGTATTTCATCATATCGAAAGCCTCGACCAAGGGCAACTGCTCTTTCTGCGTGCGGAGGAACCGTTCGGCGAGCCTGTTGTCTCCGATGGTCAGGCAATGGCGGGATCAATCAAGGTGGCGGTCGCAAATCTCGCTGTAGGATTAACCGTTGTGCTACCTGCCGCGTCAGGAGCTGACTTCAATCAGCTCGACGGTGCCAAATAGACACTCTGCCCTCAGCTTTGCGTAGAGGGCCGTGGGGTAAGCTCCAGCGCGTCGGCAATCCAACGGATTGGGTCATCCTTTTCTGGCGTCCATACGCGGCAAAACCTCCGAGAGACTGAGGTGGCCGTTTCGTCCCTATGGCGCCCGCAGAGTGCTGCCGACACGCCCCGTGATATTCGGAAAGCCGGCGCAGAGCTTCGTATAAAGGTCTCCGGGACGCGCGGTCAGACCGACCGCTGCGGCGGTGTCGGTGCGTGTGGCCACGCCCGAAGGCGGCTGCTGTCCCGGTGACAGGTGCCTCCAGACCTGCACGGGATGGTCCTCGGGAGAGGAAAGGTACTCGGTACCCCGCAGATCGACGAGCACCGGCGCCTCCACAAACGCCGCGGAAAACAGGGGAGCATGGCTGACGGTGTCGAAGATCCCGGCCGACACCTGGTGCACCTTTCTGGAGGCCACGAATTGGTAGGCCACACGGACGCAAGCCGTCACCCGGCTTCGAACCTCCTTGACGTATTCATCCAAAGACATGGCGGAAAGTCTCTGAATCACTGGCGAGGAACGCTCCAGCGTACGCTTTGCCTTGAACATGGTATCTTCCTGGAGAGTTTTGATCTCATCGCGCAGCCACACCTTGACCGCGCCCCCACGGTCGATCTCCATCCGTTCAAAATCTTTAAGGAAAATCCATTCGGCATTGTTATCCGTTGCGGTCTCAAACCCCAAGGAAGGATTGCACAATCGTGCCGGACGGCATTTCACGACGATGTCCACCCGCCGGTCCTCGGCCCAGAAACTGGGATCCGTCCGTGCCCGGCTTTCCCCGAAGGCCTCTTCTTTGATCCACGACGCGGCGGAGGCAGGAAGCATCTTTCGCAGCTCTCCCGCCACCACGGCAGCCCGGCGCCGCGACAGGTCGTAATTGTATGCCGAATCATGCCGGACGTCCGCATGCCCTCGGCACGCGCACGCGAAGACATCGCCCACCACCTGCAAATGACCTAGGATCGCGCCGACGGTTTGGATGACCTTAAGATCATCATTGGCGCCAAGCACATCGTCATCGGTCGCGAAAAAGATCTGGGCACAAAGCGTTTCCTGACCTCCTTGGCTTCCCGTCGCGGGCCAAGCACAAAACCTCGACGGGTTTTGCAGATGCCGATCATAGGCGCGTCCCGTCGACCCGGGCATTCTGGGCTGGCGAAACGCGGGCGGGCCCATATCATCCTCCACGTTGACAAACATCCGGAACTAACCCTGAACCGAGAGAATCGTTCTACCGCCAAGCCGCCACTGGGGGCCGCCGAGGTCACCAGTGGCCGAAATCCAGACCGGACCCTACGGACACCGTCGTGGTGCGGTGACGTCCATGCGTGTGGTGCTGCTCCGAACCGTGATAACTGTGGTGGTTCTTGGCGTCATGGCGGTTGAGCAATTCCGCCGTGGGGTTAACTCCCCACCAGGCTCCACATCTCGCGGTAAAGGCGAGGACGTTCTAGCATTTTTTTGTTGAAATCAACCGCGGCCTCGTACTCGTATAATCCTTCATCGGCATTGAAAAAGTAGGACTTGTGATTCTGGTTAGCTGCCGCCAGCGCGTGTCCATCAATACGAATCTGGTAGACGCCGGCGTTGTGGGTGATGTGCCAGAACAGGGTATACACATTGCCCTGAATGTTCGTCGGCACCATCGACGCCTGGCGGAATGCGCTTTCGCTGCCGCTTCGCTCGAAGATGACCTGCAATGCCGCAGCCCGCTGATAGCTTGGCTTGGTTAATGCCGGGGAAATCCCGTCAAGCATGTTCCTGCACCAGACTATTGCCTGCCCCTTGCAAATCCCTTCAGAGGATGACTTTATCTTTAGCGGCGCGTGCTTATCGTACAGAACGTCGGTGGCAACGGTGTTTACGCACTCGTACAATTGGTGAGGGTTCATGCGCTGCCCCTTTCACTCTGGCGTGAACTTCCGATAAAAGCTGCATCATTGAGGCTCCAAAATTGTTCACTTCCAAGCGGAAGTGATGGGGCGCGAGCGCTCATACTCAATCGCACCCGCCTCTTGGTTCACGCCACTCCTGCCTCGGGACTATGACTGCGCCCTCCCCGCTGATCACGTACGCACCGTCATACCACAGCCGGCACAGAGGGCGTAACATCCACAAATGTTGCTACGGAGGCAGGAGCACAAAGGCCGGGACCCTGCGCGTCCCCTCGGCCAGGCTAACCCCCTTCGCCGATCAGAACGGTCGGACAGCCCATCACGATCGGATTCACTGGCCCCATGGCCAGGCCCGGTTTCTCAACCACGATGTCCTGGATGC
>JGI20214J51088_10001808_pt1 | contig 14468 bp, 10 predicted proteins | sample WetSurMetagenome_FD_51088 | JGI IMG/M metagenome (IMG submission 51088) | reverse complement strand
GACTATGGTTGATGGTAAAAATATCCTGATCCAATCCCTCATAAAAAACCTGTAGCATTGCATCGAAATAATCACCTTTTTCAGCCTGAACAAAGGCTTCAATTCTGATAATATTCCGGATACCCATATTTTGGGTAATTTCCACAGCATTTGTACTCCAAGGGGTTATCATTTCTTTCCTTGGCCCAATAAAATTTCCCAACAGCCTGACCTCAGATACCAACGTTGCGCTTCCAAAAAGCCAACTCAGCTTTTTAATGGTCTCTTCACTGAATGATTCAGTTTCCTGAACTGCATATACTATATGATTCGCGGCTTTAAAAAAGGTTATCATGTGTGATTTTATTGAATGGCAAAGTTAGCAAAACCGTTTAGTACACCATGATCTTTTCCACTTTATTGTTTCTGAGATACTGGCGTATGATTTGTTGAACCTCCCTGTTATCAGGGTATGGCTGAATGCATTCATGAAAAACATCCTGATTATCCTGGACATAGGAAACGGAGAAATAACCAAACCCAACGTACTTCCCATGCTCTATCTTTACTACTGATTTTTCATGATTGCTTCTGCCTTCATCAATGATCAGCATATTTTTAATACCGAAATCATAGTCACGGATGATTTTTGATGCCCTGATATTGTACAGTTCAGGGGGTTCTTTCCCAATACAGGCACCCTTGCAGGCTCCGATCTCGTAATGAAAACAGTTACCGTCAGTTGGATATACCCCACACAGTTTCTGGCATAATTGATACTTCTCAATGGACTTCACAATAAAATTCCGGGCTTCTTCTTTAGTGGTAAAACAAGCTAAAGGTATTTCACAGTTATCTGTGGTCTTTTCGAGCGAGAACCGGATATACCCTTTATCATCAGTGTGTGTTTTTAATTCGTAACGAAACATGGTCCTGCGCTGTCTTCTGTTAAACAGGGGTTTGTGTTTTTTAATTTCAAACGATTCCTTCAGAAGGGCAATAAGTTCACTGCCCGTAGTTTCGCAATCCACATCGGCAACCATGGAAGTCATACGCATAGCTTTTGAGGTTGACTTATTGGCAAAATGGGAAAGCACCCTGCTTTTAATATTTCTGCTTTTTCCGATATATATCAGTTCGGCAACATCGTTGTAAAGGTAATAAACGCCTGGCTCTTCGGGCAGGGTTTTAACTTTTTGAGGGTCAAGATGCGGGGGGTATAAACTCCTTCCAATCCCCGGATCGCTTATATAATGGGTATTTTGTTGTCTTTCCTGTTCCAGCAAATGGTTGAATAATATTGCGGTGGCAGCCGCATCGCCCAATGCCCTGTGCCGCCCATTAATCGATATGTTCAAATCATCGCATAGTTTTCCCAGACTATATGAACTGTGTCCGGGTATGATTTTCCTGCTTAATTTCACAGTACATAACTGCTCCCGCCTGTAATCATAACCCAGGCGTTGAAATTCACTTTTAACAAAGCCATAATCAAAACCTGAATTATGGGCAACAAAAAAAAGATCTTGTGTTAATTCCACCAGCTCTTTTGCAATTTCATAAAACTTCGGAGAACCTGAAACCATCTCGTTGGTAATACCTGTTAGGGCGCTGATGTGATAGGGTATATTGCATTCAGGATTCAACAGGGTGGAAAATTCCCTGATCACTTTTTCTCCATCATGAATTAATACGGCAATCTCTGTTATCTTGTCCTTCTTCGGATTGCCTCCTGTAGTTTCAATATCTATAATGGCATACATGGATGCCACAAAAATATATTTTTAGCAATAAAAAAACCGGTGAAACAACACCGGTTTTTGAACAAATATGTTAATTGTATTACCTAAGCACCTTTGGCTAAGAAAAATGATTTTACGGTGCTGAAAAATATGCGGATATCATAACCAATGGACCAATTTTCAACATATTCCCGATCTAAAAGCATCCAATCTCTGAAAGGAACATTGTTTCTTTCCGGCTGTATTTGCCATGTACATGTTATTCCGGGCTTAACTGACATACGTTTGAGCTGCCATTCTTCGTGAGCCATTACTTCATCGGGCAAAAGAGGCCTTGGCCCTATAAGCGACATTTCACCCCTAACCACGTTGTACAACTGGGGTATTTCGTCAATACCTGTTTTTCGCAAAATTTTACCAATGGAGGTAATTCTTGGATCTTTTTTTATTTTAAATGCGGGACCATCAGTTTCATTCAATCCTTTAAGCGAATCCTTAAGATCTTCTGCATTGGCCACCATTGTCCTGAATTTATAGATAAAAAACTTTCTACCCCTTAAACCAACCCTCATTTGTTTAAATATTACCCCTCCCGGCGATGTTTGGTTTATTAAAAGGGAAATTATTAGTAGCATTGGCGACATGATCAGTAGCGCAAAGAATGCAAACGCCTTTTCGGCAAGTGATTTAAGAGTATAGGCCAACCGTTTTCGTGGATTGGTCTCCAGTGCCAGAAAATAATAATCCGCAATTTCCCTGATCCCGGTAATGGGAATGGGACAACACATCATGGTTTGCTGAATCAGTAAGGATACTCCGAACTGCTGGCATATTTCGGTAAGGTGAAGAAGATATTCATCGGATAAAGTGGAAGTACAACATACAATTTCATCCACAACATCGTATCGCAAAATATTCCGGATGTTTGCACTCAATGGATATATCCTGGAATGATAGGGATATAAGTCCCTCACCGTAGCTGAATCTGTTAATATGTAATCCACCTGAATTCCCCACTTTTTGGGAATCATCATCTCATCCAGCATATCCAGGCATTGTTCATCAACAATAACCATCAATTTTTCAGAACTGGGCCGGTTAACTTGAAGTCTTAATGTTCGGGAAATTGCTTTTATCTTCTCCATTGTTTTTTAACATTGCTATCGATCATACTGTCCAGCCCTAAGAATGTTGGATAATTGTTACCAGCGTATCAAATTCTTTGACGAAAGTTTATAAAACAGAGAAGAAAGTATCCTGCAATGGGATCAGTAGTAAAGCAACGAACATGGCTATTTAACTTTGGTGCTTATTTACCTCATGTTAATGTATCTAAAAGATAATGGCAGATAAATTTGATGTTTATCTTGTAAAAGATGATAACTATCAGATGTCAACTGATAATTATCAAATAATTTTGTACAATACTCATTGACTAATAGTTTAAGCAGAAATTTTTTATATGTTTGTTGTGCGTTTTAAGAAATCAGAAATCATTTTCACGGCAATGCTTAACTGAATGGATATCTTTCAATTGAGTGTTTTTTGAATTTGGTTACTGAATTAAAAAATTAATTATTTTTGAAAAATAAAAAGAAGCTATGCCGGAATATTCTATGAGAAAAAATGAGTCGTTGGAAGAGATGGTAACCCGAAGAAATAAAAGGTTAAAAGGTCTTTTCTCAAGATTTGGGATTAATGTGCGGTTAGTTGGCGATGATAATAAACCGGCTGTAATTAAGGATGAAGCCATCGTATTATCATGTTATGTAAAAAATTTCGACTTGCATTTCACCAAAGAACCGTTTAGTGATGAGATACTGAAAACGGTTAAATTAAAACAGGAACCTGAAATTACGAAATTTGAACTATTGGAGGTTCTTGAGCTTTGCCAGCACCGGCCTGTTTTTAAAGTGAAACTTGAAGCCAGTGATCTTTATCTTGTCGGATATAATTACCTGAATTCGGAGGATGCGGTTGGAAGATACCCTGTATTTGCCAAACACAAACCTAAGGTTTATTTCGATTATGAATATGCCCAAAGTGTAGCCGAAAACCTTCGTACTGATGGGTACAGCGTGATTATAGAATAGCAGGTTTAACTATCTTAATATTTCGAAACCCGTTCATATAACGGGTTTTTTTGTATTTGTTAATACTATGTTCACTAATAAACTACATCAACAATTCATTTGCGTTAGATTTGTATATAAATACTGATGAAATGAAAAACAGTAGAGGTCCGTTACTGTCTGATTCAGGTTTTTTTACCCGTGATGGTTCATCAGAATTGGATTACCGTCAGATCAGCAGGTTTTTTTATGATCAGATGATTGATGCATTCGTTTTGCTGAGAAGTAATCGGCCGGTAGATTGGAACAAAACGCCCTCCCTGAATTCACGACTTAAAATTCTGGCAGACAAGTTTAAGATAATTGAAATAAATGATGCTTTAGCGCTCCAAAGTGGCAAGGACAGCAAAGCACTTATTGGGTTGTCACTGGGTGAATTTTTCGGAAAACAGTTTAAGCAAAATGCCGATGCCTGGAATAATTTGCTTGAACAAGGTGAGGTGTTCTCTGAATTTATTTTGCAGAAAAATGAAGATTCCCTTCTTTGGGTAGAAGCAAATTACAGGATGGTAAAGGATAATGAGGGTAAAACCATCGGAATTATTGTTGTACAAAGGGATGTGTCGCAGAGAAAGCTTGCCTTCATTGTAAATAAAGAAATTGAAGATAACCTGAGAAAGCTCATGCACATGTCTTTTCAGGCTATTGCTCTTCTAAACCAGGGCAAGGTGATGGATACCAATTTTGCCATGGCAAAACTTACGGGTTATAAACAGGAAGAACTGGTGAATACCCGAACCCTTGCGTCCTGCTTTCCCAGGCAATATGCTAAAACTCTGTTTGGTAAAGAGTGGAGCGAACCGGCAGGTGTGCTGGAAACCAGGTTATGCCGTAAAGACAAGAAATGGATTCATGTTCAGATTGAGACCCAGACAATTTCACATCAGAATAAACCACTCTTTGTAGTAGGAATTACTGATATATCCTACAGAAAGAAAATTGAGGAGGAGATAATCAAGCTATCCATTGCCCTAGACCAAAGCTCAAATGCCATCATTATCACACATAAAAATGGTGAAATTGAATATGTTAACCGATCATTTACTAAAATAACCGGTTACCTTCCCTCGGAAGCCATTGGCAAGAATCCACGCATCTTGAAATCGGGTACCCATACAAGATCTTTTTATAAAGAACTTTGGAAGACTTTGGCAAAGGGCCAGCGATGGGAAGGTGAATTTCACAACCGTAAAAAGAACGGCGAACTATACTGGGAATCTGCCAATATTACCCCTGTTCGGAATAAAAACAGGGAAATAATCAGATACATTGCTGTTAAAGAAGATGTTACCCTAAGAAAAAAAGCAGAGCAATCTTTGCGTGATAGTGAAGAGAAATTCAGATCAATGGTTTCCAATATTCCGGGTGTAGTCTATCGCTGTTTATATGACAACGAATGGACAGTATTATTTGTCACCGACTCCATTGAGAATCTTTCGGGCTATAAACCCATGGAATTTTCCGGAGCAAATAAATTATCGCTTGCCCGGCTTATCCATCCCGATGATTACCAGCGGGTGATGGAATCGGTAAGCACCGGATTGCTCACCTTCAGACAGTTTAATTTGGAATACAGGCTTATAACAAAGTTCAATACTGTTAAATGGGTTTCTCACAGCGGAAGACCTGCTTATCATGATGATGGTACCATTAAATGGATCGACGGTTTTTTGCTGGATATTACCGAACGCATTATGGCACTCGATGAGCTTAAAAAAGCCAAGATTGCTGCCGAAGAAGCCAATAATGCCAAAAGTGAATTTCTTGCTAATATTTCCCATGAAATCCGAACTCCACTTAATTCGGTTTTGGGTTTTACTGAATTACTGGAAGGACTTACCACCGATAATGTACAAATCAAGTACCTTAACAGCATCAGAGCCAGCGGAAAAAACCTGATGATGCTCATTAATGACCTGCTTGATCTTTCTAAGATTGAATCGGGCAAAATGACCCTTCACTATACCTTCTTTGACATCCGGCGACTTCTGGATGAGATCAGGAATGTTTTTTCTTTAAGAGTTACCATTAAAAATATTGGTTATATCGAAAGACTGGACAGAAATTTTCCGGATGATATTAAGTTCGACGAGGTTCGCCTAAGGCAAATACTGATCAATCTTGTAGGAAATGCTGTGAAATTTACCCATCAGGGGGAAATTAAAATATTCGTTCGTGCGTTGGGCAGAAAACAGGCTGAATCCAATAATACCATGAGACTGGAAATTAAGGTAAGGGATACAGGTATAGGCATCCCGGAGAGTTCCTTCCGCCTGATATTCGAGTCATTCCGGCAACACTCCCAACTCGATTCACGGAAATATGAAGGTACCGGACTCGGGCTTGCTATAACCAAAAGACTGGTAGAAGCCATGAATGGTGAAATTAGCCTGGTTAGCGAGGTGGGTAAGGGCAGTACTTTTAAAGTCGTTTTTCCTGAAGTTACTTATTCTGAACGGTCGGCCAATGAATTTTCCGCTGCGGTAGCAGAAAGCAAAGAGCCATCAGAACATATTTCTTCCGAAACACAAATCAGTCAAAAGATCAATTCCCATATTCTTGATGGACATGTTGATCTCAGTGCAGTGAAGAATTCAGACTATAGCCTCCTCATCCGAAGATTTGAACATGAACTTACCGAAAAGTGGAAGTTATTTGAGAAAAAACAACCCCTGAGGGAAATTCAATCTTTCGCACAAGAGATTGTTACCCTGGGACGAAGCTTTAAACTGGGATTTCTGGCTCAGTATGGTGAGCAGCTTCTGTCAACGATCGAGAATTTCGACGTTGAGGAAATGAGACTAAAACTTGACTATTTTCCCGATTTGCTGAAACAATTGAAAAAGATTGGTCATGAAAATAAATGAACAAAGTATCCTTATCGTTGACGATGTACCTAAGAACATTCAATTGTTGGGAAGCATTCTGAAAGAAGAAGCATACGACCTTGAATTTGCCACCAGTGGTAAAGAGGCTCTGGAATGGCTGAATTCAAAACCATTTGATCTTGTATTGCTCGATATAATGATGCCGGAAATGGATGGATTTGAGGTTTGCAGGAGAATTAAGGAAAATCCCCTAACCAGAGAGGTATCTGTGATTTTTCTAACTGCTAAAGCCGACTTTCAAAGCATCATTCAGGGCTTTGAATCGGGTGCGGTAGATTACATTACCAAACCATATAACCGGAAAGAACTGCTTGTGCGTGTGAAAACACACCTTACTATGCAACAGCAAAGAAAGCAGCTTGAACTTACCACCACTTTCGAAAAGAAAATATTTTCAATCATTGGCCATGATCTGCGAAGTCCCATGGGCAACATTAGAACCTATATTGATGCATTTCTTCTGGTGCATAATAACCTGGATGAACGTGTGGTTGCATTGCTCAAAGACCTTTATTTATTATCGGATAACGCCTTTAATCTGCTTGAAAATTTGCTGAACTGGGCTAAAAGCCAGTCGGGTGGGATTGTTTGCCGGCCGCAGACCGAAAATATCGCTTTTCTGATCAGAAATGTAATGAATCTGTTCTCTCTTCAGGCCGACAGTAAAAACATAGTGCTGAAATATGAAGGTGAAGAGGTGGTTGAAGGATTTTTTGACGCGGAACTAATTTCAGTCGTTATTAGAAATCTCGTTTCAAATGCCATAAAATTTACACCGCATAAGGGCACTGTAACTATCAAAGCTTTGCATTCTTTTGCAGGTAGTGCAAAACGACTTGTTCTTCACATTTCCGATACAGGTACCGGCATAACTGAGGAAATTATTGACAACCTGATGAATAAAAATATTCATTATACTACTTACGGCACTGATAATGAAAAGGGATCAGGACTGGGTTTTCAGCTTTGCAAGGAATTCGTTGCCTTAAATAACGGTACGGTTTGGATTGAGAGTGTTCCTGAAAAAGGCAGTATCTTTTTCGTAAGTTTGCCTATGCAGCAACCTGCTCCGGAAGTGATTTCAGGTTAAGAACTCAAGGGTTGGCGAAAAAACCGAGTGAAATCCGGCCCCTACCTGCTCATCAATGTTATTATACAAAACCGGAAAAGGATTTTCGTGTGTGTAGGCATAAGGGAAGTGAATTGACCTGAAATTTGCAGATTGGCAAAACCGTTCACCAAAAGCTTCTTTTATTCCACTTTGCGGCATAATATGGTCGTCCTGTAAGGAAATCACCATCATATTTTCCGAAAAATCATCGAATGCTTTTGATCTGGTTTTCCGGAGAAAATCGGGAATTATTAATGATCTGAAGGCTTTTCCAAAAGGATGTTCCATTACCCATGGGCGCAGTTCTTTCAATTGAGCAGTTTTCCAGGTAAAAACACTCATATAATACTTCCTGATCGATTCAAAAGCCACGCTGTCCATTATAAACCGGGATGCCCCCTGGATATGGCTGAATAATGATCCTCCGGCAAACAATACTATTTTTGAATTTTTCAATATATTGTCGCGATCGCTGATAATCAGACACTGCAATAACATGCAACTGATAGAATAGGCAAAAAGGTTGATCCTGGTCTCCTTTTCAAAAAGGGGATGCCTTCCGTCCTGAATATCCTTGATGAGCTTTATCAGATCCATGGTGCTCTGCAATCCGGATAAATAAAATCGTTCCGGGTATTCTGTCAAACGATCGCTCAATGCCAGGTTAACACACGAGGCTTCCTTAACATGAGGATATTTCCTTTTGCGTTCATCCAGCGATCCGGTCATTTTTCTGATGTCTGTCCATGCCGGTAATCCCCGGTTGATATGGAACGATAACGGAAACATCAATACTGGCTTGCCCGATTTTTCGGCCAGAAACCTGGCTCCGGTAAGATGCTTGTGCCAGGTTCTTTCATTCAAACCGTGTAACAGAATGATGGCTTGTTTTGATTTGGTATTGCCCTCGGGCATAATCACCGGATACCGGAATTTGATGTTTTCTTCAATTATAGCATCCTCATTTTCAGTAGATAATAGAAATTTGTCGGGCTCAGAAATAAATTCGAAATTTCTAAGTATCAGATGACTATCGTCCAGAGAAATATGATCTCTGTTTAAATCAAACTGATTCTTTAAATTTTGGTATTGACGAATGTAGGACACGATTCCTGGTTTTTCTTTCAAAGTAACAACGCAATCGTAATTTTTTAAGAATTATGGTTCTCGGAAACCGTTTGAGGGATAAATCCCGTTATGATGGGGTAAAATTTTCATATAAGGGGTGAAATTATTTATTTGAGGTCGAAAAAATTTCACCCCACTGGAAAATTGCGTATTTTTAACCATCATATATTGAATACTATGTTGCCTTGGGAAAAGAGAATTCCTGAATACCTCACCAAAAGGAATAATATTGTCAGTTTTATTTTGTTTACCGCCGCATTTGCGCTGGTCTTTATTAATATATATTCCCCATTTGGTGTTGACAAATGGCTGGATGTGAGTGACGTACAATTGTTCGTCTATTCAAGCATTGTTATCCTCATCGGAATGCTGGTAATTGTAATCAGCAGAGCGCTGATGTTTGTGTTTACCCGGAAGAATTCCATTACCTATGGAACCTACGCCATATGGATTGTTGGGGAAATTATTGTGCTTTCGTTGGTTTATGCCATTATACAATGGTTTTTTCTTCACGTTGGTACCGATTTTGCGCATACCCTGCGTAATTCTATTAGGACCACGTCCTACATTATCCTGTTGCCTTATGTGATCTCATGGCTCTACCTGTCGTTTAAAGACAAGTACACTGCCCTGGAAAAGATAGAAAGCAACCTCATTGGTTCGGGAATTGGCGAATCTACTGAAGTGAAAACCGCTTCATCGCTTTCCATGATCCCCTTTCGGGATGAAAAAGGGATATTGAAATTTTCTATAAAAAAAGAAGATATTTTGTATATTGAGGCTGCTGACAATTATATCATTATACATTACCTCGATAATCACAAACCTGCGAAATATATGATCCGTAATACCCTGAAACGCATTGAGGAAGGTCTTTCAAATAGTGGTCTTGTTCGCTCACACCGTTCGTTTATGGTAAACATAGATAATGTTAAAGTATTGCGCAAAGAAAAAGAAGGACTGATCATAGGTTTTGAATCACCCATTCAGGTGACTGTACCCATTTCAAAGACCTATCTTGATGGATTCATAAAAAAATTGTCGAGTTTCTCTTTTTTAGAGGAAAACTAATGCGCTGCGAACCAATTTTATTTATATTAATATGAGCCAGTTACATTTTGACACCTTACAGATACATGCAGGACAGGAGGTTGATCCGGTTACTAATTCAAGAGCAGTGCCTATTTACCAAACTACCTCCTATGTTTTTAATAGTTCGGAACATGCAGCAAGGTTGTTTGGGCTAAAGGAACCTGGAAATATTTATGTCAGGCTTATGAATCCTACAACCGATGTGTTTGAGAAAAGGATGGCAGCACTTGAGGGGGGAATTGCTGCTTTGGCTACATCTTCGGGCCATGCGGCGCAGTTTATAGCACTTACCAATATTCTTCAAACAGGAGATAATATCGTTTCCACTTCCTATTTATATGGAGGAACGTTCAATCAGTTTAAAGTACAGTTTAAAAGACTGGGCTTTCAGGTAAAATTTGTGGAAGGTGACAATCCCGGCGATTTTGAAAAGCAGGTTGATGAGCGTACACGGGCTTTATATGTGGAGACTATTGGCAATCCGAGATTTAACATACCCGATTTTAGGGTACTGGCCGACATTGCAGACAGGCACAATATTCCCCTGATAGTGGATAACACATTTGGCGCCGGAGGATTTCTGTGCCGGCCCATAGAACTTGGGGCAAGCATAGTTGTGGAATCAGCAACAAAATGGATTGGCGGACATGGCACAAGCATGGGCGGTGTAATTATTGATTCCGGAAAATTTAATTGGGCAAACGGAAAATTTCCTATGTTTACTGAGCCTTCAGAAGGTTATCATGGCCTCAGATTCTGGGATGAATTTGGCCCTTCAAGTTCTATGGGTAATATGGCGTTTATTATGCGCGCAAGGGTCGAAGGTATGCGCGATTTCGGGTCCACTATAAGCCCGTTTAATTCGTTTATGTTGTTGCAAGGATTGGAAACGCTGTCACTCAGAGTGCAAAGACATGTTGATAACGCCCAGGAACTGGCCGAATGGCTGAGCTGCCATTCCAAAGTGAAGCACGTAGATTATCCAGGACTGCCCGGTAATCCTTATCATCAGTTAGCCCGGAAATATTTGCAGCATGGTTTCGGTGGTGTTCTAGCTTTCACTTTGAAGGGTGGGAAAAATGCCGCTGATGAACTTGTTAATCGTGTGAAACTTATCAGCCATCTGGCCAATGTTGGCGATGCCAAATCGCTGATCATTCATCCCGCATCTACCACTCATGAACAACTTTCTGAAGCTGAGCAAAGAAGATCGGGCGTTGTTCCGGGTTCACTGAGGTTTTCGGTTGGATTGGAAAATGTGGAGGATATTAAAAACGACCTGTCTGAAGCGTTGGATGCTTTATAAATAAATAGCAGAGAGCGCTTCACCAATAAAAGGTGATGAAAAATTCACGTTGGTGCTTTTAGTCATAATTTTTTTCGCATCAATCTGATATTATTGTCCTCATTATCACAACTTCTTAAACGCAATAAAGATTGATCATTTATGAAAAACATTACTGTTATCTTTGCAATCGCCTGCCTGATATTGATTTCAGGCTGTAAAAAGAATAATATGAACGAAAATCCTTTCCTTGTAGCTTATCAGACACCTTTTGGTGTTCCACCTTTTGATAAGATTGATACTACCGATTACATGCCTGCATTTATAGAGGGCATGAAGCAGGAAAAGGAGGATATTGACCGTATTGTAAACAATACGGAAGCGCCCGATTTTGAGAACACCATTTATGCCTTTGACCGTAAAGGCAATTTGTTAAAGAACGTGAGCAAGGTTTTTGACAATCTGAATTCGGCCAATACCAATGATCAGATGCAAGCCATTGCCCGGAATGTTTCTCCGCTTTTATCCAAACATCGCGATGATATTTATTTGAATGAAAAACTGTTTGCGCGTATAAAAGCCGTTTATGAAAAACGCAGTGAAATGAAGCTGGATTCCCAACAGCTAAGGGTAACAGAAAAATTCTATAACGATTTTGTTCGTCGTGGCGCTAATCTCGATCCTGCACATAAGGATCAACTTAGGGAACTCAACGCTGAATTATCCTTGCTTTCCCTGGAATTTGGCGAAAATCTTCTGGCAGAGACCAACAAGAATTTCAAATTGGTGATTGAAGATTCTGCCGATCTCGATGGCCTGCCTCAGAGCGTTATTGATGCAGGAGCTGAGGCTGCTGCAAACGCCGGGATTAAAGGATGGGTATATACTTTGTCAAAACCCAGCATGATTCCCTTTATGCAATACGCCAAAAAGCGCAATTTGCGTGAAAAAATTTACCGTGGCTATTTTATGAGGGGCAATAATGGTAACGCAAATGACAACAATGAAATTGTTGCAAAAATTGTGAACCTGCGGGCAAAAAAAGCCCGTTTGCTGGGTTACCAATCCTATGCCGATTACGTTATTGAAGAAAATATGGCAAAAACCCCTGCCAATGTTTATGATTTTCTTAGGAAGCTTTGGAAACCGGCATTGCCTATGTCGGTGAAGGAGGTTGCTGCCATGCAGAAAATCATTGACAGGGAAGGGGGTCAGTTTAAATTACAGCCCTGGGACTGGTGGTATTATGCTGAGATTGTCAGAAAAGAAAAGTACGATCTGGACGATGCTGAGCTGCGTCCCTATTTCAGTTTGGACAGAGTAAGAAATGGTATGTTCATGGTTGCCGGTAAACTCTATGGAATTACCTTTACCAAAAGGTATGATCTTCCGGTTTATGAAAAGGAAGTTGAAACCTATGAAGTAAAGGAAGCTGATGGCACTTCACTTGGAATATTGTATCTCGACTATTTTCCCCGCGATGGCAAAGGTGCTGGCGCATGGTGCACTGATTTCCGTTCTGCAGTATGGGAAAAAGGCAAACGAATTGACCCCATCGCATCCATTGTTTGTAATTTCACCAAACCTACGGCCAATACTCCGGCACTGCTTAACTGGGATGAAGTGACAACCCTCTTTCATGAATTCGGACATGGATTGCATGCGCTGTTCACACAGGGCAATTATTACCGCACAGCGGGTGATGTACCCAACGATTTTGTGGAACTTCCTTCACAGGTAATGGAAAATTGGGCTGGCGACCCCGATGTTTTACGGGCTTACGCAAAACACTATAAAACAGGTGAACCTATTCCCGAAACACTCATTGCAAAAATCCAGAAAAGCGGACTGTTTAACCAGGGATTTGAAACCGTTGAATACATTGCTGCTTCTATCCTGGATATGGATATTCATTCTGTCAGAGATTCACTGCAGATAAGCGTTGGTGGTTTCGAAAAGCAATCAATGGATAAAATCGGACTGATTGAAGAAATATTGCCCCGCTACAGAAGCACATATTTTTCCCATATTTTTGACGGTGGATATGCTGCCGGCTATTATGTGTATATTTGGGCTGCCGTGTTGGATGCCGATGCCTTCAGTGCATTTAAAGAATCGGGAAATATTTATAATCCAGAACTGGCCGCCAGGTTCAGAAAATATTGCCTGGCTGAATCGGGAAATAACGATGGAATGATTCAGTACCAGAAATTCAGGGGGAAAGAACCATCTGTTGAACCGTTGCTCATAAGAAGGGGACTTAAGTAGTCCATTATCAGTGAAATAACGAAACAAACAGGCAATTTTTTCGTATACGGTAACGTTTACTTGCCAAACTACTAACTAAGTCAACGTTATGAAAAAATTGCCTGTTTTTTCATTCATGGCCTTATTGGCCTTTATTTTCCTTGTTTCGTGTGAGAAAGACGATAACCCTGGAGGTGGCGATAGCAACTACCCGTCAGGAATCACAATTGCCAGTTTCCAGGTTGCTACACAGGAGGCGCTTCGGTCTATTCCGGTGGAATACATCAACGCTGCCAGGAATAATCTGCACATTGCCTACCAGCATACTTCGCATGGGACGCATGTTTCATACGGAATGTTTGGCCTTCAGGATTTTAAAAATGGCGATGATGTAAAGTTTGCCATTACCTGCAATGATCCCCAGGCAAACAAGCTCGATTTTAGGGATTATGCTATGGAAAATTATGCAGAAACAGGCATAGATGCTTCCGACCTTAGCAGAAATGAAACCGCATTTATCCAGGCTACCCGAAATTACCTGGATGATGCCGCCAATGCGTCTATAAATGTGGTGATGTGGTCGTGGTGCAGTATACGGGATCATGATGTTGCAGGAAATTACCTGCCTGGCATGCAGCAACTGATCAGTGAATATGGTGCGGGTGGTAGTAAAATTGGTTCTGGGGCCGGTAAACGTGCAAATACGGTAACCTTTGTTTTTATGACCGGACATGCCGAATCAGATGACAATATAGGGTACAGAAGGCCCAAGAACCAAGCCGATACTATTATCTCATTTTGCAAAGCACACAATTATTTTTGCCTGGATTATTATGGAATTGATACCCACGATATGGAGGGTAA
>JGI20214J51088_10001807_pt1 | contig 14468 bp, 13 predicted proteins | sample WetSurMetagenome_FD_51088 | JGI IMG/M metagenome (IMG submission 51088) | reverse complement strand
CCCATACCCATTAATTATCAGTCTCCAAAGGTACTAAATTTTATCTCTTTATTTCTTTAACCACAAAGGAATACAAAGTCCCGACAGCTATCGGGAACACTAAGGATCACTAAGGAATGCCTATTTTATTTTCTCTTCGTCTCTAAGTCTCCTGATCTCCTATTCCCCCATGCTACCATTCCTTCTTCAGAATCCCCTCCCAAACATCCCCCACAGTGATATCTTCATCTCCTGCCATCTGGCAATTGCGGCTCCTGCAAAACTGTTTGTATATGATGTGACATATTTCTTTGCTTCATCGATTTTTCCGTCTTTAACCAGTTCTGCAANCTTCTTTTCAATAGCCGGAAGTTCAGCGAATGCCTTGTCTTCAAACTCCTGGACGGCAGGTTCAATAAGGGTTCTACCTCTTGACCAGTTTACGGTAGCAAGCCTGTTTGTTTCACGGAATGACCATATAGCAGCATCGGTGCGGTAGCGTGGCTGGCCGCAGACGTTAAATGAAGCAGGAAGTGCCAATACTCCTGAGAAGACGGGAATACGCGGACTCTCGCCAGGATTGTCAAATGAGAACCAGGCAATTGCGCCAACCTCATCAGGAAGCCAGCTTCGGCACTGAATGACATGCGAATAGGAGCAGCCGGCAATGGCAATAGTTCTCTGTCGTTCAACAACTCCCGGCTTGATTTCGTTAAGAAGGTTGCGAAGATCATTATTCATCCAGTTGCTTATCACAGGAGATTTAATCTGTTTCTCAACCTCATTACCGTCTTTGTCTTTTTCTTTTACCTTCACAATAAGGTTTTTAGTCATATCCCATTGGGTTCCCTCATAGGTTTCCCTGAAAAATTTCATGATATCCCTTGGTGACTGTTTCTTTTCAGGTTTCACCGAGAATGGCAGTTCATCTGCTTCAAATGAGAGATTCAATGATGGCGCAAGACTGCTCAGTACGTAAAATTCCCTGATCGCGAATGGCTTTTTGCCATTGATAACTTTCCAGAATTTAAAAGTTTCGCTCCCGTCCCAGTAACCGAGTTTTTTAGCTACTTCCTGAAGGTCAGTGCTGTACATGAAATAGTCTTTGTTCTTAAAGTCTATTGTTGATATCCTGGGAATATTTGCACATATTCCTATGTTTTCGTCAGGTATCCGTTCTGCGCACCAGATTGCAGAGGGTTTTCCTTTTCCGGAACCGGCTATTTCAAGTTGCCATACTTCTTTCGGGTCAGCCAGAGTAATGCACTCTGCCAGATCAGCATAACCATATTCCTCGGCAAGTTTTCCAATAAGTGCAATACCTTCTCTGGCAGTTTTGCATCTCTGAAGTGCAATTTTCTCCAGCTCCTCAATAAAGAACATGCCCTCGGTATTGATTAGTTCCTGTCGACCGTAAATTGTTGTTTCTCCAATTGCCAGTTGCTTTTCATTCAGGCATGGATAAGCTGTATTTAAAAAAGCAAATGTTTCTTCAGCTTCGGGAATTTCACCCTTCACTTTAATCTTCGTCATGTCCCATGCCTCCTCAGTATGAAGCAAACCCTCATAAACCTGGTGAGTTGTGCCTTTTAAATATTTCTGATGAGGGAAAATTTCAAGCCAGGTCCTGTAATTTCCATCGCACGTATGGGATGTCATTACAGATCCGTCGGTCGATGCGAGCCTTCCAACCATAATTGTTGTACAGTTTTCACCATAACCCGGACCATCTGTGTCAATATCGGAATACTGTGCTCTGGATATCAGAGAAATACAAAAGAATAATACCAATGAAGTACTATATCTGAGATTGATGCTTTTCATAAGATGTATTATTAATTCAATATAAGAATAAGACTTTTACAAATGTATATTTTTAGTCGGGATGGCAAGTCTCCCTCGCATGATAATAATCTTGTTTTGTGCTATTTATTTTTAGTATCTTGCCTTCATAAACATAAACATGAAATTGATCGTAAGTCTTTATATATCAGAAAGCTATCTTTTCGTAGTTGCGCATAATGTCGGCTTTCTAAAGCGGTTTGCAGGTTTGTAATTTCCCATTTCTTCAGTTACTGAATTATGTAATTCATTCCTTCACCCCCAATGTAGCGTATGATAAATGACAAACTTATTAATCCCGACAGCATCGTTGTTGTCGGAGGATCAGATGACCTTTTCAAACCAGGAGGCAAGGTCCTGAAGAATATAATTGACGGCCATTATGCCGGACAGTTATATGTTGTTAATCCACGGCATAACAATATTCAGGGAATTAAATCATATAAGGATGTAAGTGATATTCCTGATACTGATCTTGCCATACTGGCAATTCCGGCTTCTATGTGTCTGAGTACTGTCGGTGTGCTGGTAAGGGAAAAGAAAACAAGGGCATTTATTATTATTTCAGCTGGATTCAGCGAGGCAGGAGAAGAGGGGCTCAGACTGGAGAAAGAGATTGTTGAAATTATCGACAGTGTCGGAGGATGCCTGATCGGACCCAACTGTATAGGTGTTGTTACACAGGCATATCAGGGTGTATTCACACTGCCGGTACCGAAACTCAATGCGAACGGATGTGATTTCGTTTCAGGATCAGGAGCTACTGCAGTTTTTATTTTTGAATCTGCAATGCCAAAAGGGCTGAACTTTTCGAGTGTTTATTCAGTCGGGAACAGTGCTCAGACCGGGGTGGAAGAGGTCCTTGAATACTGGGATCTGTCATATGATCCTGAAACCAGTTCCTCTATCAAACTAATCTATGTTGAAAGTATCAGGGATCCTGATAAGCTGTTGCATCATGCATCCTCGCTTATTCGAAAGGGATGCAGGATTGCTGCAATTAAAGCCGGTACTACCGAAGCAGGAAGCAGGGCTGCTTCATCACATACCGGAGCCATGGCATCATCCGACTCAGCTGTTGAAGCTTTATTCAGGAAAGCCGGTATTGTCAGATGCACAGGCAGAGAAGAGCTGACTACTGTTGCCTCTGTCTTTTTTCATAAAAAGCTAAAAGGGAAGAATATAGCAATAATAACCCATGCCGGCGGACCCGCCGTGATGCTTACAGATGCATTGTCTGCAGGAGGTATGAACATCCCCAGAATTAGCGGAATACATCATGATAATTTAATTGCCATGATGAATACGGGTGCATCTGCGATCAATCCGATCGATATGATTGCAACTGCAACAACCGATCAGCTGGACAATGTCATTGAATATGTAGATAAAAAACTTCCGTTAGTTGATGGAATGAGCGTGATCTTCGGAAGCAACGGACTCAACGATATGACTGAGATCTATGATCTGCTTCATAGAAAAATTATGGATTGTCAGAAGCCGCTTTATCCTATTCTGCCTTCCGTAACAAGCTCATCNCAGGAACTGGAATATTTCCTGAACAAGGGTCATGTTAACTTCCCCGACGAAGTGGTTCTTGGACGTGCACTTACAAAGATATTCAATACCCCATCACCGGCTGAGGAGAAGATCTTTCTCGAGAATATTGATGTCCCACTGGTGAGGCAGATCATCGATAGTTCAAAAGACGGCTATCTGGAACCTGCAATAATACAAAAGCTTCTTAATGCTGCCCATATTCCAGTAGTTAAAGAAAAGGTTGTTACTACTAAGAAGGAGCTTCTTGCCGTGGCTAACAAGACCGGTTATCCACTAGCACTTAAGGTAGTCGGCCCGGTTCATAAGTCTGATGTAGGCGGAGTAACACTTAATATAAGATCTGTAAAGCATCTTGAAGCCGAGTTCAGGAGGATGATGCAGATAAAAGGAGTGAAGGCTGTACTCATGCAGCAGATGCTATCGGGTACCGAACTTTTTATTGGCGCAAAATATGAGCCACGGTTTGGTCATATAATTCTCTGTGGGCTTGGAGGTATATTCGTTGAGGTTCTTGGTGATGTATCGTCGGGACTAGCTCCGCTTACCTTCAATGAAGCTGAATCAATGATAAGGAGTCTGCGTAGCTATAGCATCATTAAAGGAACAAGGGGAAAACCGGGAATCAATGAAGCGAAGTATGCCGAGATAATTGTTCGTTTGTCGAGCTTATTGAGGTATGCCACTGAGATAAAAGAGATGGATCTGAATCCGCTTATTGGCAGCCTGGATGAGATAACAGTAGTGGATGCAAGGATCAGAATCGAGAGGTAATGTTCACAATGTTTTAACTCGCTAATAAATTTTATATTTATATTCGGATTCTCAAATTAATCAAAAAATAGTTAAAGTCATGATAATACATCAGTTATCAATTTTTCTTGAAAACAAATCAGGACGACTTACAGAAGTACTGGAAGTTCTTGGAGAGGAGAATATCAGGATAACTGCATTGAGTGTAGCTGACACTACGGAATTCGGAATTTTGCGTTTGATTGTTTCTGATCCGGCAAGAGCCAGGGAGTTGCTTAAGGAGCATAACTTTACTGTTAATCTGACTGAAGTAATATCTGTTTCGGCACCAAGTGAAGCAAAGTATTATNCTAAAGTGTTAAGGATACTTTCTGATCTTGATATAAGTGTGGAGTATACTTATGCATTTTCTGTCGGTGATAAATCGATAATTATTCTGAGATGCAGCAATTCGGAAGATGCCATTAAAGCTCTTAAAAGTCATGAATTGGAACTGTTGAAGGCCAGCGATTTATATAAAATTTAACATATGGAGATTTGGAACCGCCATTTCGAATGTATGGATCGGGATGGTATCAGGCACGTTCAAAGCGAAAGGCTGAGGGAAACAGTTGAAAGAGTTTATTTTAATGTTCCCTATTACAGAAATAAGATGCAGGAAGCCGGACTCGGACCTGAGAGCATTCAGACAATAGATGACATTAAAAAGTTGCCTTTCACGACAAAAACGGATCTTCGCGACAATTATCCCTTTGGGTTGTTTGCAGTACCCATGAGCGAGATTGTAAGGGTTCATGCTTCATCAGGCACTACCGGCAAACCGACAGTGGTAGGTTATACCAGAAACGATATAGCTACCTGGTCGGAGGTTATGGCACGCACCCTCACAGCTGCGGGAGCAAACAGAAATGATTTCATACAGGTTGCTTACGGTTATGGTCTTTTTACAGGGGGGCTCGGGCTGCATTACGGCGGTGAAAAGATAGGAGCTTCCGTAATTCCAATATCGGGAGGAAATACAGTAAGGCAGATCCAGCTGATGCATGATTTTGGGAGTACTGTTCTTGCCTGCACGCCATCATATGCAATGTTTCTTGCAGAAGCTATTGAAGAGAGTGGCATTAAACGCGAAGAGCTGAAGCTAAGGGTTGGGGTGTTTGGTGCTGAACCATGGACTGAGAACATGCGAAGGGAAATAGAGGATAAATTGAGTATAAAAGCCATTGATATTTACGGGCTAAGCGAAGTTATTGGTCCGGGTGTTGCCAGTGAATGTCCGGTTCAGAACGGACTTCATATAAATGAAGATCATTTTTATCCTGAGATATTAGATCCGAAAACACTCGAGGTATTACCCGCCGGGAGTACCGGGGAGCTTGTTTTTACCACCATTACAAAAGAAGGACTGCCACTTATCAGGTATCGCACACGCGACCTCACAAGGCTTCACTATGAGAAATGCAGCTGCGGAAGAACGATGGTAAGAATGGAGAAATGCCTCGGACGGAGTGACGATATGCTTATTATCCGGGGAGTAAATCTTTTTCCGTCGCAGGTTGAAAGTGTTCTTCTTGAGATGAGTGAAATAAAACCTCATTACCTTCTGATAGTCGACAGGATTAATAATCTTGATACTCTGGAGCTTAAGGTTGAGGTGGATGAAGCTTTTTTCCAGGATAAGATAAGCCAGCTTGAATCACTTCGGCAGAAATTGCAGAATAACCTCGAGAATTCACTTGGACTAGGTATTAAAGTGACTCTTGTTGAACCAAAAATGATTGAGAGAAGCGAAGGCAAATCTAAGCGGGTACTTGATAAGCGCAAATTTTAGTTATTCTTTAAAAACATGACCAATCTACCAATATCTTCCGAAATAATTAAATCAACCGCTGAGTCATGCGATATTACCTCCCTCGGCTTATCATCCATTCGTGAAATTGTTCAGCTTGTTAACAAGCTGGAGGAGAAAACCGGAATAAGTTACGTCAGGATGGAAATGGGGGTGCCCGGACTTCCTGCACCTACCATCGGAATTAATGCCGAAATAGAAGCCCTTAAGAACGGAGTTGCGGCTATTTATCCTGAGATAACCGGATTACCTTCGCTTAAAGAAGAGACCTCGAGGTTTATTAAGCTTTTTCTTGATGTGGATATTTCACCTCAGGGATGCATCCCGACAGTCGGTTCAATGATGGGGGGTATGGTAAGTTTTCTTGTTGCAAACAGAAATGACCGGACAAAGGAGGGTACTCTGTTTATTGATCCGGGATTTCCGGTGCAGAAGCAGCAGGTTAAAATGCTTGGACACGATTATAGTGCATTCGACATATACAATTTCAGGGGAAAGAAGCTCAGGGCAAAACTTGAATCGCATCTTGAATCAGGAAAAATATCCTCTTTGCTCTTTTCCAATCCTAATAATCCTTCATGGATCTGCCTCACCGAGGAGGAGCTTGAAATTATTGGTGAACTTTCAAATAAATATGATGTTATCGTAATAGAGGATCTGGCTTATTTCGGAATGGATTTCAGGAAAGACTATTCAAAACCGGGGAAAGCGCCATTTCAGCCGACTGTTGCTCATTATACTGACCAATATGTGATGCTTATTTCGAGTTCAAAGATTTTTAGTTATGCAGGACAGCGTATTGGTATGATGGCCATCTCTGATAAACTTTTTAACAGGTCATACCCTGATCTCCGGAGGTATTATTCTACTGATAAATTCGGCCATTCAGCAATTTTTGGCGCATTATACGGTTTATCTGCCGGAGTTAGTCATTCAGTACAGTATGGATTATCTGCCCTGCTAAAGGCAGTTAATGACGGAGTATACAAATACAGGGATGATGTCTCTGAATACGGGGAAAAAGCAAGACTGATGAAAAGTATGTTTGTAGATAATGATTTCATTATTGTATATGACAAAGATCTTGATGAGCCTATTGCCGACGGTTTCTACTTTACAATCGGATATCCCGGAATGTCGGCAGATAAACTTATTAACGAGCTTTTACGATATGGAATAAGCGCCATTTCCCTTCTGACAACCGGCAGTGAGAGGTGCGATGGACTAAGGGCATGCGTTTCAATGGTCCCGCGTACTCAATTTGGAGAGCTTGAAATACGCCTTAAGAAATTTAAAGAAGATCATCCATTAAATAAGAATAAATAATTATATATATGGCAAAAATAAGGGGAAGCATAGTAGTTAATGCAGAAAGGTGCAAAGGTTGCGAAGTATGTATGGTTACTTGTCCTACAGGTACCATCGCCATGGCAAAAGAAGTAAACGGGAAAGGATACAACTACGCATATCCAGCTAATCCCGATCTGTGTATCGGATGCGCCAATTGCGCAATGGTATGTCCCGACGGAGTAATAACAGTCTATAAAACAAAAATTTAAGCTTGTAATGGAAAAGGAACTGAGATTAATGAAAGGTAATGAGGCAGTTGCAGAAGCTGCTATCAGGGCCGGCGTAGACGGGTACTTTGGATATCCCATTACACCGCAGACTGAGATCATCGAATACCTGATGGAGGCAAATCCTGCCGAGACTACAGGTATGATTGTTCTTCAGGCTGAGAGTGAAGTTGCGGCTATAAATATGGTGTATGGCGGTGCAGCATGCGGAAAAAAGGTAATGACTTCCTCATCATCACCTGGTATCAGCCTTAAACAGGAGGGAGTATCATATATAGCAGGGGCTGAATTACCCTGCCTCATAGTGAATGTTGTAAGAGGCGGTCCGGGACTGGGAACCATCCAGCCTGCACAGTCTGATTATTTTCAATCCACTAAGGGAGGCGGTCATGGCGATTATCACCTTATAGTTCTTGCACCTGCATCAGTGCAGGAGATGGCCGATTTCGTAGATCTCAGCTTCGAACTCGCATTCAAGTACAGGAATCCTGTTATGATGCTGTCTGATGGCGCTATCGGTCAGATGATGGAGAAAGTCTACCTCAGTCCGCAGAAACAGAGATCGACAACTGTTCCTATATGGGCAACAACAGGTAAACCAACTACCCGTGAAAGGAATATTATTACTTCACTCGATCTTGATCCCCACCGGCAGGAGATATTTAATGAAAAGCTCCTTAAAAAATATAATGAAATAAGAGAGAATGAAGTCAGGTTTGAAGAGTTCCAGTGCGAAGATGCAGAATATCTGCTGGTTGCTTACGGAACCAGTGCAAGAGTTTGTCAGAAATCCGTTCAGATTGCCAGAGAACATGGCATCAAGGTAGGTTTACTCAGACCTATTACACTTTTCCCCTTTCCGTCGAAAAGAATCTCAGAGCTGGCTGACCAGGTTAAAGGAATGTTATCAGTTGAGATGAGCGCAGGCCAGATGGTGGAAGATGTTCAGCTGGCTGTCAACGGTAAGGTTCCTGTGTATCATTTTGGCAGGATGGGAGGTATTGTTACTACACCTGAAGAGGTGGTTGAAAATCTTAAATCTAAATTCTTAAAAGGTTAAAATATGGTTCAGGTTACAGGTATCAAAGAGATAATTAAGCCGGAAAATCTGGTCTACAAGAAAACAAGTGTTATGACAAAAAATATTTTGTCATACTGCCCCGGCTGCGGACATGGTACAGCACACAGGATCCTTGCGGAGATAATTGATGAAGAAGGACTGCAGTCTGAGGCTATAGGTGTATCTCCTGTAGGGTGTTCAGTTTTTTTATACTACTATCTGGATATTGACTGGCAGGAAGCCGCCCATGGCCGTGCACCTGCTGTCGCTACCGCTATTAAGCGTCTTATGCCCGAAAAATTTGTGTTTACCTATCAGGGGGATGGCGATCTAGCTGCTATTGGCACAGCTGAGACCATCCATGCCTGCAACAGGGGGGAAAATATCCTTATAATATTTGTAAATAACGGGATCTATGGCATGACCGGAGGACAGATGGCTCCGACTACACTTCCCGGTATGAAATCATCAACATCACCCTACGGAAGAGATGTAAGGACTATGGGGAATCCACTAAAAATCACTGATATTGTTGCCTCACTTCCCGGATCATACTATGTTACACGACAGAGTGTTCATACAGCTGCTAATGTTAAGAAAACAAAGAAAGCTATCAGGAAAGCCGTTCAGTATCAAAAGCTTAATAAAGGAACATGTCTGGTTGAGATAGTTTCCAATTGCCCTTCAGGCTGGAAAATGACACCGGTTCAATCAAACAAATGGATGGAAGAAAACATGTTTCCTTATTATCCGCTGGGAGACCTTAAGACTCCTGAGGAATAGTATATGCAACACATAACTGCAAATACTAAAGTATAAGAGTCCTGGTTAAACACACGAATACCTTTTGAATGTAGAGGATACTTTAGATATTTAATATTCCTAAGCATTTTTATAGAAGCAGTATCCTGCAAATCAACTACAGAATCAACAGGAATGTTAAATAAAATTGGCAAAAAGTATAACAAAGCAATTATATTTCCTCTACATTTAGGAAACTAAAAATTTATGAAAACTATAAAATCCCATTTAGCCAGTTTCTCATTTCTTATTCCCGGTCTGTTTTTGCTGTTTATTTGTAGCTGTAAAAAAGAATCCAGCAAGGATTTGGCAACCGTTACGGTTGCGACTATGAGCAATATTACAAAGACTACCGCCACCTCTGGCGGTGAAGTTACTTCCAATGGAGGTGCAGAAGTTACAGCCCGAGGAGTTTGCTGGAGCACCAACGCAAATCCTACAACAGCAGACAAGAAAACTAATGATGGTTCCGGAACCGGTAGCTTTACCAGTTCAATTACAGGTCTAAATGCCGGAGGAGTATATAATGTCAGGGCATATGCTATAAATTCAGTGGGAACCGCTTATAGCGCCCAGGTAACATTTAATGCACTGAGTTCCGTGCCTGTTTTGACCACCACTTCCCTGGCAGCTGTAACAACAACCAGTGCAACATCCGGCGGAAACATTTCCGATGATGGAGGTGCAGCGGTCACGGCAAGGGGTGTGTGTTGGAAAACATCATCAAATCCTACTATTGAGAATAATAAAACCACCGATGGCACCGGGGCGGGAGCATTTTCAAGCTCAATAGCAGGATTAACTGCAAACACAACCTATTATATCAGAGCTTATGCAACCAATAGTATAGGGACCTCTTATGGTGATGAGATATTATTTAAAACATATACGGGAACAGTTACTGATATTAATACAAATATTTACAGTACGGTTACAATAGGGTCACAAGTATGGATGGCTGAAAACCTTAAAACCACCAAATACAATGATGGGACATCAGTTCCATTAGTAGCAGAGCAAGCTAAGTGGAATGCTTTAACTGCACCAGGTTTTTGCTGGTATAACAATGATGAAGCTACCTATAAGGCTACTTATGGAGCTTTATATAATTGGTATTCTTTGGATGCAGCAAGCAATGGTGGCAAAAATATTTGTCCGACCGGCTGGCATGTGCCAACCGAAAAAGAGTGGGAAGCCCTTGAAACATTTCTAAATGGGGAAGTTGGTGCGGGCGGTAAACTGAAAGAAGCCGGGTTGGTACACTGGCTTAGTCCAAATACAGGGGCTACCAATGAAACAGGCTTTACAGCTCTTCCGGCAGGAAGTCGTGGATCTACATACATGGGAATTACAAATGATGCTAACTTCTGGACATCTACCGAGTACAATTCCGGCAGTTCAATGAACCGGTTTATAAGTTGTAGTAACAGCAATGTGCATATTCTGTTCAGCGGTAAACAAAATGGATTTTCTGTCAGATGCCTCAAGAATTGATGATTTATTAAAAGGAATATTGGAAAATTAATAACTTTGATTTTGCTATTCATATAGATCAAATGGACTTAAGTTCTTAATTAAGAAACTTTTAAATATGACCGAGGAAATTATTATCGCGGGTTTTGGAGGGCAGGGTGTTCTGTCGATGGGTAAAATAATGGCATATTCTGGTGTTATGCAGGATATGGAAGTAAGTTGGATGCCTTCATATGGACCGGAAATGCGTGGTGGCACAGCAAATGTTATTGTGATTATAAGCAGTGAGAGGATCAGTTCACCTATTATCAAACGCTTTGATACAGCGATAATACTTAATCAGCAATCGCTCGATAAATTTGAGGAGATGATCAAACCTGGTGGCGTTCTGATATATGATGGAAACGGAATTACAAGGCATCCTAAAAGAAAAGATATTTCGGTATATCGTGTTGACGCTGCTGCTGAGGCTTCAAAAATGAACAGTCCAAAGACATTTAATACAATTGTCCTGGGTGGATTCCTGAAGGTGAAACCTATCATAAAGATGGAAAATGTCATCAAAGGATTGAAGAAATCACTCCCCGAGAGGTATCATAATCTTATTCCCATGAATGAGAAAGCTCTTATAAGGGGGGAGGAGATCATTACTCAGGTGCAGGAGGCAGTATAAAATTTGGAGCGCCTCTTCCCCCCTAAAGGGGGGTAAAACTTTCGCTGGCGCGGTTTTGCCTGCGGTGATCTCCCTTCGGTCGGTTGCAAACCGTGCCTACTGTTCACTGTTTACTTTCATAGAAATGCATCTCAACGATATACTTCCAAACTGCGGGTGAAAGGAAATACGACATATCTTTTCCCTGTTTAATGCCATTCCGTATAAATGTTCCAGAGATCTGCATGAGAGGAGCCTGAACACGATGTATCTCTGCCTTTGATATCAACTGGTCGAGAAGGGGAGAATCGGGTTTCTCTGAACCATTTCTGGGGTATACATAAATAGGGTATCTTATAGCCAGTTCTGCAGCATTCTTCCATTTATGAAGAGTGTAGAGATTATCCTCTCCCATAACAAGACAAAACTCATTCCTGTTGTATTTTTCCTTAAGATATGTGAGGGTATCAATGGTGTATGACGGGACGGGCAGCTTAAGCTCTATATCGGAAGCTTTGATCGTATCACTGTCACCTACTGCCAGTTCAGTCATATACATACGATGATGATCGGCCAGCAGTGTGTCTTTCTTCTTCAATGGATTCTGCGGACTCACAACAAGCCATACCTGGTCGAGATCAGTAAACTCCGTAAGATATCCTGCAATGGCCAGATGTCCTATATGGACAGGGTTGAATGATCCGAAGTATAAACCGATTTTTGCCATGTGAGTTTTTCTTTCAGCTTTTAAGGAAAGATGATACTATGTTGTAAGCTTCCTTCTTAGCTGTTTCCAGTTCATTATTTATAATAACCGAATCAAACTCTCCAGCGAGTTTTAATTCCTCGCTGGCTTTTTCAACACGCACTCTTATCTTTTCACTTGAGTCAGTACCTCTTTTAACGAGACGATTTTCAAGTTCCTCAACTGAAGGTGGCATTATGAATATGGCGATAGCATCTGTTTTGAATTTATTTTTAAGTGTGATTCCACCTACCACATCCACATCGAATAAAACATGTTTTCCCACCGACCAGATCCTTACCAGTTCACTTTTGAGAGTGCCATAAAAAAGATCCTTATATACCTCTTCCCACTCAACAAATTCTCCATTGTCAATTCGTTTCCTGAACTCCTGAACTGTAAGAAAAAAGTAGTCAACTCCGTCTTTTTCATTTCCCCTGAGAGCACGGGTTGTTGCTGAGACTGAAAATGAGAGATTCAGTCCGCTGTCAAGCAAATGCTTTACAATTGTGGTTTTGCCCGCACCTGAAGGGGCAGAGATTATTACTAGTTTACCGTCCATTTAAGCGTATCGTGTTTCTGGTTTGTTTTTTATCGTTTATACATCTTGTACCTTGCACCCTGCAACCTGCAACCTGCATCTTAATTTATAACACGTTCAGCGTCTGTTCTTTGATTTTCTCAAGTTCGTCCTTCATCATTACCACAAGTTTCTGGATTGATGCATCATTGGCTTTTGAACCTATTGTATTTATCTCACGTCCGATTTCCTGTGCAATGAAATTCAATATTTTACCATTAGGCGATGGAGAATTGACAGTTTCGATGAAATAATCACAATGCGTCTTTAGCCTCACTTTCTCTTCATTTATATCGTATTTTTCAAGGTAAAAGATAATTTCCTGTTCGAATCTGTTATTATCGATCTTATCAGAGCCAATATTCTCCTGAAGCATCAACATAAGCTTTTCCCGTATCCTGGTTATCCTGCCGGCTTCATGAGTCTGAACACTTTCAAGAAGAGATAGTATTTTGCCAATACACTTATTAAGATCGGTCATTATGGAGTTTCCTTCTTCAATCCTGTAAAGGTCGAGCATGGTAATCGATTCGTTGATCTGATTCTTAACAATTTCCCATTCTTCTTCCGACATTTCCGGTTTTTCCGTTTTAAGGGTATCAGGCAGCTTCATGATAGCCGTAAATATCTGATCATCAAGGTTAATATCTAATTCAGAGGCGATATCTTTAAATTGATTATAATAATTTCTGACGGCTGATTTATTGATAACTGTCACAACTTCATCATCCAGCATATCGCAGAAAATTGAAAAGTCAATTTTGCCTCTGTCGAGTCGTTGACTGATCATATTTCGTATCTCAGGTTCCTTTTCCTTATATAACCATGGCAACTTAGTATTAAGATCGAGCTGTTTGGAGTTCAAAGACTTTATTTCAATAGTGACCTTCTTCTGCGGCATTTCTGCTATGGCTTTCCCATAGCCAGTCATGGATTTTATCATTGTCTGATTATTATTGATATTTTGTGAGGTGTGTAAGTTAAATATTTCCCTGTAAAATTACTAATATCCTCATCCAAACCTGTTGAATCAAAGATATTAAAGCTTTTCCAGAGCAATTGTGAAATGCCTCATTATTGGTGCTTCCCATGTTATTTTCACACCTCGATTAATATGGGCTCTTCTTTCAAATACATTTCTGACACTGGCGGCTACATATTCAATATGGTTATCAGTATAAACCCGTCTTGGGACAGCGAGCCTTACTAGTTCAAGTTCCGGATAACGATTCTGACGGGTTTCAGGATCTCTGTCAGCCATCAATGCGCCTATTTCCACTGCCCGTACACCCCCTTCTGTATATAACTCAATGGCAAGAGCCTGAGCAGGGAATTCTTCTCTGGGTATATTGGGAAGAAATTCCAATGCATTCAAGAATATCGCATGACCCCCGAAAGGCTGCAGTACCGGTATCCCGTATTCCTTCATTTTAGTTCCCAGAAGAGCAACCTGACTGATTCGAGATTCGAGATACTGAAGTTCGGTCCCTTCATATAGTCCCTGAGCCAGCGCATTCATATCGCGGCCCGACATACCGCCGTATGTTAAAAACCCTTCATATATTATATTGAAAGTAGAAGCTTTACGGAACAATTCTTC
>JGI20214J51088_10001806_pt1 | contig 14469 bp, 16 predicted proteins | sample WetSurMetagenome_FD_51088 | JGI IMG/M metagenome (IMG submission 51088) | reverse complement strand
AGGCGGCGCTGGACACCAACTACAACGGCACCTGGTACGTCGACAAGACCTCGATCGCGAGCGTCGACGCGAAGGTCTCGCGTGATCTGTACAAGTTGCCGGCCGGCATGATCGGCTTGGCCCTGGGCACCGAGCTGCGACGTGAGAGCATGGACCTCGCGCCGTCCGACGCCAATCAGCAAGACTTGGTGATGGGCTGGGGCGGCCTCGGCGGCGTGCCGGTGAGCGCCAAGCGCAACGTCGCGTCGGCCTATGCCGAGGTGAACGTGCCCATCCTGAAGACCCTGGAGGCGGATGCGGCCGTGCGCTACGACAAGTACCAACGCGTCGGCAGTACGGTCAACCCTAAGGCGTCGTTCCGCTGGCAGCCGATCGAGAAGTTCCTTGTGCGCGGCTCCTGGGGCAGCGGCTTCCGCGCGCCGACGCTGGCCGATCTCTACACGCCACAGTCGATCAGCGGCGTGACGACGAACGGCCAGGTCGACAGCAAGCTCTGCCCGGACCCGACCGCTCCCGGCGCCGGCGCCAACCCCGACTGCAATGCGCAGTACAACCTGATCCAGGGCGGCAACCCCGATCTGAAGCCCGAGAAGTCGGAGTCGGTCACGCTGGGCTTCCTCGTCGAGCCCAACAAGGACTACTCGCTGGGCCTGGACCTCTTCCACGTGACGGTAAAGGACACCATCGTCTCTGGTGCAGCCAGCTACCAGACGATCCTGGCCGACGAGGCGAGGTTCGGCAACCTGATCTTGCGCGGGCCCGATGGGCGCATCACGGCGATCAATCAGGGCAACACCAACCTGGGCAAGAGCATCGTCGCCGGCGTCGATGTGGATCTGAAGGCCAGGGTGCTGGACAGCGGCGGGCAGCGCGTGACGCTGCGCATGAACGGCACCTACATGTCCAAGTTCGACCGTCAAAACCTCGACGGCAGCTACTCCTCGGCGATCAACAACCCGTCTTCGGCGGGCACGATCGGCGTCGTGATGCGCTGGCGTGACGTGGCGAGCGCGACCTGGGAGGTCGGCGACTGGTCGACCACGCTGGCCTGGAACTATCAGAACCCTTACCACGACGTGCACGCCAACAAGGAGCCGGCGGCGGTGAAGGCGCTGCCGGCACGCGACGTGGCGTCGTACAGCACCCTCGACGCACAGGTGTCGTACTCGGGCTTCAAGGCCACCAAGCTGACGCTGGGTGCCAAGAACCTGGCCGACAGCGACCCGCCGTACACCAACTACGGAGGTGGCTTCGTAGGCAGCTACGACCTCAGCTACGCCGACGTGCGCGGCCGCTTCGTCTACCTCACGGCCAGCCACAAATTCTGAACGCGGGCGGCCGCGCGTGGCCACCGACGCCCGCAGGTCCAGCCCGCGGGCTCATGTTCATCCCCGGCGCGCGTCGCTCTGCTCGACTGGTCCGATGTCAGGCGCGGCGAAGCGCCTGGCGCCGCCTGCCGCCCCCTGCGCTTTGCGGGGTTCGCCGCGGCGTGCACCTCAGGCTTGCGGCGATGCGGTCGAAACGCCGGCAACGACGCAGAACGACAGCCGACCGCCTGCGCCCAGCGATCGGTCGGAGTTTGCGAGAATTCGCTCCGGACCTGCCGGTGCCTCGGAGACAGGACGCGAGACGAATGCACCGAAGCTCCAAGTCACCGCCAGCGCTTCGCGAAGCCCTTGCCGGTCCCGACCCGCAAGGGCGTTTCGTTTTCGCGCTGCCCCCGCGGGCGACGCCGCTCCCGTTCATGGCTCCACCATCGTCGCCGTCGCCGCCCGGCCCATCCGCCGGTTTGACCCTGCTCTTCGCCGCCGCCTGCGGCCTGTGCGTCGCGAACCTGTACTACGCGCAGCCGCTGCTCGGCCCGATTGCCGAGACGCTGCGGCTGCAGGCCGGGCTGGCCGGGCTGGTGATGACGCTCACCCAGCTCGGCTACGGGGTCGGGTTGCTTCTGCTGGTGCCGCTGGCCGACGTGGTTGAGAACCGGCGCCTGATCGTCTTCTTGATGTCCGCGGCGGTGATCGGCCTGGTCGCGGCGGCGGCGGCGCCGTCGGCGGCCGGCTTCATGTCGGCCTCGTTCGTGGTCGGCGTGGGCGCGGTCGCGGCCCAGGTGATGGTGCCGTTCGCGTCGCACCTCGCGCCGGAGGCGACCCGTGGTCGGGTCGTCGGCAACGTGATGGCCGGGTTGCTCGGTGGGATCATGCTCGCACGGCCAGTGTCCAGCCTGCTCGCGGCGGCCTTCGGCTGGCGCAGCGTGTTTGTGCTCTCGTCGGTGGCGATGCTCGCGCTGCTTGCCGTGCTTGCGCGCGCGCTGCCGCAGCGTCGGCCGGGCGGCAATGCCAGCTATCGCGGCACACTGGCATCGCTGCCGGGGATCGTCCGACACACACCGCTGCTGCGCCGGCGCGCGGTCTACCAAGGCTTGATGTTCGCCGCGTTCCAGGCCTTCTGGACGACGGTGCCGCTGGCGCTGGCGCAGCGCTTCGGTTTCGGCCAGACCGGCATCGCGCTGTTCGCACTGGCCGGCGCGGCCGGGGCGCTGGCCGCGCCGGTGGCCGGCCGGCTTGCCGACCACGGCCTGACGCGGCCGGCGACCGGCGCCGCGATCGCGGTCGTGCTGCTCGCCTTCGGCCTCGGTGCGGCCGCGGTGCGCGCGCATTCGCTGGCCGCACTGGTGCTCGCCGCGCTGCTGATCGACGCCGCGGTGCAGATCTGCCAGGTACTCAGCATCCGCAGCCTCTACATGCTCGCGCCGGAACTGCGCGGCCGACTGAACGGCCTGTTCATGACCTTCATCTTCATGTGCGCGGCGCTGGCCTCGGGCTCGGCCGCCGCGGTCTACGTCTTCCACGGCTGGAGCGGCCTGTGCATGCTCGGTGGGGCGCTCGCCCTGACGGGGCTGGCGCTGTACGCAACCGAGTTCCGCCGTCCGGCGTCGCGCGCCGCGCTCTGACGGGGCGGCGTCAACGCTGCACGGCGGGCGATCAGCCAGGCCCGGGCGGCGCGGCGCCTGCACTGACGTGCACCGACAGTCCGCCGAGTGCTGCGCACGGCCCGATCGCCACGTCCATCCGCTGCGCCGACGCGATGCGGCGTACGATCGACCAGCCCAGACCGCTGCCGTCCTGGCCGCTGCCCGCGACCCTGAAGAAGCGCTGCCCGAGCCGCTCCAGGTCGGCTGGCGCGAGTCCGGGGCCGCTGTCGTCGACGTCGAGCGTCACCCGTTCCGCTCGGCGACGAACCGCCACGTTCACGCGCGCCGACGGCGGGCTGTAGCGCAGCGCGTTGTCGATCAGATTGCGCACCATCACCGCGAGCAGCGTCTCATCGCCGGCGACGCGGCAGTCCTCGTCGGCGTCGACCTGCAGCATCTGGCGCTTGGCGACGGCCTTGGGCGCGAGCTCGGCCGCCACCCGGCGCACGAGCGCGCCGAGCTCGACGGGTCGTCCGGCCGGCGTCGCGGCCGACTCGAGCCGCGCCAACGTGAGCAGCTGTTCAACGAGCCGGGTCGCACGGTCGCAGCCTTCGATCGTGGCCTGTAGCGCGTGCCGGCGCAGTGCCGCATCGGCCTCGGCGAGCGCGACCTGGGCCTGCGCGCGAATCGCCGCGATCGGCGTGCGCANCTCGTGTGCGGCGTCGGCAGTGAAGCGGCGCTCCAACTCNAGCATCGTCGCGATGCGCTGCAGCAGGCCGTTGAGTGCATCGACGACCGGNTCGAGCTCTGCCGGNCCGTCGTTCACCACCACCGGCAGCGCGCTGCCAGGCTCGCGTGCGGCCAGCGTACGGCCAAGGCGGTGCAGCGGTGCGACGCCGCGAGCCACTGCCCACCCAGCTGCTAGAGCGAGCAGCGGCAGCGCCGCCGCCATCGGCCACAACGTGCCGCGCAGCACCGCCCAGAGGATCGAGGCACGCGACGCGAGCTGCTCGCCGACGTAGACCTGCACGTCGCGCTCCGCACCGCGGGCCGCCATCACGCGCCAGGCNGTGCCGTCGATCGGCACGGTAGCCAGGCCCGTCGCCGCTAGCGCACCGGGCCCGACCATCGGCTGCAGCGGCGCGTTCGCCGAACGCAGCACCAGCCGGCCTTCGTGGAACACCTGGAACGCGACCTTCGGCGCATAGCGGTGCAGGCTCGGCGCGTCGACGCCGGTCGCGTCGTCGCCGATCTCGTGCGTCTGCTGCGCGACCAGCAGCGCCGCGGCCTGGGCCAGGTGGCCGTCGAGCAACTCGTCGAGCTCCTGTCGCACGTCGAACCAGGTCACGGCGGCGGTCACGACCCAGACCGTCGCGACCACGCCCAGCACGAGCGCGAGCAGCCGGCGCTGCAGCGAGCGTGGCGCGCGTGTCATGGCGGCGGCGGTTCGCGCGTCAGCAGGTAGCCGAGGCCGCGCACCGTCTGGATCAGCCCGGTGCCGAGCTTGCGCCGCAGATGGTGGACGTGGACCTCGACCGCGTTGCTTTCGACCTCCTGGCCCCACCCGTAGAGGTGCTGCTCGAGCTGCTCGCGCGAGAGCACGCGACCGGCGTTGAGCATCAGCGCCATCAGCAGGTCGAATTCGCGCGCCGACAGCGCGACCGGCACGCCCGCGTGGGTCACTACCCTGGCCGCGGGATCGAGGACGACGTCTTGCGCCGTGAGCAGCTCCTGGGGTTGGCCGTGGGCACGCCGCACCAGCGCGCGCAGCCGCGCCGCCAGCTCCTGCAGGTCGACCGGTTTGACGACATAGTCGTCGGCGCCCAGGTCGAGTCCCTGCACGCGGTCCGACACCGCGTCGCGCGCAGTCAGCACGAGCACCGGCAGCATGAACCCGGCGCGGCGCACGGCGGCTAGCACGTCGATGCCGTCCTTCTGCGGCAGGCCGAGGTCAAGCACGGCGGCGGCGTAGGAGCCGCTGCGCAGCTCGCGCTCGGCGGCGACGCCGTCGCGCACCCAGTCGACCTGGAAGCCGCGCTGGCGCAGCCCGGCGCGCAGGCCGTCGCCGAGCAGCGAATCATCTTCGGCGAGCAGGATGCGCATGCGCCGGATTGTGCGGCTGCCGGTTCAGTCGTCGTCGCCGTCGTGGGCGCCGGCCCGGTCTGCGGCCGCAGCGCCTGGGAGGCCGGCCGCAGGGCCGCTGTACCACTGCCACCCTCCGTAGGCCAGCATCGCCGCGATCATCAGCAGCGCGACGCCGCTCCAGGAGCGGGTAATCGCCTGCACGGCGGGGCCGCGCTTGCGCCCGGTGACCATCGCCGCGACCAGGTTCTCGCGCTGACGCAGGCTTGCCAGCAGCACCCCGGCGACATGGACGCCGACCACACCCAGCATCGCGTTCGCCGCGCCCTCGTGCCAGCCCTCCGTCCAGCGGCCACCGAGATCGTTGTAGACCGCCCAGCCGGAGACCGCGACGATCAGCGCCAGCCCGAGCAGCGCGAGGATCGCCAGCGCTCCGAGGGGGTTGTGACCGACTGCGGTGTCGGGCTGGCCGCGCAACATTGCACCGATGTACCGGCCCACGGCCCGCGGTCCGCGCACGAAGTCCGCGAAGCGGGCGTGCCGAGTGCCGATCACGCCCCACAGCAGCCGAAAGACGACCAGCCCGGCCAGCGTGTAGCCGAGCGTTACGTGCAGCAGTCGCCAGCGCTCGCTCTCGGCGCTGAGGTAGGCACCGGCGAAGCTCAGCACCGTGGCCCAGTGGAAGACGCGTACCGGCAGGTCCCAGACCAGGATTCGCTGGCGGGTGGTCGCACCGCCGGTCTGCGACGCGGCGACTTCGGGCTCAGCGGGGCATGCGGATCCATCGTTCATCAAAATCTCCTTCGTTGGCATGGGTGTGGCAGGCGCCGCAGTTGGAGGCGCTCTTCACGGCGGGCAGGGTCCAGCGCCCTGCCGGCACCTCGTCGTGCTTGCGAACGAACCAGGCGCTGCGTGTGATGCGGTCCTGCGGCGGCGCAGCCAGGCTGGACGGGGCAGCGTGGGTCGCCAGCCACGCCGCGAGGCTTGCCGTCGTCGCCGCGTCAAGCGAAGCGTCGACGCCGAAGTGGCGATCCAGCGTGCCCGTCAGGCGGCGCCACGAGGTCGCCGGCAGCAGGCCGGGCGGATAGGCGATATGGCAGGCGGCGCATTCCTGTTGGTAAGGGGCGAAGTGCGGCACGGCCGCGCGTCTCCGGTCGTCGTCGGCCGTGGCCGCCGAAGACCAAGCCAACAAGGCCAGGGCGAGCGCGGCGAACGAGGTGGGGTACAAGCGAAGCTTCATCGGTGATCTCCGGGCCAGACGGCTTGAGGGCGGCGTTCAGGGCTTGAGCGTGAGCAGCCAAGCCAGCACGTCGGCCTTTTCGGCGGCGCTGCATTCGCGCCCGATCACGTCGTTGCAGTTGCGGCGAAACCATTTCTCGGATTTCGCCGCGTCGGTGAAGCGCTGTGCGTCGAAGGCCGGTGCGAGCGCGGCGATCGACTTGCCGGTCGACGCGTGCCGCCCCGGCTGCGTTGGCACATCGCCGTGACAGGAGGCGCAGCGCCATTCGCGGCCGTGGGTCGCGGTGAACAGCTGGCGTCCTTGCTGCGGCACCGCGATCCGGCCGGCCTGCGCGCTGTAGGCGGCCAGCAGCTGCGCCGGCGACGCCGCCTGGGCTGGCACGACGGCGGCGCTCAGCACCAGCGGCAGCGCGAGCGAGGCGGCGACGGACGAGAGAAGCAAATGGGGTGTGGCAGGCATGGCGGGCTCCTTGGCGTGCATCCTGACCCGCGCGCCTTAGCGCCGTCTTAAGGCCGGCGCGCGCCGCCGTGATCAGNCAGCCTTAAGGCCGGGCGGCGAAGCTCGGTTCATCCATCCACTGCGACGAGGACGTTCACCATGCATCCGACACTGCGCCAGTTCATCCAGGAGTTCACCGGGGTCGCGTTGGCGAGCCTGGTGCCGGTGGTCCTGACGGCCTTTCTTTCGATTCCCATCAGCCTCGGTGCGAACCCGGGCGAGCCGCGCGTCCCAACCGCCGGCTTGGACCGGCACATGAGCTGACGCGCCGGTCCGTCGCTCGGCGGCGCTACTGGAAGTAGGCCAGCAACCGCTCGAGCGCCATCGTGAACGGGGCCTGCATCGCCGGCAGTGTCAGCAAGATGCCGAGCAGGCCGACGCCGAGCGTGATCGGAAAGCCGATCGCGAAGACGTTGATCTGCGACGCGACGCGCGAGATCGCACCCAGCACCAGGTTCACGAACAGCAGCATCGCGACCAGCGGCAGCGCGATCCAAAGCCCGGTCGAGAAGATCTCGGCGCCCCAGCGCCAGGGCTGCGCCGCCTTCAGGAACGCGAACGGTTCCGGGCCGACCGGGAACGCGGTGAAGCTCTTTACGAGCGCCGCGATGACGAGCAGGTGCCCGTTCATGACGATGAACAGCCAGGCCACCATGGTGCTGAAGAAGCGGCTCGTCGCGGTCACGCTGCTGGCGCTGACGGGGTCGAAGAATCCGGCGAAGTTCAGCCCCATCTGCAGCCCGACGAGCTCGCCGGCGAACTCGACCGCGGCGAAGACGACGCGCACCGCGAAGCCCAGCGACAGCCCGATCATCAGTTGCTGTACGACGAGCACGAAGGCGAGTGCCGAATCCAGCGCCACCGGCGCCGTCGGCGGCAGCGTGGCCTGTGCGGCAAAGGCGATCAGCGCGGCCAGCCCGATGCGCACGCGTGTGGGCACCGTGCGGGTGCCGAACACCGGCATCGCGGTGAACAGGCTGAGCGCGCGCAGGAAGGGCCAGAACAGCGGCGTGATCCAGCCCAGCAGCTGGGCCTCGCTGACGCTGATCACGGTGCGCGCGACAGCCGGAGTCAGCCGACCGCGGACGGGATCGCCTGCAGCGTGCGCTGCAGATACTCGACCAGCGTCGTGATCATCCACGGACCACCGATGGCGAGCACCGCGAATGCGGCGACGATCTTGGGCACGAAGCTCAGCGTCGCCTCGTTGATCTGCGTCGCAGCCTGGAAGATGCTGACCAGCAGGCCGACGACGAGCACCGTCAAGAGCACCGGAGCAGCGACCGTGAGCAGCGTGAACAGGCCTTGCTGGCCGATGGTGAGGACTTGCTGGGCATCCATGGGGCGGAATTCCTCAGTTGACGAACGAGGCAGCGAGCGAGCCCAGGAGCAGGTTCCAGCCGTCGGCCAGAACGAACAGCATCAGCTTGAAGGGCAGGGCGACGAGTACCGGCGACAGCATCATCATCCCCAGGCTCATCAGTACGCTCGCGACCACCATGTCGATGATCAGGAACGGGATGAAGATCATGAAGCCGATCTGGAAAGCGCTCTTCAGCTCGCTCGTCACGAAGGCCGGCACGAGCACGCGAAACGGCACGTCGGCACTCTTCACCGCCGGCGGCAGCTTGGCCAGCTTCGCGAAGAGCTGGACGTCGCTCTGGCGCGTCTGCTTGAGCATGAACTCGCGCATCGGCACTTCGCCCCGTGCGAGCGCCTCGTCGAATCCGATCTGGTTCGCGGAGAAGGGCTGGTACGCCTGCTCGTAGACCTTGTCCAGCGTCGGCGACATCACGAAGAAGGTCAGGAACAGGCTCATCCCGACGATCACCTGGTTCGGCGGGGCGGCCTGCGTGCCCAGCGCCTGGCGCAGCAACGACAACACGATCACGATGCGCGTGAAGCCGGTCATCATCAGCAGCACCGCGGGCAGGAACGACAGCGCGGTGAAGAAGAGCAGGGTCTGGATCGGCACCGAATAGCTGGTGCCGCCGGCGCCCTGGCCGACGATCAGCGGCAGGCTCGCACCGCTGCTCTGCGCGCCGGCGCTGCCCGCGAGCGCGAGCAGTGCCAGGCCCGCCGCGACGCGGGCACCGAGGGGGTCAATGCGCATCGCGCCCCCCGCCGGGCTGGCGCAGCCGGCCGAGCAGTTGGGAGAACGCGGTCTGCGGCGTCGCCGCCGTGCCAGGCAGGCCGGGCGCAGCCTCGTCCTGCGGCAGAAGCGTGTGCAGCGTGGTGATGCTGTTGGGCGTGACGCCGAGCACGAGCCAGCAGCGGCTGTCGCCGCGGCCAACCTCCACCGTCACGAGGCGTTGCGACGCCGACAGCGGCAGCATTGCGATATGACGCACCGGCCCGTCCGCTCCGACCCTGCCGCCGATCGGCGTGCGCTTGAGCAGCCACAGCGCGAACGGAATCGCGGCGACGACGACGACGAACCAGAAAACAGCAGCCAAGGGCATTGGGGACAGCGGATCAAGGATGGGCACGGGACCGGCTCTGCCGGTACGTCGTCAACGCCCCCGCGGGCGGCGGTGACCGAAAGGGAGCGTGGCTCACGTCCTCGAGAGCCGGCGCATGCGCTCGCTCGGCGTCACGATGTCGGTCAGCCGGATGCCGAACTTGTCGTTGACGACGACGACCTCGCCCTGCGCGATCAGGTAGCCGTTGACGAGCACGTCCATCGGTTCACCGGCCATCGCGTCGAGCTCGACCACCGAGCCTTGCGCGAGTTGGAGGATGTGCTTGATCGGGATCCGCGTGCGGCCGAGCTCCACGGTGAGCTGGACTGGAATGTCCAGGATCATGTTGATGTCGTTGCCGGCGGCATTGGTGCTGCCGGTGGCGGCGAAATTGGCAAACGCCGCCGGTGCCACCGACTCGGCCGGCGCGGTGACCTCCGAGGCCACGTTGCTGCCGGCGCCGGGCTGGCTCTCGGACAGCGCCGCGGCCCATTCGGCGGCCATGCGATCTTCTTCGGACATCGGGGTTTCGGCTTCAGCTGACATGGTTGTCGTCTCCGATCCAGCCCACGTTGGAGCTGGTGAGCAAGCGGTCGACCTTGACCGAGTAGCGCCCGTTCGAGGTGCCGTAGTGGCAGTCGAGCACGGGCACGCCGTCGACCTTGGCCTGGATCATCGGTTCGAGGTCGAGCTCGATGAAGTCGCCGGGCTTGAACGACAGCAGTTGCTCGACGGTGGCAGGTGCGGTGCCCAGCTCGGCGACGAGCTCGACCTCGGCGGCCTGGATCTGGTGCTTGAGCAGCTTGACCCAGCGCCGGTCGGGCTCGGCCGAGTCGCCCTGGATCGTCGAATAGAGCACGTCGCGGATCGGCTCGAGGGTCGAATACGGGATGCAGAAATGCACCGATCCGGTGGTCTCGCCGACCTCGAGCGTGAACACGGTCGAGACGACGATCTCGCTCGGCGTCGCGATGTTCGCGAACTGCGGCTGCATCTCCGAGCGCTGGTACTCGAGCTCAAGCGGGTAGGTGCTCGCCCAGGCCTTCTTGTACTCGGCGGTGATGGTCTCGACAAGACGCAGGATCACGCGCTGCTCGGTGGGCGAGAAGTCGCGCCCCTCGATGCGGGTGTGAAACTTGCCGGCACCGCCGAACAGCGCGTCGATCACCGCGAAGACCAGGTTCGGGTCGCAGACGATCAGCCCGCTGCCGCGCAGCGGCTTGACCGAGACCAGGTTGAAGTTGGTCGGCACCACGATTTCGCGCAGGAAGGCGCTGAACTTCTGCACCTTGATGCCGCCGATCGAGACTTCGGGCGTCTTGCGGATCAGATTGAACAGGCCGATCCGGATGTTGCGGGCGAAGCGCTCGTTGATGACCTCCATCGTCGGCATGCGGCCGCGGACGATGCGCTCCTGGCTCGCCAGGTCGTAGTTGTGGATGCCGCCGGTGTGGGTCTCCTCCGGCTCGAGCTTCTGGCTTTCGCCGGTGATGCCCTGCAGCAGCGCATCGACCTCGTCCTGCGAGAGGATCTGCTGGTTCATCGGGGACCTGTGGTCACTGGATGATGAAGTTGGAGAACTGCACCGCAGTGACCGGCAGCTCGACGGGCTTCTTCGCCTTCGCCTTCACCGGATGCACGGTGCCGGCGGCGCTGGCCGTGGCGGCCGCGGCGGCGGGAAGGGGGTCTTCGACCTTGTAGCCGAGCGCGCGCGCGGTCTCGCGCCGGATCTGATCGGCGAGCCGGGTCTTGCCCTCCCGATCCATCAACTGCGCGGCGGTCTTGTCGGAGAGTGCGAGCAGGATGTTGTTGCGGATCGCCGGCATGTACTGCTTTATCTTCTCGGCGGCCTTGTCGTCTACAACCTCGAGCGTGATGCCGACCTGCGCGTAATGGTCGGCGTCGCGGTCGGCGAGGTTGACGGTGAACGAGTCCAGCGGCACGAAGATCGGCACCGCCTTCGATTCCGCGTGCTCCTCCGGCGGCGCCTTCCCACCACCGCCGTCGCCGTCGGCCTCGGCAGCGGCCTGCGCGCGCTTGAGCATCACCACCGCGACGGCGCCGCCCGCGACGAGCAGCAGCAAGACGACGCCCACGATGACGAGCAGCTTCTTCTTGCCCTTCTTGGGCGGGGCAGCATCGGCAACGGCGGCGGCGGACATCGACTCTCCTTGACTGCAGGCAGTGCAGGCCGCATCGGGTCACCCGAGGGCTGCGCTTCAAGGCAATTATTCGAGCCGGGTCCGGCGCAAAAGCCCCGATAAGGGCAGCGAAAGTCCGTCTAACCGGGCCTCTCAGGCGTAGAAGTCGACAACGCCGCGCGCACGACTCGCGACCGGGCGGGCGCCAGCGCTCGCGCTGACTGGGTCATCGTCCTTGGCGCCGCCGGGCAGCGCTCGGCCACCGCCCGCGGCTGGCGCCTCGCTGCCGTCGCGCGGCGGGCGCGGCTGCTCGAAGACGCCGCCGCCGGTGAGCGTGAGGCCGTTCTCGCGCAGCGCGCCGGCCAGGCTGGGCATCGCCTGCTCGAGCGCCTGCCGGGTCTGGTGGTGCTCGGCCGCCATGTTGACCTGCGCGTTGCTGCCGTCGAGCTGGATCTGCACCGTGATCGGACCCATCTCGCTCGGGTTCAGCTGCAGACGTGCTTCCTGCACGCCGTCGCGCACGAGCACGCTGACCTGGGCGCCCAGCGCAGGCGCGAACTCGGGCGAGCCTAGCGGCGCGGCGACCTGCGCCTGGATCGGTGCGCCAATGCTGCGCGTGGCGCTGTCGGCGACCGCCTGAGCGGCATGCGAGACTGGCGCTTGCAGCGTGGTCAGCGCTTCGGGCCGGGCTTGTGTCGCGGCACCGTCGGCCTGCAGCCGGGCGTCCTTGGGCAGGCCGTCGGTCGCGGGCTTGCCATCGCCGGGCACGGCCTCACCGTTCCGGCCGAGACCAGCGTTCAGGCGGCCTTTCGCACCATCCTTGGCGGCCAGCGGGTCGCTGCTGCCGTGGGTGGCCGCGGTCAAGGCGGCCGTGCCGGCGCCCTGCGCCGCCGCGGTGGCGGTCGACGCTGCCGCGGGAGCCGGGCGCGCCGTCGCCGGCGCCATCAGCCCGGCGAGCAGCGACGCCAGGTCGGCGGGCCGGGCGCTGCCGTCGGCCTTGTCTGTGTCGGCTGTCTTGTCGCCGGCCTCACCCTTGTCGGGGTGGTTCCCGGTCGGCTTCCTGGCCGCCTTCGGTGCCGGCTTGGCCTGCGTGTCGTCGGCCGCGGCGGCATTCGCCGCCGTCGGTGTCGACGTCGTCTGGCCCGACTGGTGCGCCTGTTCGAGCTGGCGCGCGAAGCCGGTCGCCGCGTCGTTGCCGGCGGGCGCCGTCGTGGCGGCGGCCGGGGCCGCTGCGGCGTTCGGGGTGACGGCGGGGATCAGGGGTGTGGCGATCATGTCAATGGGTCGAACTGGTGTGGCGCCAATGGAGTTGCTGCGCAGCTTCGTCGTTCTGGCGCTGCTCGCGCCGGTCCTGGACGCGGCGCAGTTCGATCTGCCGGCGTTCCAGCAGCTTGCGCACTGACGCGACACGCATCTCGGTCGAGAGCAGCGTCGCGCGCAGCCGCTCGGCCTGCGCCGCCGCAGCCTCGGACTGCTGGCGCTGCTGGAGCAGCGCCTCGTCGAGGCGTTGCATGAAGCTCTGGTAGCAATGAACGATCTCGATCGCGCCACGCTCTGCGAACTGGCCGCCCCAGCGCCGCTGGTACTCGCTGCGGTAGGCGAGCAGCTGGTCGGCCTGCGCGCGCTGCCGGTTCAACTGTTCCTCGGCGCGCCGCAGCGCGACTCGCGCCTGGTCACGTTCGGCCTCGGCCTGCGCGAGCAGCGTGTGCAGCGCGCTCATTCGGCGACCCCGCGCGCTGCGCGCTCCGGGATGAGTCCGTGGGGGCGGTCCGACGCGCTCATCCGTCGACACCCATCAGCGTGCACAGCTGGAGCCGGCTCGTCTCGAGCGCGGCGCTCTCGTGCATGTCCTGCTGCAGCAGCGTGTTGATCTGCGGGTTGACGCGAACCGCGGCGTCGAGCTCGGCGTCGTGGCCCGGGGCGTAGGCGCCGAGCTGGATCAGGTCGCGCGCCTTGTTGAACCTGGCCAGCATCTGGCGCAGCCTGCGTGCGGCGAGCACGTGCTCGCGCGACGCGACCGCGCTCATCACGCGCGAGATCGAGCGCTCGACGTCGATCGCCGGGTAGTGGCCAGCCTCGGCGAGCTCGCGGCTTAGCACGATGTGGCCGTCGAGGATGCCGCGAGCGGCGTCGGCGATCGGGTCCTGCGGATCGTCGCCCTCGGTGAGCACGGTATAAAAGGCGGTGATCGAGCCGACGCCGTTGAGCCCGTTGCCGCTGCGCTCGACGAGCTGCGGCATCTTCGCGAACACGCTCGGCGGGTAGCCCTTGGTTGCCGGCGGCTCGCCGATCGCGAGCGCGATCTCGCGCTGCGCCATCGCGTAGCGCGTGAGGCTGTCCATCAGCAGCAGCACGTGGCGCCCCTTGTCGCGGAAGTGCTCGGCAATAGCGGTCGCGTAGTTCGCGCCCTGAAGACGCACCAGCGGCGGCGCGTCGGCCGGCGCAGCGACGACGACCGAGCGCGCACGCCCGTCGTCGCCGAGGATGTCCTCGATGAATTCCTTAACTTCGCGTCCGCGCTCGCCGATCAGCCCGACGACGATGACGTCGGCCTGGGTGTAGCGCGCCATCATCCCGAGCAACACCGACTTGCCCACGCCGGTGCCGGCGAACAGGCCCAGGCGTTGGCCGCGCCCGACCGTGAACAGCGCGTTGATCGAGCGCACGCCGGTGTCAAGCGGCTGGCGCACCGGGTCGCGGTCCATCGCGTTGATCGCGCGCCGGATCATCGGCTCGGCGCGCACGCCGGCCAGGGTGCCGGCGCGGTCCATCGGCTGGCCGTGCGCATCGACGACTCGGCCGAGCAGGCCGTCGCCCATCGGCAGGTGCAGGCCGCGATCCTCGCTGCGCCGCCAGGGGTGGTTCTCCTGGCCGTAGCGCGGGGGCAGCTGCGGCGCCGGACGCGGCACAACACGCGCGCCGCTGGCCAAGCCGTGCAGGTCGCCGGTAGGCATGAGGAAGGCGCGGTCGCCGTTGAAGCCGACGACCTCGGCCAGCACCGGTGCCTGACCTTCGGCGAGGATCTCGCACACCGAGCCGACGGGCACGCGCACGCCGGTCGCCTCGAGCACCAAGCCGGTCACGCGCAGCAGCGTGCCGACCGCGGCCAGCGGCTGCGGCACTGCCGCGTACTCC
>JGI20214J51088_10001805_pt1 | contig 14470 bp, 18 predicted proteins | sample WetSurMetagenome_FD_51088 | JGI IMG/M metagenome (IMG submission 51088) | reverse complement strand
CCCCCCCCCCTAAAATGTCGTCTCTTTTCCTTCATAGCAGAAATTTTTTAAAAATATCCGGGAAGGAAACTCGTGGATGCTTGTCACGACAATTCTCCCTTTACCAATGTGCTTTTCAATAATAACATCTGATGATTCTGCACTTCCCAAACACCTGCCTTCATGGGAAGGAAAGGAACCATCGCACTCGATGCTTTGAGGATCGTAATCTTCGATGAGTGTTTCGGTGCATGAACCCGAGTTGATTTNAATTTCGCGCGGATGGCATTCATGACGGTATACTACCGGGAATGGAAGCCAGTCATAAGCAGCCGGATTATCGTTTGCTGCCCCGAAAACAAGGAGATTCCCCCCATTTTCCACAAATTTTCTGATTCGTTGTGAAGCGGCGCGGAGTGCCGGAAGCAGATTGGAATAAGCCGGGTTTGCAAAACCAGTTGGAATTATAAGGCAGTTGAATGTACCACGAAAAAATGGGGCTGCGAGCATATGCGGGGTAATGAGTTCACAGGTAATACCGCAGTCCTCTATGTATCTGTTGAAGTGCTGTTTGGTTCCCCAGACAAAACCAGCACGACAGTTCATCCCTTAATCACCCCAAGTGGCGACAAGCGAGCAACGAGTCTTGATATTCCGACTTCATGTACTACATTCACAACTTCATCGCTGGATTTGTAGACATCGGGAGCTTCATCGGCAATAGTATTCTCGCTGTGTGCCCTGACAATGATGCCTTCTTTCTGGAGACAGGCGGCAATCTCCTTCCCGTTCAGGTTCTTTTTTGCCTGGGTCCGGCTCATGATTCTCCCGGCTCCATGGCATGTGCTTCCGAATGTTCTTTCCATGGCAATGTGCGTTCCTTGTAAAACATATGAGGAGGTGCCCATACTGCCTGGGATTATAACAGGCTGACCTGAATCGGTTAGATCCTGAGGGAGGTCATTCGATCCCGGCCCGAACGAACGGGTAGCTCCTTTTCGATGCACGCAAACATTTATGTACTTCCCGTCCAGACGATGCTCCTCCATTTTCGCGACATTATGTGCGACATCATAAACGAGCGGCATATCTTCATATTCAATCCTGAATATTTTTGAGAGTACCTGTCGCGTTGTATGGGTTATCAACTGTCTGTTCGCCCACGCATAATTGGCGGCAGCTGCCATTGCACTAAAATATGACCTGCCTTCAGGAGAAATTATTGGTGCACAGGCAAGTTGCCGATCGGGGATGGAAATATGATATTTTTTTGTCGCGCTTTCAAGATTCTTCAGATGATCTGTGCATACCTGATGCCCAAGTCCGCGGGAGCCGCAGTGGATCATGCAGCAGACCTGTCCTGGAGAAAGTCCAAATGCTTTTGCTGCCACCGGGTTGAATATTTCACGTACAACCTGGATCTCAAGAAAATGATTACCGGATCCAAGGGTCCCACCTTGAGAGAGTCCGCGTTGTTTCGCTTTACCGGAAACAGTACGACGGTCTGCAGTTTTCATGAATCCCCCGTCTTCGCACCGTGAGAGGTCACGTTCGACCCCATAACCAGCAGATACTGCCCATTTAGCACCTTTTACCATCATATCATCAAGCGCCCCTGGAGAGACCTTCAGGGTGCTTTTTGCACCAACTCCCGTTGGAACTGTACGAAAGAGCTCTTCGATAACATCACGGCGGCCTGCCACATCCTTGTAGAGGAGAGGAGTTGCAAGCAACCGTACCCCGCAATTAATATCAAACCCGACACCTCCCGGGGAGATAACCCCCTCATCAATAGAGAATGCGGCAACACCACCGATTGGGAACCCATACCCCCAGTGGATGTCGGGCATGGCAAGCGAATTTTTCAGAATTCCAGGCAAAGTTGCCACGTTGGCGAGCTGCTGGATAGCACCCTGTTCAAGTGTTTTTCCCAATAATTCAGAGAGAAAGAACTTTCCCGGGACATGCATGCCGGCTACGTATCCAATAGGTACCTCCCACTCGTGTAACCCGATCCGGTTTACCCCTTCAAGCATCAGCCAACCACACTCCGCCAAGAGTCTTAAACATCAAATATAATGTCCAGCATATATCCCTTCGCATCATGAGTTATAGTGAGTCCTGAGTATGAGATACCTTTTACTTCAGAACCGTTTGAATGACGGACAGAATCGAATGGTTCTCCTGAAAGTTCTGCGATAAGATGGAAGCCATCAATTCTGATACGAGCTTCTGAAAAAACAAGACTCTCTACCTCAGAAATGAAGAGTACTTCAGAAAGAAAATCTGTAAGGAGCGATTCATAATTGGTAGATTCAATTCTGATCTCTCTGAGAATACATCCGGCCCGATTTGTTCCATACATCACCTGCATAAGGGAATCGAATGTATCAGAAAACAATGCTTCAAGAGTCGGCGCCCTTACACGGATTTTTATATCAGCCGTATGAGGGATTTCTTCGAAACTCATCTGCATTCATATCCGTCAGGCTCATCATCAAAAAAGGGGACCATATCAATCCTTATGGTATGCAGGAATCGTGCCTGGTGAATAGAAATATAGATCATATGATCTCCTGCTCTGAGAAGGAGATCAGTCTTTTTCGGGGGTTTTATACGGATCGGTAAAAGTATTGGTCCGCCACAGGACGTACAGATGCGAAAATCGCAATTCCGTTTGTTGATATATTCAATAACTTCCGGACCTATCGTCACTTCGCTTATGCAGGTAGAGTCTTTGGTAGGCATGATGCTAATATACTAGGAGTAGTGCAGTAAAAAACCGTTGGGATTGTTAACGGGTTTAACTGGCCCCGACAATCCTGACTACGATGTCAAGGTATTTGTCCTTGAGTTCGTAGTTGTTTACACCTTCGGAATTTCGCGTTGCGCGGAGGATCCCGATACGGGATGCGATGATGCCTACCATTGAAGCGATGGCATGGAAGGTAACAGCAAATCGAGTCTGAAGGTCAGCAACAAGTTCGGCAATCGTGATCGATCTTGTTTTAACAAAAAGTCTGAGAAGCTCACGCCGGATTCCGGTCCTGTCCCGAGAAAGATATGACCGTAATCGTCCTTCGACGACTCGTTTGATCTCTGAAGGAGATCTCATAGATTTACTGTCAAAGGTCTCTGTATATATATTTTCTCATTTATGCGGGTTTGACAAGAAAAATACACTGTTCAGTAATTACGCTGGTTAGTAATTTGGGACATATCTCACTCAAAACTTCAATAACTGAAATAGAGTAAATCACAGAAAACAGGAACTCATTTCTCGCGATAGTATCTGGTAACTATTTAATCAAACGTAAACAGATGATTATGATATGGGTTTGTTCAACTATAACATCGAGAAATATTCACCGAAACAGTTGGTGATGATCCCTCTCGCTCTTCTTGCAGTATCGTTATTACTGCTTGCTTTGAACATGGCTGCAACCGGTATGCCGGTAACCCCGGGTATTGATTTCTCGGGTGGTACTGCCGTAACGGTNGTTACTACTGATACCAGGGAACAGCTCCAGGCAACGTTTGCCGGTTATCCGCTGATTGATATTAGTGAAGGGGTGAACAACGGGTATTTCATAAAATTCGGAGCAATGGACGATACGAAATTCCGATCGCTATCTTCCCTTATTTCTGAAAAATTCCCTGATGCCAAAGTTGACCAGATCGGGGAAACATTCGGGAAAACCCTGCAATCACAGGCAGTGCTTGCTCTGGTATTTTCCTTCATTGGAATGGCCATCGTGATTTTTTTAGCCTTCCGAACATTTGTTCCTTCGGTAGCAGTCGTTCTTTCCGCATTTGCCGATATGGTCATGACTGCGGCCATGATGAATATCGTGGGAATCCCGCTCTCGCTTGGTACACTCGCCGCACTCCTGATGTTGATCGGTTATTCCGTGGATAGTGATATCCTCCTCACGAACCGGGTACTTAAACGGCAGGGTAAGCTCAATGACAAGCTTTCGGGAGCATTCCGTACCGGTATTATCATGACTTCGACCACCCTCGCCGCTGTCGCTGCAATGTTCCTCATTGCCTGGTTCGGCTCCGTCCTGATCCTGATGGAGATATCTGCCGTGCTCCTGATCGGGCTCATTTTTGATGTAATGAACACCTGGCTTACCAACGTGGGAATACTCAAATGGTATGTCCTGAAGGGAGGTGGAAAATGAACACCAAAGAAATAAAAGCCCTTATCACGGACTGGAGGGTTGCGACCCTCATAATCCTTGTCGTTCTCTCCATTATAGCCATAAATCCGCATTTTGATGATCAGGGTAATCTGACAAGCAACCTCCAGTACGGACTTGACCTCCAGCAGGGTTCATGGCTTCAGCTTGAATTCCAGGCCGAAGTTGTAGGATTTTCTACGGATCGCCCGGTAGATGAATTTATCACAAATCTCACAAAAAGCCTTGACGCAGAAGTAATACAGGTTGATGCCAATCATCTTGAAATACGGAAATTGTATTCTCAGGCGGATCTGGAATCGAAATTCCTTGCAGCAGGGGGGAAATTAACCAGCTTCCAGCCAGGGGTATCAAAAAATACCGCTGAAGATGTAAAGCGTATTCTTGAAAATAAGATCAATACCCTTGGTACAAAGGATGCAAAAGTCAATACCCTGACCGGCATGAACAATATAGCCCGGTATATCCGTGTTGAACTGGCCGGTGTGAATATGAAGCAGGCCCAGGACATTGTCGGAAAACAGGGTAAGTTTGAGATCCGCATCCAGACAACCGGAAACCAGACAGAGCATGTGCTCTCCGGGGAGACAATCACCAGTGTTCAGTCTCCCAGTCAGGAGCCCCCGGGAAGTGACAAATGGGGTGTTGGTTTTACGTTGAGTGAAAGTGGTGCTGCAGCATTCCGCGCTGCTGCGATCAAATTCGGCGCAACGGCAGACCCGGCCAACCACAATCTCATCATGCTCCTTGACAATGAAACCGTATATTCTGCTCCGTTGTCAGAAGATCTTGCAGGAAAACTTCAGAGCGAGAATATCCGACAGCTCTTCGCATCAACAGGAACCGGAAAGTATGGAACACAGCAGGCGACCAATCTTGAAATCCACCTCCGCGCCGGTGCATTACCTGTTGATGTCACTATTGCAGGCTCCGGAGGGGTAACAGCCCCATTGGGGGAGCGCTACAAAACTACGGCGATTCTTGCTGGTATCTGTGCACTTATCGCTGTCGGTTTCGTCATCTATTACCGGTACCGTGAACCGGTCATTGTGCTCCCGATGGTCCTGATTAATGCTTCGGAAATTGTTATTCTGCTTGGATTCATCGCCGTGATTGGCTTCCAGATGGATATGCCAACAATTGCAGGTCTTATTGCAGTTCTTGGAACCGGGATAGATCAGCTCGTCGTAATTACGGATGAGATCTTACACGAAGGCAAAGTGCCCTCGCCAAATCTCTATCTGAAGAGACTCTCGCGGGCACTGAGCATCATCATTATCGCCGCAGCAACCGTAATAATTGCGATGGTTCCCCTCCTGGTGATGGATCTTTCAACGCTCAAAGGATTTGCGATGATAACCATCCTTGGTGTTCTCGTCGGTGTTATTGTCACCCGTCCCGCGTACGGGAAGATTATCATGCAAATTCTCTCCAAATAAATACCATACCTTTATCTTTTTTTTAATCGACTATTCTTCCGGGTATGTGAAAATGAGCAAGCCGGTTTTATATGATTTTTTTGCGACCTGGTGTGGTCCATGCAGGATGCAGACTCCAATTTTAGAGGAACTAGGAAAAAAAATGGGTAATGCAATCGAGATTAAAAAAGTTGATGTTGATCAACAAATGGATCTTGCAGAAAAATACGGGATCCGTGTTGTTCCCACCCTGATTATTGAGAAAGATGGGAAGATTATCCAGTCAATGGAAGGAGTTACTGACGCTGCTACGCTTGAAAAACTCTTAAAACCACTGGTGAGTTAAGTGAAGATTGGTATTGTAGGGGGAACAGGAGATATCGGTGAGGGAATGGCATTGCGTCTCTCAACACAGTTCGATGTAATTGTCGGTTCCCGGGAGAAAGATAAGGCTGAAGCAACCTGCGAATTTGGCATTGAGACCTTAAAAAAACGCGGGCAGAAATGTTCGCTTACCGGTGTCTCCAACCAGCAGGTTGTGGATGGGGCAGACATTGTTATCCTCGCCATTCCCTTCAAACACCTTATCGGGACGCTGGATACTCTGTGCGGATTTGAAGAAAAGATTGTGATCAGCCCGGTTAACCCGATGGAAAAACGTGATTTCTTTACCTATACTCCTCCTCCGGAAGGTTCTGCAGCTCTTCTGCTAAAAAGACTTCTTCCACCCTCTGCAAAGATATGTACAGCATTCAATACGATTGCGGCAAACCGCTGGAAATTACTTGATGAAGAACTCAGCTACTCAGTGCCGGTGTGTGGAGATGATGATTCAGCGAAGCTGCAGGTAATGGAAATAGTAAATCGCATTTCAAAACTGCGTGCATTCAATGCAGGGCCTCTCGCGACGTCTCATCTTGTTGAGTGCCTGACTCCTTTGCTGCTCAATATTGCACGTTACAACAAGATGAAGGATGTCGGGATCCAGTTCCATTAAAATCAAACGCATCATCAGCTCGCTTGCCCTCTTCTATGGAGAGATTATATGGTGGGCAGGAAATCCTGATGAAGTAATGATCGGTGCAATTCTTACTCAGCAGACGCGATGGGAGAATGTCGAGCAGGCTCTTGTTAATCTGAAAGAACAGGGGTTATGCTCCATTGATTCAATTGCTGCTTCAGATATCCGGGAGATCGAAGAAGCGATTCGGTGTACAGGATTTTATAGGGTTAAGGCGAAGCGTCTCAAATTATTTGCTTCGTACATCATGGATACTTACGATGGGGTAGCCGGAATGGCAGAATTACCAACAGCTCTTTTGAGAACAAGGTTATTGAACATTTCAGGGATTGGGGAAGAAACTGCCGATAGTATTCTCTGTTTTGGTTTGTTCCGGACAAGTTTTGTGATTGATACCTATACTGATCGCATAGTACGATGCAGTGGTGTGACCGAAAAAAGGAAGGATTTAAAACAGATCTTTGAAGGATGTATTCCAAAAGATAATCACCTTTATCGACAGACGCATGCACATATCGTCGAATATTCAAAAGAATTTTGTGGGAAAAAGAGATGTTCTGAATGTATTCTGGTGAGTTCGAACGGATAGGAAAGAGGCTTTTTAGCGAGCATCTTGTCGGCGGTAATTTTGGAAATATCAGTGCAAGGAAAGATGATGAAGGTTTTTTTATCAAACGAACCGGTGCTTATCTGGACATTGCCGATGCGCTGGTATTCGTACCACTCGAGGGAGATGTACCTCATAACGCCTCAAGTGAATATCGCGTTCATCGCGAAGTTTACATAAAAACCCGGCATGACGCCATTGTTCATGCGCATCCCCCGTTTGCGGTCGCTGCATCACTTGTTATGGATAAAATTATTCCGGAAGATAGTGAAGGAGAGATGCTCTGCCCNGAAATTCCCATTGTTCAGGGCGAGCCGGGTTCAGTTGAAATTGCGGAGAACATTGCCAGAGCCCTGTCGCGTTCAAAACTGGTTCTTGCACGAGGACATGGTACTTTTGCTGCGGGAAAAACACTCGATGAAGCATTTGTATACACCTCAATGGCTGAACACTCATGCAAGGTAATCTTCCTTAAAGGGGGCTTTCAAAAAATCCTTTGGAATAAACTGCATCACGAATTTCCTTAAAAAAAAGCCTCAAGAAAGAATTTTATTTGGGAGGTTTCTGTGAATGCAGGAGCTGGATTTCCCGCATGGTTTCCCGGTGGAAAATTAACAGCATATCACTGATCATACCGAACATGAAAATTTCGATACCCACGACAATAAGGAGTACAGTGAGAATAGTGAGGGGAATATGATCTATTCCACGTAACCATTCATGCAAAACATAAATTCCTGTGAGAATACCAAGGATTGAAGTGAAGATCCCTATCATTCCAAAGTAGAACAGGGGATTGTTCACCCGTGCCAACCGATAAATTGTGCTAACAATTTTGAATCCGTCGTGAAGTGGTGAAAGTTTTGTAGCAGTACCCGGGCGGCTGGAGTACCTGACTGGAATAACCATAATCCGCTGCCCGCTGCGGACTGATTCGACTGAGATCTCAGTTTCAATTTCGAATCCTTTTTGTTTTAAATGCATCTGGTGAATGGCAGAATGGGTAAAAGCGCGATATCCGGAAAGGATATCATGAAGATCACGGCTATGGGCGATCTTGAAAAGATAATTAACCATATAATTGCCAAAAAGGTTGAGCCGCGAGAATGAACCATTCTCTGCTTCAATGAGACGGTCGCCTATCACCTGGTCGAAGCCTGAAAACAAGGGGGTCAGCATTTTTTCCGCATCGTCCGGACTATACGTACCGTCCCCGTCGAGCATGAGAATATATGGCTGTTCTATAATATCAAAAGCCTCAATTATGGCATTCCCTTTACCTTTCCCAGACTGCGTTCTGACTTCGGCACCACGTTCGCGGGCGATTTTTACCGTATTATCTGTACTGTTCCCATCAATAACAAGAATGTGATTATATCCAAGTTCCCTGAACTTACGGACAATTTCTCCAATTGTCAGATCTTCATTTAATGTAGGGATTAAGATACAAATCTCATCTTTGTTAAACATCATTGATATAGTATTTTTAATCGGGTGACATAAGTGCTTCTATGCACATCCCGAAAAAAGGGCTTCGTGCGCTCGGCATCGCTGAAAGCTATTCCGGAAGATCTGTTTCGAGACTTGCGGGAGTGGTAATGCGAAAAGATCTCCGCATAGACGGATTTGTATTTTCCACAGTAACTGTCGGTGGCAATGATGCCACCTCCACCATTCTCCATATGGTGCAGGAACTTAAACGCAGAGATATTAACGTGATTATGCTGTCTGGTTGCGTGATTGCATGGTTCAATATCATAAACCCAAATGAGATTGCATTCGAGACCGGTATTCCGGTAATCTGTGTTACGTATGAGGCATCGGATGGGATTATTGCAGACATCAGGTATCATTTCCCCGATGATACCATGAGAATTTCAGCGTATCTGAATCTTGGAGAACGAATACCGGTAGACCTTGATACCGGAGAGACAATTTTTATCCGGTCATGGGGTATGGATCAGCGGGATGCAGCACGACTGTGTAATGATTTCACGCTTGATGGAAAAATTCCCGAACCCCTTCGTGTGGCACGGCTGTGCGCTCGTAACACGCCTCCTTCCTGATTCAACACAAAATAACCATCAGGGAATCATGACTGTTTTTTAGAAGAATTCATTAGAAGGGAAAAATTAACCTATTAAACATTATATTTTTTGANCGGAACTGATCTTTATGGGACAAAAAAGTATGATCCGGTGGGTATGTCTTGAATGCCACTATATCTATGATCCGTTAAAAGGAGACCCTAAACAGGGAATAGCTCCGGGAACCGCATGGGAAGACGTCCCCGATACATGGCGATGCCCGGAATGTAAAATACTCAAAGCAAAAAAAGGTGTTTTCAAACAGCTTGAAGAATAACATTTTTTTTTTTAAAAATCGTCGTAAAAAAAAGACCTGTTTTCAATCGTATCGGTATTCATACCGTGAGATGATTACATTTGTTTCCTTATCAACAATATCCATTTGCACGTTATCACCTGGATGAAATGTTCCATCTGAGAAATCAATACAGATAGGCTCTCCCTGGCTCCATAATGCCCCGGAACATCCGGGACCGCCCATCCACTGGACACCTGAATGGACCGTACTTATGAAATCATTCCCGTTCATGGTCGCGATGACGCAGGGTACTAGTTGTCCGTTTTTTGAGAATATTGCCTTAAGGTTTTTGTTCTGAAAATCTGTTTTACCCGTATGAAGAAGGAGAACACGACTATCGTAATTCATATGTCCGGTCAGTTCATCTACACTCTCGATAGAAGTGATTGTAAATATTACCGGAATTTTTTCTACATTCAGCGTAAAAGGTTGAACCTGGAGCAAAAGAAGCACGATCAGAGCAAGCATGACCGTAATTGCAACTGACAGGATAACACCGATCGGGTACGATGTTGCATCATCATTTCTTATGAGAGAGTACAATGATGCTAACTGCAATGAACGGGAATATAATCCTGTTGGAATTAACTCATCTTAACTGACAAAGACTTCCCTTAAAAAAAAAGGAATTCTTATCTCAGATACAATAGTAACGTTGGTGGAAAATATCGTTTTATCCGTTAACATTAATATTCTCTGCACCAAGCATTTGTTGAGAGACGTCGTCTTATTCCATGGATATTCTTTATATGAGTGAATCACCTGAAATTTCTGGAAAAATGCAGTCCCGCGAGCAATGCAGAGATTATTATCTTGATGGGATCGCACGTGGCCGGGAGGGAAGGCATGAAGAAGCACTTCTGGCATTTTCTGAAGCACTTTTACGCGATCCAAATCGGGTACTTGCATGGGTCGGTAAGGGATTTGCTCTCGGGAAACTGGGTCGATATGAAGAAGAGATTGAATGTTGCGAAAAAGCAATTTCACTTGATCCGAACTGCGTTGATGCCTGGAATTTTAAGGGATTTGCGTTGGGAAAACTCGACAGGTTAGAGGATAAGGTAACATGTTGCGAACGGGCATTGCAGATCGATCCGGAGAATGCAGCAGCGTGGAACAACAAGGGTGTCGCATTGGGAATGTTGGGAAGATTCGAGGCTGAGATCCATTGTTGTGACCGGGCACTGGAACTGAGACCCCGGTATCTCTCGGCGTGGGTAAACAGGGGATATGCATTTGGAAAGCTGAAATGGTACGAGGAGGAGATCATTTGTTACGATCGGGCTCTGAAAATTTATCCTTTTTATCTTTCAGCATTGATCAACAAAGGGATAGCCCTGACCAATCTGAGAAGGTATAAGGAAGCGATTGAAGTTCTTGATCATGCCCTTTCCATTGAACCCAGGAGTGCCAACACCCTCTATCGCAAGGGACTCTCGCTTTGCCTGCTGGGGAACCATGAAGAGGCAATCTTCTGTCTTAAAGGCGCTCTCGAAATTAACCCGGCGAATGCCGATGCGTGGGTTGTCATGAGCAATTCATGCTTCATGCTCGGGAGACTTGAAGAATCTGCACGGGCTTTTGATCAGGCTTATTATATTGATGTGAAAGATGTTCGTACAGGTATGGTGAAAAGTCTCACTCTTTTAAAGATCGGAAGATTTGATGATGCCTTAAGAAGTTTCTCTCAGGTCCTGGGTGTCCTTTTAAGATAGCAATCCGGTTTTCATTCTCTCTAAAATTATCCCCCGCTTTTTTATTCCTCTCGCACGTACAGAAACCTATGGATGTTGAGGAGTACGTTCGAAGGAGACTTGTGGATGGAACCGATGAAGGTGCACTTCAGAAAAACCTCGCTGATCGTATTATTGAAATAAAAAATGTTCAGACTGCGTATGCATCCTCATTTGCTGGTGCGGTTATTGACGAGGTGAAGAATGCCCGTGGTCTGACAGGTGATTTTTTCGAATTTGTACCTGCTGGTGTCACTATGGGACAGCTCGGTGTTGGATCCCGGGGAAAGGGGGATTTTTTTGCCCATCGCCAGATCGCCCGCATCATCGGTAAGACTTCCGCTTCGGTAGGAGTGGATGAAATGGATGATGCCGGTGCCGTATGCGCGGGTGGACACTATATCATCTGTACCGTCGACGGAATGCATTCACGCCTTTCAGATTATCCGTTTCTTGCAGGATTCCACGTAACCCGCGCGACACTCCGGGATGTCTATGTAATGGGTGCAAAACCAATAATGCTCTTTTCTGATATTCATGTTGCCGATGATGGAGATGTAGCTAAAATTTTTGATTATACTGCCGGTATCACAACCGTAGGAGAAGTGATGGGGGTGCCCCTTGTAACAGGTTCCACGCTTCGTATAGGTGGCGACATGGTCCTTGGAAGCAGATTAACCGGATGTGTGGGGGCAGTTGGTGTTGCCGAGCATCTCACTGCCAGGAAAGCATCGCAACCCGGTGATATCCTCCTGATGTCCGAAGGTGCCGGGGGAGGGACCATTGCGACTGCGGCAATATACTCAGGATTTCCCGAAATTGTCGAGCACACCATCAATCTTAATTTCCTCATTGCCTGTGAAACACTCATGAAAAGTGAAGTGTTCCGGCGGATCCACGCGATGACAGACGTAACGAATGGAGGTTTAAGGGGCGACGTGTTTGAGATGGCAGAGACTGCCAAGTGCCGTATTGTTATTGATGAACATGCTACCAGGAGTTTAGTGGAACCCCACGTAGGGACCATGCTTGATGCATTGCAGATTGATTATCTGGGAGTTTCTCTCGATGCCCTCCTTGTTGTCGCACCTCCTGAAGTATCATCAGAGATTTGCAGAGTAGTGAAATCTGCGGGAGTGACCATGCATGAAATCGGGTACATNGAAAAGGGAAAGCCCGAATCGGTTCTTATGGTTGACGGGAAAGAATGTGATTTCTCACCCCGGTTCCGGGAATCTGCATATACCCCGGTAAAAAAAGTTGTCGATACAGAAATGCTCGATTTTGAGGAGATGAAAAAAGGAGTTTTAAAAGCTTCGGAAGCTGCCATTCAGAAAAAACAGCGCATCTTGAAAAATCTGTCAGGAAAGAACAGACCCGAGGATCTTTCGGTTTAAATCCGGGGTTTTTCCGCGCTCACACAAATGTTATAGGCAAGCTGAGGAACGCGCTTTTCGACAAATGGCTCAATCTTCTGAGCAAGAAGAAAGAGTGGATCTATCATATCAATATGTGCAAAAGAGCACCAGTTAACTGAAATGTCTGAAAATCCCGCACGGGTGAAGAGATCATGCATTTCCTCCCTGTCATAATAATGCTCACCGAAATCCTTCATAACCACATGCTTTACCTTTATCTTTTCGCTGATATGATAGAGAGCCGGAATTCCCCGGGTAAGCAGTTTCTTGCCCAGGGTGCAGATCGCAATTTTACCTCCGGGCTTCAAAACCCGGTATGCTTCGTTCAGCATCGTCATGGGATCATGAACGTAACTGAACACAAGAAGACTGGAGACTGCATCGAACGAATTATCGCTGAACGGGATTTTCTCTCCTGACCCGATACTATAATCGCATCCTGCGCAGCGGTGTCGGGCCCTTTCGATCATTTTTCTGCTTATATCGAGCCCGATAGCACTCCCGCCAGCCTCAACATATCTCTCAACGAAAAGGCCGGTCCCGCATCCGATATCGAGAAGTTTTGCTCCTTTTGGGAGGGCACCCATGATGTTGGAGCTTATATGAGTATGGTAGCATCGTCCCCGTGGTTTATCATAATGGTGATCATACACAGCGGCAATGGTATCGTAATGCTCCTGGATTTTTTTCTGCCCATAAGTACTCACATGAAGACCCCCCGGATTCCGGAGACGAATGACCCAATCTGAACAAATTCGTTATTTCCATGGCCATTGCGGAATTCCGAGTCGGCAAGCGCAATTGCAAGGGAGGGATCATTATACTCACGCTGGGTTACCGAACGAATTTCAGAGTACACCTCGCTACCGGAAAAACCGTAGTCTATCATCAGGGACTCAAGACGCCGGATCGCATTGTGCACATCTCCTTTTTTTAAAGCATCTATGGCGGAAGCAGCCACGTTTGCTGTTTCGGACTGTGCGACGGCAAAGAGATCCTGGCATCGACCCGCCTCCAGAGCTACCTGGAGGAGCAGGATCCCCCGTCGGATGTCCCCCTGGGCTGCCTGCGCGATGAGTTCAAGTTCATCATCGGAACAGGGATGAATCCCGGTATTTTCCGTCCCTCTTATAGTATGAAAATAGCGAAGCATCACGTTCTCGTCGATGGGAGAAAAAAAAAGCGGAAGGCACCGTGAGGTGACTGGCGGGATAAGAGCACTCTGGTTCGTTGTAGAAAAGATAAACCTGCAGGTAGTGCTTGTACGCTCCATAATCCTTCGAAGCGCCTGCTGGGCATCTTTTGTAAGTGCGTGGGCATCTTCAAACACCATCAGTTTGAATTCTGCATCAAGCGGTCGGAGTGAGGCGTACCACTTGATAATATACTTGAAATTTGTTATAAGGGACTGATTTTTCTGGTAAAGATGATCGTAGCGATCGTCCTGCTCAAGGTACGTTTTTCCTTGTGAAAAGAGGTCGGCCGTCTGGAAAACCGAAGTATTCAACTCCCAGTTTTCCTTATAGAGCATTTTCGCGAAGCATTCAATCGCTACACTTTTCCCGGTTCCATGCGGTCCNNTAAACATCAGGTGGGGGAAGCTTCCTGATGCAGCGAAAGAGGAGAGGTGCTGGATAACCGGATCCTGTCCGAGTATATCGGTAAGCTTTTCCGGGCGGTATTTCTCAATCCAGAGCATGGGAT
>JGI20214J51088_10001803_pt1 | contig 14479 bp, 16 predicted proteins | sample WetSurMetagenome_FD_51088 | JGI IMG/M metagenome (IMG submission 51088) | reverse complement strand
ATAGCCGGGATTCCGGGGATGGAGGGATATGCCAAGCTTGGGGTGGAGAGCTTTGTCCGGCTGACTTTGGGAGAGCTGAGAGGGTCCGCGGTGATTTACGGTGCCCTTCCCGGGGAGATTTTCCTCGACGATAACGGGCTGGCCACCGCGCAGCGTCTGGCAAAGGCTCTCGAGGAGGGTGAACAGGAGGCGGACCCGAGGATCCCCCGCTGTCCTCTTTGTGGGGGAGACACCTTCCGTTTCCTGGGCGACGGCCAACTCAGATGCATGCTCTGCAGCAGTTCGGGCCGTTACGAGTGTTCGGAGGGTGGCATCGAAGTCCACACGATACCGGGTGAGCACCCCCTGTTTTTGACCTACGAGGATGTGGAGCGCCACGCCCGTTGGCTGCGGGGCATGAAAGAGAAGTTTTTGGAACGGCGCAAAGAGCTTAAATCGGTGACTCAGCGTTACACCCAGACCGGGACCTGGATCGAAAGCAGAAAAAGCGATGGCTCGGGTGAATAAACCGGCGCCCGCATCCCCGTATCTCCTTCCCCTCTTGACTTTGCCTCGGTGTCATGGATAGGCTACCGTCAGTCTGGCTTTGGGTGGCACACGGAGGCCGAGTCAGACCTTGTATTTCATTGCGTGTCTGATACCAGGCAGCGGGTGCCGTCGGCTTCAGTCACCACTCGGAAGCCGAAAAGCGGCGCCAGTTCAGCAAAACTCCTTCCGAAAACAAGATCCAGGTTATCCTCGGGGATATTCAGACGTTCCCCGAAAAAACGTCGAAAATGGTCTTCGTAGGCCATGATTTCGAGGACCCTATCGATCTCTCCGCCTTTGTCTTCAATCAGGCCTGCGAAGGCTTCGCTCAGTTTCTTGAAGGAGCAGCGCTGGTCGTGTTCGGCAATGAGATCGCAGAGGAGCTCAACATCCCGAAAGATTCCCCACCGGGTGAGGTAGGGGAGCTTACTCAACTGCCTTGCCGGCGCCGGATCCCAACAAGTCTGGGCGCGGCACTGCACCGGACGATCGCTGTAGATGCCGCATTGGGTCGTCTGATCGTTGAGAAACACACATCCCTTTGTTCCCGCCTTTTCCCGAATTTTGATGCACTCGGAAGGGAGCAAAAACGGTTTTTCGTCGAAAGGTGAAAAGGCGGGTTCGCCTTCCCTCAGGGTGACCAGTTGCCCCCAGGGAATCTTCCCCTCCTGCAGCAGATCGAGATCCTCCTCGTGCAGGGTGGGACTTCCCTTGAGGCAGCACTCACCACACTGAACGCAACCGGGAAGAACCTGTCGGACCATGTTTTCAGCTGTCTCCAGAAGGCTTTTCCAGGAATTGAGGCGCTGCGAACCATTCATCTTTTTCCAGCCTCGCATGGTTTCCAGGAATTCCGTCGATCGTTCAATTTGAACCTGAAAACGCTTCACCGGCATGGCGATTTCAGCCTGACTCGCGCAGTATTGCAGGAAGTCCTGCCACTTCTGATGAAGAGTGTCTTCATCCCAGTAGGCGGGGGAATCAAGCAGCAGTTTGTCGTCATCTGGATTGTTGGAAGGTGCCATTTCCGCTCTTAAACCTCTTTTCTTTGATCCTTTGTTGCGACCTTCGGGTCAGGAAAGCAGTCCAAATCCGCCGCCGCCCAGGGCTTTTTGAGTCAAGCGATGGCGGCGATTGACACTTTCCCTGATGGTGGTTATGAACTTCACGACCATTTCTCAACCCCGATTGGGGTTTACCCAACAAGGAGAAACCATGCCCATTTACGAATTTCGATGCACCCAATGCGGGAACATCCAAGAGTTTCTGCTCACTACCTCCGCGGAGCAAGTGGAGATGAAGTGCGGCGCGTGCCAGGGGGATGAACTCGAGCGTGTTCTCAGCCGAGTGAGCTACGCGATGGGTTCATCCGCAGGCAATGATTCCTCGCCAAGTGTGACCACCAAGACCTGCGGACCCGGTAAAAGCTGCACGACCATAGAGTTGCCCGGTCATTCGAAATGATTCATCAAAGGTCTTTGCTCTAAGGCGTGTCAAAAGAGTGCTCGAGTGAATTCTTCAGGATCGAAAGGTCGCAGATCTTCCAGAGTCTCGCCGATACCAATATAGCGTACGGGGAGTTTCAGTTCATCGCAAATGGCCACAACAATCCCGCCTTTGGCGGTGCCGTCCAGTTTGGTCAGAACCAGACCGGTCACGCCGATCCCTTCTTTGAAGAGCCGGGCTTGGGAGAGGGCGTTCTGCCCCGTTGAGGCGTCGAGGACCAACAGGGTCTGATGGGGAGCGCCGGGCATTTTCTTGTTGAGTACGCGTTGAACCTTCTTTAATTCCTCCATCAGGTTGACCTTGGTGTGCATACGCCCGGCGGTGTCCAGTATGACCACATCCATATCCCGCGCCACCGCGGCCTCGATGGCGTCAAAGGCAACCGCAGACGGATCGGAGCCACTCTTTTGGCGAATGATCGGGACCCCCACCCGTTCCGCCCAAAGGGTCAGTTGCTCGACAGCGGCCGCCCGGAAGGTGTCCGCAGCGACCAGCATGACTTTCAGGCCATCCTGTTTGAGCTGGTGAGCAAGCTTGCCGATGGTCGTTGTCTTCCCGACGCCATTGACCCCGATGACCATGATCACGAACGGGCGATCCCCCAGGAAATCCAGGGGTTCAGCCGGGACAGAAAGAAGCTGCTCAACTTCCTCCTGCAACTGTTCCCTCAGTTTTGCCGGATCTTTGAGTTCCTGGCGTTTGATCTTTTCCGTTACTTTACTGAGGAGAACCTGGGCGGTGTGGACCCCGAGGTCGGAGGTAATCAGCACCTCCTCCAATTCGTCCAGCAGGTCGAGGTCGATGGTTTTTTTCCCGAATATCAAACGATCAACGCGAGCGCTCAAATGCTCTCGAGACTTCTGGAGACGCTCCCTCAGGCGCTTGAAGAATCGTCTCTTTTCGCCGGCGGCGTCGATCTGAGGCTCTTCGGCGGCAGCCTCAACCGAAAAGGCTTCAGCGTCCTCGAAGGCTTCCGGCTCTTCGGGGCCGTCCGTTGAGGTTTCTATTGGAATTGTCTCAAAATCCGGGGTCTTCTCCTCGGGAACCTCGTCGGCAATGAACTCAGGCCCGGGTGCAGTCTCTGTCGGTGGCTCCTCCGAGATCTCGGGAGCAACCTTATGCTTGCGTTTGAACCATTTGATCATGAATAATGCATTTCCTCCGGGGATGAGCACAATTAGAGACGGCTCATGCCGCGCGTGTTCAAGGGATGTCGGAAGGTTCTTGCAGAGCCTTTTCTCAACGACCTCTGCGGTGAACCCGGGAAAAAAGACAGTCAATCGAAATCGGTATGACTTGTAACAGATCGCGGGCAAAAGGACAAACCACGCCTTGCGGCCCGATGAGAGGACCTCTAATTTTTGAGAATTCACATGGAGATTTCACATGATGGAAGAGACTAGAGCGCGGATGGAATTGGTCGCGGTCTGCAAAAAGCTTGCGGAAAGAGGTCTTATCGCTGCAACCGATGGCAATGTCAGCTGTAGAGTCGGTCGCGAGAGCCTGCTCGTCACACCCGGCGGCAAACCAAAAGGCAGACTTGAACCCCTGGATCTCCTGCTCCTCGATCTCCACGGCGAGGTGCTGGCCGGGTTGGGAAAACCGTCCTCCGAGATCCGCATGCACCTTGAGGTGTATCGCTGTCGCGCTGACGTTGCAGCGGTCGTGCACGCCCATCCTCTCATGCTGACGGCGCTCACCCTGGCGGGCATCCCCTTCGAGGCAAAAGCCTTGCCGGAAGTATGGCTGACAATCGGCCCGGTTCCCACGGCCCCCTATGCAACGCCATGCACCGCCGAAGTCCCCGAGGCCATTGCTCCGTTCCTGGAAAAACATCAGGCGATACTTCTCGAACGGCACGGGTCCCTGACCGTGGGAAAGAGCCTGGATGAGGCTTACCTGCGCCTGGAAAAACTCGAGCATGCCGCGCAGATTCTCTTTTTTGCCAACCTGCTCGGCAAGGCGCCCCCCTCTCCCTTGCCGAACGAAGCCCTGGCGAAGCTGGAACAACTCGGATGAAAAATGCGCCTAAGTCGATCGAACCCATAGCCTGGACCTCCTGTCGCCACGGCCAAGAATATCCAACCCCATTGCCCGTGCCTCGGTACTCGCTATCTAGTTTCCATCCGGAAACCCTCTTGTCGAGTAGGGGCGGGCTTAATGCCCGCCCGAAATAGGCATTGATTCCGCTGCATTTCGGTAGGGGATAAACCCCTCCCCTACGTCTCAAGCTCATATATGTGGAGTTTCCGGATGCACACCATCTATGATTTTGCTTTTTCAGCGACTCGCGAATTAAACTTATCGGCCTTGATAATGAAACGCTCATGGGTCGCCTCGCCGATCTTTTCGACTTCGTCATAGGCTTCGAGCCGGAAAGTCAACTTCCGCCCCTCGACCGCGGTCACTTCCGTTTTGACGCGGACCTCCATGCCCAGAGGCGTGGCTGCCATGTGCTTCAGGTCCATGGAGATGCCGACGGACTGCTCCCCGGGCTGCAAGTGCATGTTGATCAGTTCGGCCGATACCCTCTCCATTAGACCGACCAGGAAAGGTGTGGCAAAAACGTCGGGAAGGTGAGGATAGAACTTTTGCGCGGAATCCTCCGGGCGGGTTTTTAACTTCAGTTCATGGGTCATGCCGGGCTGAAAAGGTGAACTCATAATAACTCCTTGTGTCATTTGGTGAAATTCGCAGCGAGCCACTCAAACCGGAAAAACAACTCCTCATGCAAGAAATTTAGCCTCAAAAAACCTCAGGCGAAATTACCTTACCTGAAGGATGAGTAACAACCAAAAAATACGGTCGTCGAAAAGTACCGGGTGACGATTGACAATTGCGGAGAGCGCTTTCCCGGTTTCTTTATTTGGAGCAGGCGTCCTGGCCCGGCACTGGGTCGGAGATCCTGATCGGATACCGGTACTCATTGAGTTCAAGATAAAAATTACCCGTGTCGGGATCGCTTGCGATCCATTCCGCCAGTTGGTAATAGGCGGGCCTGGAGAACCTGGCGCGAAATTGGCCGTTTCGAATGGAGCAATAAGGGACGTTGCCTGCCCCAACCTGAAGCGTGAAGGGATCCAGCACCTCCGGATGGGGAAGATGTTTTAAAAGAATCTGAATCTCCTCGAGTTTCGCCCCTTCGGATCTAATGCGGTCGACCCTCGAAANGATAAAAGGGGTGTCGGCCACTTGCAGGGCGCAACGTTGCCCTCTCCAGTCGATGACAAAGGTGCCGCCGGGAGTCAAGCGGAGGTTTGACAGAAACAATTCGAGGATGTCTTCCCGGATAATCCTGTCTTCCTGATAGTACCAATCTCCTTCCCGGTCTACAGTGATACCGGAAGGGTGCATCCGCTCGGCGGGTTTTTCCGCGTCTGTGAGCAAGTCTTTGGAGTCCACCTTCACCTCTTCACACCATCAGAATGCTTTCCTGGAGTCCAGGAGCAGGGTTACGGGCCCATCATTGATGAGATGGACCTGCATCATTTCCTGAAATTGGCCGGTTTCAACCGACGCCGTAAACTGACGGACTTCATCCACGAAAGCTTCGTACAGAGCATTCGCCAGCTCAGGTGGGGCGGCTGAGGCGTAGGAGGGCCGCCTCCCTTTGCGACAGTCCCCGAAGAGGGTGAACTGGGATATCACCAAGATCCCGCCTCCGACATCAAGGACGGAAAGGTTCATCTTGTCGAAAGCGTCCGGGAAGATGCGCAGGTGCACCACCTTTTCTGCCAGCGTGCGCGCATCCTCGGAGCTGTCATCCCGACCAACTCCAAGGAAGATCAAAACCCCCCTGCCAATTTCGCCGACCTTTCTTCCCTCGACATAGACCTTCGCTTCCACCACCCGCTGCACCACTGCCCGCACGTTCTGCTCCTGAACGATAAACCGCTCTCTTCGTGATTGCTCATTCCCTCTCAAAACGGGACTTTGCCGAGAGAATTTCCCCATCGAGAAGGGGGAAGGGTGTTCCCCTTTCTCAGGCCCCAATTGAGTGATTCTTATTCCAGGAATCCTTGTCCGTCATTCCTGCAAAGCTTGTCCCCGCAAGTTTTAAGCGGGGAGCAGGAATCCAGGAAATTTGAGCCACCAACTGGGTCAGGGAGAATTGCGCTTGAAAAGCCCTCTCTTCTTGACCAGCGATAAAAAAAGGATATAAGAGACCGTCTCTTTATAATACGTTTACTGGATGAATCCAAGCACGAGAGTTGAAGTCAAGACAGTTACCGTGCTCTACTATCGCCCATGAACGTTGAAAAGCGGCCTCGCTGAGCAAAAAGACCGCCCTCAGCAACGACTCCCGGGATTCAACGCTCTTTCTTGAATGATGAGACCTATGCCGAACGCTCCCCTTATTCTATTGGTAAACCCTTGGATTACCGATTTTGCGGCTTATGACTATTGGGCCAAGCCTCTGGGGTTGCTCCTTCTTGCCTCCCTGCTTCGCGGTGGGGGGTGCGGTGTTGCCTTTATCGACTGCGTTGACCGGTATGATCCCTTTACCAATCGACACCCCGAGGTGATTCCGGGCGCCGAGCGCAAATACGGCACCGGCAAATATCCCAAGATGCGGATCCAAAAGCCGGAAGCATACCGGGAAATACCCCGCTTCTACTACCGTCATGGAATCCATCCCGAAAGTCTCCGCCAAAAACTCACGGCCCTTGAAAAACCTGACCTCATCTGGGTGACTTCCATCATGACTTACTGGTACCCGGGAATTCAGCAGACCATTGGGGTGATACGGGAGGTATTTCCGGAGATTCCCCTTTGGCTGGGAGGGATCTATGCTCAGCTCTGTCCTCAACATGCACGGAGGACCAGCGGCGCCAGTGAGATTATTGCTCTTCCCGTTGAAGGGCTGCCGGACAAAATCGCCGCAACAACCGGCTTCTCTTTGAGGAATCTGCGGGAATGGACGCGCTTCGACTGGTCGCCCCCTCCGGCACTGGATCTTCTCTCCGCATTGACATACGCCCCGGTGCTGACCGGACAGGGATGCATGTTCCGATGCCCTTACTGTGCGTCCGGGATTCTCCAACCAAAACAACAGAGGCGAAGTGCGGATGCCATCTATGAAGATATCTTCGCCTGGCATTCCCGATACGGTGTGGTTGATTTTGCGTTTTACGACGATGCCCTGCTGATTCAGGCGCAAAGCAGTCTAGGGCCGGCTCTGAGAAGGATCGGCGAGGAACTTCCCGGGCTTCGATTCCACACCCCCAATGCCCTCCACATTTGTGCCTTAACGCCCGAATGCTGTCGACTGCTTCACGAGAGCGGTTTTACGACCCTTCGGCTGGGGCTCGAAACAACACAGTCTGAAAGACAGCGGGATTGGGGCGGTAAAGTCGAGACGGATATGTTCCTCGCAGCCGTTGAGCATCTTTTCGAGGCTGGTTTTTCTTCGAATCAAATCGGAGTCTATTTGCTTTCCGGCCTTCCGGGACAGGCCCCGGAGGAAGTTGGCGAAGCGATTCGGGTGGTTAAAAGAAGCGGTGCTCTGCCCTATATTGCGGAGTATTCCCCCATTCCCGGAACGCAAATGTGGCCCCGCGCTCTGGAATTGAGTGAATTTGACCTTGCCGGTGAGCCTCTCTATCATAACAACACTTTTTTCGCTTGCCGGCGTCCCGATTTCACCTACGATGATCTTCTGCGGCTTAAGGACCGGGCGCGGGAGGCTCGCCGTGAATAAGCAGGGTTGCTCTAATGGAGGGATTTCCCGGCATTCCTCTATTCGCCTCAAAGCGGGATAAGCTTCGAGACCTGCTTGTTGACACAGTGGTAAATATCCTCGTCGGTTCCGTAAATCTCCACGATGCACCGATGATCGATCAGTTTTTCAATGACATAGGCGGTGACGTAGAGACTTATGAAATGGGGACGCGGTACGAGCGTGCGGACGTTCGCTATGTGATACTGAACATCGAAATCTTCTGCAGTCAGAAGATTTTGGAGGGCAAAATTGATCTGGTTCTCCAGATCATCTTTGCTCGTTGTGTCCACCAGTCTTTCTTCGATGAGCTTCGTAGCGATCTTGTCACTCAAACTATCCAGATTCTGACGCAGGAGGTTCATGGCAATGAACCGTTGCGATTCCTTCTCGTGGTCCAGTCTCGAAATAACTGCAGACTCTCTGGCGTTGGGTCGATGCTCTCTTGCCACCTTCAATCCTTTCCTTATTCAAGGTTTGCTCTCGCCTCACCACTATTTCCCAGGCAATTCCCGACAGCTGTTCCCGCTCCGCGTGAGGTTCGCTCGGAAAGAGCATGTATGACGATTTCAACCTGCCGCGCAGAGACCCCACCCAGCTTCAAAAGAGCCTCTTTGGCATTCTCTCCGTAGCTCCTGAGCTCGGAGAGGTGCTGCATCCAGTAACGCCACTGCCGCAGGAGGTCCCGGGAATCCTGCGCCAGAAAGCTTCCTTTGAAAGCCTGGAGGATATTATGTTCATCAGTGACTTTTTGCAAGTGAGGGCCGTAAAAAACCGGCTTTTCCCATGCTGCCGGCTCCATGATGTTGTGGCCGCCAAAGGGTTCCAGGGTGCCGCCGCAGAAAATAAGGTCCCCGAGGGCATAGAGCTCGAAGAGGATGCCGATGCGGTCCACCAGGACCACCGAGGAGGACCTTCTTTCCTTTCCTCGTTCGATCCGGGAAAGTAATTGGAAGGCGATCTTCCGACCGTCCAGCCACTGGGTCATGGCAGCAATCTGGGACATGTGTCGCGGGGCAAATATCCCCACCAGCGGCGGAGCGGCATCGCTCAAGGTGTGGAAAACTTCCAGGAGTTCGATGCATTCCAGACGCCGCAAGCTTCCGCCAACCAACACGGGAATTTCGCCGGGAAGGTCGAGCAATTGGCGCCACTGAAGAACCTTCTGCGGATCTTTCCGCAAAAAGAGGGCGTCGTATTTCGAGCTTCCCAGCACGCAAGTGCGTTCGGGATCGGCTCCCAGTAGAAACACATTCTTGCGGTCTTCTTCGGAATGCATTGCCAGACATACGAACTGCTTGAAGATGGGTTGAAAAAGGGACTTGAGGAGGCTGTACCAAAGGGCGGAACGTTGAGAAAGCCGGCCATTCAGAAGGACCGCCGGCGTCCGGTGACGTTCCAGGAAAAGGAACAGGTTGGGCCAGAACTCGCCTTCTAAAGCCACATAGAGGTCGGGTCGCAACTTTTCGAAGGCCCGTTCCAGAGCGCCCGGGAGATCGAGGGGAAAGGGAAGTATAAGCGCCCACGGTGAGAGGGTCGCGCGAGCGAATTCAAATCCCTGAGGGGTGGTCACCGTCAGGGTGATTTCGGCATCGGGCAGACGTTGTCGAAGCGTGCGAACGATGGGGAGGGCGCCGGTCACCTCACCGACCGATGCGGCATGCACCCATATTCGAGGGGTCCGCTCGTCCTGCGAGGTAAAGTCGTAGTATCCCAATCTCCCTTGCCAAAACAGAGGGTCCTCCTGTAATCTGGAAGAAAGGAAACGCGGCGCTCTGGGTTCCAGAAGATTTGAAATGAAATGGTATGCTAATCTCGGTAGTTCCAAGAATCAGATCTCCTCTCAATCATCACCAAAAGGGACGGCATCCGTCGGAGATTAATGGTCGAAACAAAGAGGCCGGAATCTCACAACTCATTTTCGACTTCCGCCCACTGACTTCTGACGTCCGTAATAAAAACGTGGTAAGATAATATTGATAAATTAGAGAATAGCCAAGAGAGGATCACAACTAACATGATGGAAAAGGCAACGCGCATTGCCGAGCTCTTCGCTCAAAGTGAGGCACAGATCGGCCAAATCGTTCGTGTGCAGGGTTGGGTTCGTACCCGGAGGGACTCCAAGGCGGGAATCAGTTTTGTCGAACTCAATGACGGATCATGCCTGAAGAGCCTGCAAATCATCGCTGAGCAAGATCATTCCGACTATCGTGACACCCTAGCCGACATCACTACCGGGAGCAGCCTTTTGGTGGAGGGCCTGGTCGTGGCATCTCCCGGCAAAGGGCAGCCCATTGAAATTCATGCAAACCGGATCAAGCTTCTGGGCGGCTCGGATCCCCAGACCTATCCCCTCCAAAAGAAGCGGCACTCGCTTGAATTTCTGAGGCAGATTGCTCATCTCCGGCCTCGCTCCAACACCATCGGCGCAGTAACCCGCATTCGCAATCGGTTGAGCTATGCGGTTCACCAATTCTTTCAGGAACGAGGGTTCCTCTACATCCACACTCCCATCATCACGTCGAGTGATTGCGAAGGGGCAGGAGAAGTCTTTCGCGTGACGACGCTCGGACCGGAAAGCCTGCTTGCGGGCCGAACCGACAATATTTTCGAGAACGATTTTTTCAATAGGCCGGCTTTTTTGACCGTAAGTGGTCAGCTTCAAGCCGAGATTTATGCTCTGGCACTCGGCAAGGTGTACACCTTCGGTCCCACGTTTCGTTCTGAAAATTCCAACACCAGCAGGCATCTGGCGGAATTCTGGATGATCGAGCCGGAAGCGGCCTTTTGCGACCTGCAGGATGATCTGGACTTGGCAGTGGAATTCGTGAAGCATCTCGTGGGCGTCATCCTGACCGATTGCGGGGAAGACCTGGAGTTCTTCTCTCGTTTTATCGAACCGGCTCTGTTGGAGACGCTCCGGAACACCGTGGAATCCTCCTTTGAAATCATCTCCTATACCGAAGCGGTGGAATTGCTCAAGCGATCGGGCGAGGCCTTCAGCTTTCCGGCGGAATGGGGAAACGACCTGCAGGCTGAACACGAGCGTTACCTCACCGAGAAGCTCTTTCAGAAACCGGTGGCCATTATCGATTTTCCGCGCTCGCTTAAGCCCTTTTACATGAGGGTCAATGCCGACGAACGGACGGTAGCCGCCATGGACGTTCTCGTCCCGCGCATTGGCGAGATCATCGGTGGTTCGCAGCGTGAGGAGCGGCGCGATGTCCTGATCGAGCAGATGCAGCTCAAAGGCATATCGGCTGAGGACTACCGCTGGTATGTGGAACTGAGGGAGTTTGGCTCCGCTCCCCATGCCGGCTTCGGGTGCGGTTTGGAACGCATGGTTCAGTTCGTGACCGGCCTTCCCAATATTCGGGAGGTGATTCCCTTTCCGAGAACCCCGGGGCATGCCGAATTCTAGAGGAGATGAGCCCATGAGCCTGCCGGACCTGGAGATCAGGTGCTGGAAATGCTGGGGGAGTGGCGTGATCCCATGGAACGACCATGCGGAAGTGATGGCATGTCCGGAGTGCGGCGGCATCGGCTGGATTCCAACCGATGAGGGAAGACGCCTGCTCGATTTCCTGAAAAGGCATCTGGGTCTTGATTATGAAGAGGAAGAGGAGCCTGCCGACTGATACCGGCAAGGAGCGGCTCCGTGGTTCCGTCCTCTCTTCTTGAAAGGATGAAATATGTCTCTTTTTCAGCCGGAAAAACGGGTGCTGAAAGTGGGTTTGATGGCGGCCGCCGCCGCAGTGCTGGCCTTGACCTACCTGGCAATGTCCGGCTCTCCGAAGGAACCCGCTGATTTCAGAGGGATCAAGTGGGGAAGCAACATCGGGAGCCTGCCCGATATGAAGCTCTTGGCCGAAGACGGAGCTCTCAAATTCTATGAAAAGACAAACGACCGGAAGAAAGTCGGCGAAGTCAATGTGGATCAGATCGTCTATGGATTTCACAAAGACCGCTTTTATACGGTAATGATCTATTTCAGTTCACCGGCAGACTTCGCCAGGGTTCGGGACACGCTCTCGAGTGCTTTTGGAAACCCGGTTCAGGTGAATGAAACTGAGAAGAAACTGTTTTGGAATGGCGAACACGTCAACGTGTTGTTGAATTTCGATGATGCCGCCAATGCCGGAAGAATTATCTATCTCTTCAAACCGATTCAGTTGGAAGTGGAAGTCGGCGGGTAAAGAGCTGATCTCGCGGATGGAGGATGGTGGAAATGAGTGATAGGCCCTCAGGCAGAAGAGTCGGTTTCATTTTGAGCTGGTCGGTGAGCCTGGCGCTGTTGCTGACGCTGGTGGTGATCTGGGTGAAATTTGAGAAGGCGACCCTTCATCTTGAGGATGTGGTCGGCAACATGGCCAAAAAGAATCAAATCCTGGGGCAGATGAAGGCGGATCTTCTCCGTTCCGTAGAGGCCGAGAAGAGTGCCGTGTTGAGTGAATCAGACGAAGCATCAGAAGCCTTCGCCGCTCAGTCCCGGCAAGCAATCGCCGCGGTGGAAAAGGCCCGCAACGAACTGGATGCACTCATCGGGGGTTCGAGAGATGGCGACGAACTAAAATCACTCCAAGAATTCGATCGATGCTGGGCGGAATTCCTGAAAACCGAGGAGATGATCCTCGATTTGGCGGTCAAAAATACCAACCTTAAAGCTGCCAGGCTGTCTCTGAGCGAGGCCAACGATGCGGTGCAGCGCTTCGTACGCGATCTTTCGGTGCTCGTTGAGAGAGGCTCCGCATCGGGGAATTGCGAGCAAGTGTCCACTCCCGTGTTGCATGCGATTACCGCCTGCCTCCATATTCATTACCTCCAGATGCCGCACATCAGATCTGCGGTCGACAGCGAGATGGACCAAATTGAGGCGGAGATGAAAGACAATAACGCCGTGGTCGAAAAGTCCCTCGACACACTCGCCGGCCTTACCGACGAGAGGGGCCAGGCCCTGGTGAAGGATGCAAGGAAGGCCTATGGCGATTTCCTCCAGGTCACGAAAGAGATCATTCACCTCTCCCGGCTGAACACCAATGTCAAATCGTTGGAACTCTCGCTTGGCAGGAAGCGCATCGTCACGGCTGAGTGTGACGATATTTTGGGCAGGCTTCAGGAGCAGGTTCAGAGCAGGACTTTTAAGGCGACGAGGTGAAAAGGACGCCTATGGTCAGTTGATGGATTCCTCGTCCGCATAAGCCGCCAGTTCTCGAAGCAGTCGGAGCGATTCCCGGGCTTCCAGAGGATCCAACTTGTGCAGGGCGAACCCGGCGTGTACGATGACATAGTCTCCAAGTTCGGCGCCATCCTCGAGCAGGATCAGGGAAGCCTTTCTCAAGGCTTCTCCCACTTTAACCGTTGCCATATCATCTTCAATCTGAACCACTTCAGCAGGAATGGCCAGGCACATCTATACGATCCTTTCTGAGGGGTGTTCCGTCGAGGCTTCAATCTTGGGTCTAAAGCTCCCCCCCGCCGCCGCGACCTCTTCCAACACCTGAGCACACATATCCGACAGGCGGGCCTGGACCACTTCGGTCAATTCCATACCCCAAGGCAAAATATTCTCCGGTTCGATACCCACCACCACCGTGGTGGGGCGATTCCCGATTATTTCGGCAAAAGCAAGGGTTTCCACAAGGTCCAGTTGGTGAAGCGAATTCTTGAAATTCTCGCGCCTTTCGAAATCCTCGATGGAAAAACGGTAGAGCGTTCCCGGGGGGTGGCCGTATCTCACGCAGTCCACCACAATGAGATGGTCCGCCTCACTGATGGGATCGAGGAGCCGCAGGCCCAGAGTGCCGCCATCAAAGAGTTGCACATTGTCGGAAAAGTCGTATTCCGAATCGAGTTTGGCAACGGCCTTCACGCCCACTCCTTCATCGTGCAGAAGGATGTTGCCGACCCCCAGGACCAGTATCTTCTTGTTATTATCCATATGTGAGCGCCTTCGCCGTTGTCAGACCGGGTAAAAAAAAGAAACAGGGACCTGGCGAAGCATTGGGGCCGAGTCCCTGCTGCAATAGATATCCAATTAAGTGGCTTTAGACAACTTTAAATTTGTACACCTCGTTCGTCTGGGGATCGATCACGTGCACGCCGCAGGCAATACAGGGATCGAACGAGTGAACCGTGCGCAGGATCTCAACCGGGCGCTTGGGATCGGCTACCGGAGTTCCGATCAGAGCCTCCTCGACGGGGCCCAGCTTGTTCTGAGCGCATCGCGGTCCAAGGTTCCACGTTGAGGGCACCACGAGCTGGAAGTTGCCGATTTTTTGGTCCTTGATCTCGATCCAGTGCCCGAGAGCACCCCGGGGAACGTCGTTTAACCCGGCGCCCATGGCCGCATCCGGCATCTGATATTCCTGATAGATCTTGGCGTCGCCTTTCTTGAGGTTCTCCACCAGCTGCATCAGCCAGCCTTCCATGGCCTCGCCGATGATCTTGGTTTCCAAAGCCCTGGCAGCAGTCCTGCCGAGGGTCGAAAACAGTGCATCCTGGGGAACGGCCAGCGTTTTCAGGAGTCCGTCAACCGCTGCTTTGGTCGGGGCGTGCCCCTTGCCGTAGGCCACCAGGACCCTCGCCAAAGGTCCCACTTCCATCGGTTCGCCCTTGTAGCGCGGGGATTTCATCCAACTGTAGCGGTCGTTGACATCCATCTTGGTGAACTTGGGGAGCGTTTCCCCCTTGGCCGGATGCAGTGCCTTGTCGCCCTCGTACCAGCTA
>JGI20214J51088_10001802_pt1 | contig 14489 bp, 13 predicted proteins | sample WetSurMetagenome_FD_51088 | JGI IMG/M metagenome (IMG submission 51088) | reverse complement strand
TGGTAGTATTCCTATCCTGGGGATTATTACTAGGTTATTGTGAATTATTTCAACAAGACATAATGAAAACAATTAAAAATTGGTGGCATCATTTTTTTACTNTTTTATCAATTTTTAGTATNGTTATTATTTGTTTTATTCTTTATATTTTTACGAGAAGCGGTAGTTTCCCCAATTTTTTTGAATTTGTTCAATATCAACAATTCTTCTATATTTCTGGATTTTATATGATCCCTATGGGCTTATTTCATCCTTGGAATGCAATAATTATAATATATATCTGTGGTTTGCTCTATGCAACTAACTCAATAATTAAAAAAGATAATTCATATATAGCAAAAGTTATTTTCCTTTTATCCATACTCGGTTTTGGTTTATTTTCTTATTATCAGGGAAGNTCACATGATGATATTTTGCCTCTTGTCTCATATCCCGCAATATTATTATTAACAATTTTTACCGATATTTTTTTATNAAACTTAAAAAAATTAGGGTTNCGACTATATCATAATTTGATATTCGTAATAATGTTAGTATTCATTTTATCAATTTCTATTTGCAGTATTGGATACCATTTTAATCAATATTATAAATTTTCTGAAAGAGGCTTTTCAGCGTTAAATGATTCTCAAACTACTATTATTTCTGAAAATATTGATTTTATCAAAAATTCTGCCGAGCCTGGAGAAAAAATTTTTATTTTGGCAAATTATAACGATGGAATATATTATGGGGAATCTCATACACTATCCGCTCTGAACATTCCTGGATTAGCAGAAATTTTGTATATAAAAGACTATGATAAACAAAAATTTTTCTTAATGAATAATACAGACATTAAGGTATTTGTTGAACTGCCAAATCACGATCCTCAGTTCAATGAGATTTTAAATCAGAATTATAGTATTTACTCATTAAGTTCCTCGCATCAAATGGCTTTGTTATATCGAGATTTTAACAAAGAAAAAAACCAATTCTTTTTCAAAAATGAACCAAACACGATTTATCATGAAAGTTCAGAAATATTTTATAATCAGAAAAAAATAAATTTAAATAATTATTTCACAATTCAGGTATTGGTTAGACCTTATGCAGACCAAGTACCCTATTCTACAATCCTTGGAAGTCACCCAGGAACTAATAATTTTGAAGGTTTTGTAATTCAGCAGGCTAATTTAAGTCAGAATAATTACTCATATATTTTTGGAACTGGAAAATCTTGGGAATCTCCTCTTAAATTTCATTTGGATGACAATGAATGGAATTATCTTGTCATTAGTGCAGAAGATGAGAAAATTTTCGCATATAACAATGGGATACTTATAAACTCTACCAACCTCGGCAGTACAATAAAAAATAGTGATATACCTCTCGATATCGGAAACTGGATTGGGAATGATCGGGCTTTTAATGGAATAATTAAGGAAGTGATGATTTCAAATTCGTCACTATCAACGGAAACAATCAAATCTAATTGGGAATATGTTCAAAAAAATGTTTAAATGAATTTGTTCATGAATCGGGGATATTCTCCTAAATGTTGATTTTATCTGAAATAAGTCACAAAATTTTTGAAGCATTTACAAAACCATCTTCTCTCTCACCCTTTGATACGCTTCAACTAATAAACAGATTATTCATCACTAGTTCGGTATCTTCCAGTCCCACCAGTCGGTACTTTGTATCTGCGTCGGGCGGCGGTTAAGATCCTTCATCGGTATTATAATGTGATCTTCGTTCCTTTTTGTATGAGATAGGGCTTTTTACAATCGGGTTTACAATAATTGCAATATCTATCACTGGGAATCCGATTCACTGCACAGGGATGTTGTACTTATACCAAAACCTGACTGGTGACTTATCAAGTAGGGATTGGGAACAAAATGGCAGATCTACAATGCTTGAAATCAGTCTAGTTCCTTTAGGACCGGTTGGTGCCATTGCAAAACGTATGATTCCTCCAGTTCCGGCATATCCATCTGTTGCGATTGAGGCTGCCATTTTCTGGAGCATAGATACGTTGATGATATTTGTTATTCCACACAACAAATCCAGTATCAGCTGGCCTCCCACATACTTCATAATTAACACTTTGATCGAGTGGTGAATTAATCGGATAATTTTTGTTGGATCTTCCTTTGGATCAATGATATAAATACTGGTGTTCTTCAAACCACCCTACAGATTTCGTTAATCCTGAGGTTATATTATATTTCGGGGTCCAGTTCAGGATTTTTGTAATCCTGGAAATATCTGCCTGCCAGAACGTGGGCTCATTTGGCCATTGTTGTGAGAAACCAAGCCTGGGACTGACATGGTTGCCCATAATGGAAATAATTGTATCAACGATCTCTCCCACAGAATGCTGTTTTCCGCAGCCAACATTGAAAATATTTCCAGGGATCACATCTGAATCAGCAATTAGCTCGTACACATCTATGACATCATCAATGTAAATAAAATCCCTCACAAAATCGCGCGATGATATCTCAGGATTTTTTTCGCGTAAGCACGATAAAATCACTGAAGGGATCAATCGTGTAGGATCTTCAAAATCCCCGTAGGGCGAAAAAAGCCGTATGGATACAACCGGCAATTTCTCATTCAATGCGACAGATTGGCAATAAAGGGTAGATGCAAGTTTAGAAATCCCGTAATTATTGCGGGGTTCCGGGACATCATCTTCTTTCATTGAAGACAATTTTATTCCGTATTCCGAAGATGAGCCGGTATTAACAAAAAGATCGAATCCGGTCTCTTTGCATGCATTGAGTAAATTTACGGTGCCAAAAAAATTTGATTCAACAATTTGCCTGAATTCATTCTGTCGTGGATTCCCTCCATAGGTAGCCAGATGATAGATAATATCAGGATTTATCTCTCGTAAAACAGTTTTTACTTCATCATAATTGGTTAAATCTGATTTATAATTTTTTACATTTTTTATAATATCCTGAATTCTCCAGAGGTTGGATGAACCACGGGTAATAATATGAAGATCCGCATCTGTCTGGACCAGTCTCCTTAATAGATTAGATCCGATAAAACCCGTTGCACCTGTAATGAGNATATTTTTTTTCTTTTGTGATTTCGACATGATCAATCCTCTGAAACCATCATAGTAAATTTCNCCGCAACAAAATAAGATATGTTTTTTTATATTCTTGCAAGGAATCGGTCTTCATTGTCTATNTATTTTGATCTGGTACGTTACTAAAACCAANTGCGTTGTTTACGATATAATTTGGTCGCTGTTTTACTTCATCATAGATTCTCTCTATATAGGTTCCCATGATCCCGAACATCAAAAAAAACATACCGAAACAAAGCAGGATTACCAAAATGAGCGTGGTAAAACCCGGGACTTCCCGTCCGAACATCAAATATAGATATATCTCAATTAAAGCCATGATAAAAGTAAGCGTGAATAAAAGAAATCCCAAAAAAGTCGCAATTTTTAACGGGAAGTAGGAAAAAGAAAATATCCCATTCATCGCAACATTCCATACCGTTCTAAAATCTGCTTTTGATTCCCCGGCATAACGGGGTTGTCGTTCGAACGGAATACCTGTCTGTTTAAAACCNGTCCAAACCACAAGACCTCGCAGGAATTTATTCTTTTCTTTCAAGGAGTTGATTATTATGTAAACTTTTCGATCGATTAANCGGAAATCACTCGCATTTTCAGGGATCATTTGATTACTTAATTTGAAAATAATCATATAGGCANCCCTTGATAATACTCGACGGATTGCATTAACGCCTTCACGCTTTTGGATTATCCCATAAACAATCTCATATCCGGATTCCCATTTCTGAATAAACTGTGGGATCAATTCTGGGGGATCCTGCAAATCTGCATTCATGATGACAGCTGCNTCACCCTTTGCATATTCAAGTCCCGCCGTTATTCCGCCGTCGCATCCAAAATTACGGGATAACTGAACAATTTTGAAACGCGGGTCTCCGTGATGAATAGCGATGAGTCGCTCGAATGTAGAATCAACCGATCCATTCTCTACAATAATTACTTCAAAATCATAATTTGAACAAGTATTCATAATATTCTGCAATCGTTTTTTCAATTCTTCGAGCACTGCTTCTTCATTGTATGCCGGGATAATGATGCTAATCAGTTTTTTCATATGCCACCTAATATGGGTACTTCAAAAAAATGCATATACCACTCAATTGTTTCTTCAAATCCCTGATTAAAATATACTGTGATTTCCAGTTCAATACTTTTTTTGCTTTTTGTGCCGACAAATACTGATCCTGTATCTCTTTGATTCCGTGGATCAGAATAACAGGATGATAAAACCTTGATTTTGAAACCAAATCGCGAACCGGACCAATGAAATTCGCGTTTTGTAATACTAATGATTCAGTAAACCATAAACCGAGAAATCCAGTATTTCCGGTGATTAGAATATTTTTATCTCCCCAAAACATTTCTTTCTGCATATATCCAAACCTTTCTTAATTTTAATCTCTTTTCTTATGTATCTTTTTTAAATGTCCATAACTTTTGGCCAAAAAAGCTTATCAAGGTAATAACCGGTAAAAGGAATAATTGAGCAATCCTGGGGTTAAGCTGGATAATATCGACGCAAACAAAGAGTGATATCGCATTAGCAACAAAAACAACTGCATAAATTAAATTAAATTTTATAAATTCGATTAAATCAAGTTTTTTAGTTTTAAAAATCCAGTATTTGTTCCAGAGAAAACTATGGATAACACCAATGATATGTGCAATCAGTAATGCAAGTAAATAATAAAGATAATTGACTAAAAGAAAAAATGCGCCATATCCAACAATTGTATTGAGAATGCCAACTCCGCAAAATTTGAATAACTGTGTTAGTGATGCAGAATCGGATATTTGATTTTTTAAGAATAATTTTATTTTTTCAAAAATTGAAAATGTTTTATCTTGCATAGTAAATTCCGGTTGTAATCACTTAATAACGAAGTTTTCATGGCTTGTATTGATGATTCCAAGATTGTGAGGATTTTCAGTTCCTTTCAGTTATAATCGTTGTGGCACGTAATATTCTGATGATCGGCAGGTTTTTTGTCAAAATCAGTTAAGGAATTCCAATTTAAAAAATAATCCTTGATCTTGGTAACCTTATATCAGACACAGATCACAAAATCTTGAAACTATTTATTATCGTTGATCTTCATGATTTCCGTAGAATTGGTTCCTTCCAATCTATACTTTGGGTTTGTACAGGAATTCCGCTTCTTCAAGTATTCTTGTGCCCATATCCCCTTCTCCTTGATTAGAATTATCATCATTTTTTTGAGCATTTCTCAACTTCATCTTAAAATCTATATTTACATATCATCTTTTTGAATTTAAATAAAGCATCCTTTGATTTTCATNCGTAGTATATCAGAAACAATTCGTTATAAAAGATATCCCCCTTCCTAGTTTTCAGAAGAAGTAGCAGTTTTTCCGGAGAACTATCAGAAATTCATTAGCCATATTTTATCGCTGGACCGGAGTTCAAGATGAACGAATTCTGGATGAGGGATTAGAATCAGACAGATAAATGACAAAAAAAACTTTTGTCTTTTTTTTGGAACATAATATATCAATTAGTTAACTGAATGGAAAAACATCGGATCTAGTTTAGAGACATCTTAAATCACAGGTTGATTACGAACATAATTGGGTCAGAAACCAAAAATTATTCTTCCAGAAAACCTTGAATAAACGTTTCAAATGAATTAATGATATATTCCAGCATCTCCTTTTCCAACCCTGGATATACCCCAACCCAAAATAGATTATTCATTACGAGATCAGTATTTTCAAGAGAACCCACCTGCCGGTAATCTATAGATGCATAAGCAGGCTGTTTTATCAGATTTCCTCCAAAAAGCATCCTCGTCGCTATCCTATTCTGCTCAAGAGATTGAACAATATCATCGCGGGAAAAATGTACATTATTTTTAACAAGGAGGGGAAAACCAAACCAGCTTGGATCACAATGCTGTTCCGAATAAGGTAGAATAAAATATTTCTCAAATTTTTTTAGACCATGGTACAAAAACAGGTAATTTTTTTTCCTTTTCTCAATAAATCCTGGTAATTTTTTGAGCTGTTCAACTCCGATAGCCGCCTGCATATCGGTAACTCTGAGATTGTAACCAATATGGGAATAGATGTATTTGTGATCATATCCATGAGGTAGATCACCCAACTGCCAGTCGAATCGTTTCTGACAGGAGTTATCACAACCAGGATTACACCAGCAGTCTCTTCCCCAGTCACGGAATGATGCAATAATCTTTTTCAGCAGCGGATCATTGGTAAGTACTGCTCCTCCCTCACCAATAGTGATATGATGTGCCGGATAGAAACTGCAGGTAGAGATGTGACCAAACGTTCCGGTGAATTTTCCCTGGTACAGGGAGCCAAGGGCATCACAATTGTCTTCGATGAACCAGAGATCATAATTTTTCACCATTTTCATAACAGTGTCCAGATCCACAGGATTTCCCAGTGTATGCGGAACCATAATCGCTTTGGTTTTATCAGAGATTGCCTCTTCAATATGATCCGCTTGAATATTATATGTTCCCAGNTCCACATCCAGAAAGACCGGTTTCAGATTATTCTGGAGGATCGGGTTGAGCGTTGTGGGAAAACCGCAGGCTGTTGTAATCACTTCATCACCTGGTAATAACCTCTTCTCCCCGAGTTTTGGTGAAGTGAGTGCAGAGACAGCGAGAAGATTTGCAGAAGAGCCGGAATTCGTCAGGAGACAATATTTTATCCCAAGAAATGCTGCAAGATCTTGTTCAAATTGATCCGCATAGCGTCCGGTAGTAAGCCAGAAATCAAGAGATGCATCAACGAGACTGATGAGTTCTTTCTCATCATAAACCCGCCCTGCGTAGTTGACATGCGATATATTTGGGATGAATCTATTCTGGACTTTCAGGGAATAAAGCTCTTTTATTTTATCGAATATCTCCATGCGAAGTTCATGTTCAGATTTCATGGTTCCTCTAGCTCCGGTAATATATCAATTATCATATTCGATTTCAACTCCTCCCTTGGCATCAGCGGCTCCTGGTCTTCAACGGGTCTGTTTACGGCCAACTTTGGACTGACCCGTGAATTTTCATTGATAACAACTTCCAAGAAACCTGAACGCTTATCTGAAAAAAGGNTAAGCAGCGATGGGAGAATTTCATCGTTGTTTGTGATTTTTTTCGAAGAAATTTTGTATGCTCTGACAACATCCCCAAAATCTGGGTTACTGTACCCGATACCAGATGACTGAAATCTGCTGTTGAAATATTGTTCCTGAAATTGCTTGATCATGCCGTATCCGCCGTTATTCAGGAGGATTATTTTGATTGCGAGGCTGTGATGATATACTGTCTGGAGCTCCTGTATATTAAGCTGGAATCCTCCGTCTCCGACAATAACAACAACAGGATGATCAGGTTTTGCAAAAGATGCACCAATCGCCATTGGCAAAGCCGAACCAATTGAAGCTATACCCCCTTCTGTCAAAAATCTTTGTGATCTTTTCAATTGGAGGCTTTGGGCTGCCCACATCTGTACCTGGCCAACATCCACGCAGATTATTGTCTCTTCAGGAAGTATAGTTGAAAGGACGTGGAGAAAAAAATTCGGATCAATGTCGGACTTTTGAGGGATTGTGTAATCAGGATACCGATGTTTATAGCGATCGATCGCTGTGATCCACTTATTGGACTTCGAAGCAAGAGTTGATACCATTCCATGGTCGATCATCAAAAGCAAAAATTGTCGGATATCCGCATTCACAGGAACAGATGCGGGTAATTTGTTGTTCAGTTCATGAGAATCGATATCCACATGGATGAACTTAGCCCCTCTCGCGAACGTTTCGGGGCGGGTTCCGGTCTGCCGAGTATCGAGCCTTGTCCCAAGTGCTATGACCAAATCGGCATTGGCAATCGTAAGATTAGCATAGCGGTTCCCGTAGGTACCAATCATACCTACAAAAAGGGGATCGTTGTGAGGAAATGCATCCAATCCCATAAGAGATGTGACAACGGGAATTCCGGTACCCTGCACAAAACGGAAAAGNTCCTCACATGCGTGAGAGGATCTCACACCACCGCCTGCGAGAATTACCGGCCTTTCTGACGCTTCGATAAGGTCCCAGATCCTTATGATAGTTTCCGGACGCAGTTGGGAAAAAGAGAGGGAATGTCCCTGAGAAGAGGATGTACACACATCAACGTCTTCCCTCTGTACATTTAAAGGTATATCCAGTAATACAGGACCAGGACGACCGTTCTTCATAANATGAAAAGCTTCTTCCATTATGTTCTGAATCTCACTTTCATTTTTGACAAAAATAGCTTTTTTCACAATCGGGTTNACGATTGATACAATATCTGTTTCCTGAAATCCGATCTGACGCACCGGTCGGTCAAATTTATATTCAAAGGTATTCACCTGACCAGTAATAAAAAGGCAGGGAATTGAATCAAAATAACAGCTCCCTATTCCGGTGATCAGGTTGGTTGCCCCTGGCCCACTCGTTGCCATTGCCACTCCAAAATTGCCACCTGCCCGGGCATATCCTTCGGCGGCTATTGCGGCCGCCATCTCATGGTGCATTGAAACGGAAACGATATCTTTTCTCCCGTACAACGAATCGAGTAAATGAGCAAGCGCACCACCGCAAACCTCGAAAATATGCGTGACTCCCTGCTCAACAAGGGAATTAATCACGAAATCTGATAATTTCATTCCTTAGCATCCTTACTGACAGACATCCTTTTCACATTGCTATCTGTTTTCTTTGTTTCACCCGATTACTGGTATATATGAAAAATGATTCAGATTATTTGATAATTTAATAATTGAACTGTTCAGGAAATCTGCTTTAACTCCTGAACTAATTCTTCACATACATAATTTACCTGCTCTTCAGTTAAATTCGATGCACAAGGTAAGTTGATCCCCCGTTTTCCAACGAACTCCGCTACAGGATGGTTCCTTTTTTTAAACATTGGGAAACTGCTCATAGGAGGGAAAATCGGACGTGTGTCTATCCTTTTTTCCAACAACTTCGATTGTAGATCTTCCCGCTTAATCGATAGATGATTACTGAGAATTATTGATGTCATCCAGTGGATACTGTGNGCCCACTTTTTTTCCATACTCATCTGAATTTCAGGAACCTCAGATAACCGGGAACGGTACCATTGAAAAATCTGCCTTTTTTTATCGATCAATTCATCTATCCGTTCCAGCTGGGCCAGACCAAGGGCTGCCTGTAAATTTGACATTTTATATTTTAGACCGATTTCATTGATCTGGAACGGGATCTTTGGATCTCTCCCTTGATTTGCCAAAGATGCAGCTCTCTCAAAAATTTTATCATCATTGGTAACNAGCATTCCTCCCTCACCNGTTACCATCAATTTTGCTCCCTGAAAACTGAACCCGGCGATCTNTCCCAAAGACCCCGTCTTTCGTCCTTTGTACTCAGCTCCGATAGATGGTGCAGCATCTTCAATGACAGCTAGACCATGGTCATGAGCTATATCAAGGATCGGATCCATATCCGCAGGATGACCGTAGAGGTGCACGGGAAGAATTGCTTTTGTTTTTCTGGTGATTGCAGATTCAATACAATCCGGATTTATCGTAAACGATTCGGGATCGATGTCAACAAAAACAGGTTTTGCCTGTACATANGTAACAACCGCTGCGGTCGCTACCCATGATGTTTCAGGAACGATCACCTCGTCCCCTTTCCTTATTCCCAATGCTGCCAAGNNCAGATGGAGCGCACCTGTGCAGCTGGAAGTCGGTATTGCATGGCTTGTACCNATATATTCAGAAAATTTTTTTTCAAATTTATTCAGGTATCCATTCCAGTTTTCATACCACCCATTTTTAACCGCATCAAGTACATAATNGATTTCTTTCTGAGTAATTGAGGGTCCAGCGGTTTGTATTATCTTTTCCATATTCATCACTTCAGAGGAAATTTTCGATTTTTATCTGCATAACACTATAGGATCTTTCTGCATGATAAATATCGATATCCGGGGAGGGCTCCCATTTTATGCATTTAATTTCTTCACTTTTTTTCAGGGGGATCTTTCCAATTTCGGAAAAACCGCATGTCTTGTAATAATGGAGAGCCCTAGCATTATCAGAAAATACCCGCAAGTAAAGGTTTTTTAAACCCAACTCAGTTGCGCAAAATTTCATTAATGCAAATAACCCCAGTGTCATACCGCCATCCACTATTCCTGTTATCCCTCGAAGAACATTATCAATTTCCCCTTTGAATAACCCCATGTGGCCAAAAGCGACACCATCCATGGATACTATCAGAAACAGGATTCTGTCATCGACATCAATAACCTGATTCTTAAGCCACAATTTCGTTCCCTCATCTGTTACAGTAAAAACAGTCGGGTACCATAACTGATTATTTCGTCTCCAATCTGCGAGTGATTTTATTAATTCACAATTTGGCATATTTTCGTGCAAATTGGATTTTGTAATGGGTTTGAGGACAGCAACTTGGGAATTTTTTCCAAATACAGGTATAACAAAGTCTTGTCCGCGATATTTTTCGTCCTTAATCAGCTTAAAGATTTCAATTGCTTTCGATTCAAAGAAATATTCCTGCGTATGCATAATTCCTCAATAATCAATTTTTCTTATTCGCATTTTTATAATCAATTTTAGGATAATCCCTTATCATGATAATTAATTTTTATAGTTTTCAAATCCAATTTCCTGCTTGATGATATAGTCGGGTCTTTTTTTGACCTCTTCATAAATTTTACCAATATATCCACCAATAATTCCAAGGAGAAAAAATAAAATTCCGAATGANAATAACATAATCAAGATTATTGTTGCAACACCAGGGATCTCCCTTCCGTATAATAAAAACAGGATTCCTTCGATAAAAATGAGAATGAATGAGATAAGAGATAGGAAAAATCCAAAAATACTGGCAATATGAAGAGGGAAATTTGAGAATGAGAAGAGACCATTGATAGCAAAATTTAATACGGTCGAGATATCCGCCTTTGATTTACCTGCGTGTCGGGGGGCTCTGTCATATTCTATACCGATTTTCTGATATCCAGTCCATGGAATCAAACCACGTAGAAATTTGTTTTTTTCTTCAAGGTTATTGATAATATTATTGACCTTTTTATCAATCAGAACAAAATCGCTGGCGTCTTTCGGGATAATATGATCGGTTAATCTATTTATCAGATCGTAAAAAAGGGAATATAACATTTTTCTTGATGATTGTATGCCCTCCCTTTTCCGAATTATCCCGTACACAATCGCATATCCTTGTTCCCATTTTTTTATGAATTCTGGTAGTAGTTCCGGAGGATCCTGTAGATCCGCATAAGTGATGAAAATAGCATCTCCTCTCGCATATCTGAGACCTGCAGTAATTGCATTATTTACCGGCAGGAAATTCCGCGTAAGGCTGATAATTTTAAAATATCCGTTATCCTTGTTTACAAGGATAAGTTTTTCGAGCGTTGAATCCGTTGAACCATTATTAACAATTATTACTTCAAATTCGTAATCAGGAAGCGATTGGATAACCTGTGAAAGGCGCAAATGTAGCTCTTCAATATTTTCTTCTTCATTATAAGCCGGGATAACAATACTAATCGTTTTTTTCATAGATATACCTTAGAACCGGGTATTCTCAATAAAATGTTTATACCAATCAATTGTCTCTTTAAGCCCCTCATCAAGAGAATAATGAGGTCTCCACGATAAAAGGTCATGTGCTTTCTTTGCGGACAAGTATTGAGAAGTTATCTCATTTGTAACCTCATTTAAAATAAGGGGAGTGGTATCACTGCCATAGATCTTAATTATTTTGTTTACAAGATCGAGAACTTTCACAGGAGTTTCAGTACTAAAATTGAACGCTTCCCCGACAATTTTTTTGTTTTCCATCGCTTCTGCAAGGGTGAAATATGAATCGACTCCGTCCTTAATATAGAAATAATCACGGATATATGTCCCGTCACTTCGGATAAGGGGTCTTTGATTTTCTATGAGTGATTTGATTGTTCCGGGAACGATTCGATTAAAATTCAGATCACCACCCCCGAAAAAATTACCACATCTGGTAACGCATACCTGGACATCATATGTTTCATAATAGCATCGGCATAGCAGATCCGCGCAGCTCTTGGATACATCATATGGGTGGCGACCCTCGAGAGGGGTGGTTTCATCATAGGGCAACCCCATTTGAGTACCGTATGCTTTATCACTCGAGGCTACAATAATTTTTTTCTCACGGTGTGTGCGTCGGCATGCCTCAAGAAGATTCCAAGTTCCTTCAATATTGGATTTAAAGGTTGATACAGGATTTCTGTTTGCAATCGAGACAATTGTCTGAGCGGCTAGATGAAAGATAAAATCAATCTCATATTCATTAATAATTCGTTCCAGAAGGGGATAGTTTTCAATTTCTCCTCTCACAAGGATGACTTTTTTATCGGTCCCTGACAGATGAAAATATGATTTTGGCACATTATCTCGGACAAGACCTATGACATTGGCTTCACTGTCAACTAATCGCTGCGTTATCCATGAACCAAGGAGTCCTGTGCACCCGGTTATAAATACGTTTTTATTTTTCCAAAAATTTTTTGTCACTACATCCACTCCTCATAAAGAAAGACCTGCTTCTCATATTATTTTTTGAAACTCCAGTATTTATGTCCGGTGTAGGTAAGTATGGTAAGAAATGGTAATATGATTAATTGGGATATTTGAGGTGATATATTGAGGATTGATACAAAATAGGTAAGCAGCGCAATATTCAGCACAAGCATAACAAAATACACTGAATAAAATTTTAAAAATTCACGGATCTTGTTTTTGGATGATCGAAAAACCCAGTATTTATTCCAAAAAAAACTATGAATAACCCCAATAATATGCGAAACAATTAATGCCAGCAGGTAATTAATATATATGGAGAAAATAAAAAAAAACCCGTACCCGATGAGAGTATTGAGTACCCCGACCATAGAGAATTTAATAATCTGTTCAGATGAATGAATAATTCTTTGAAGCAGACTATGAAAATTTTTCAGCATAAAAATGCGATTTAATTAAATAATTAAGGCCATCCAATAATTTTGAAAGTATCTTAAATTCATTTCCAGACTTTCCAAGGTGGGTGAGGAGAGTCCCATAATTTGTTAAGGAGTTCCAATTCACGATACGTATCTACGCATTGCCAAAATCCATCATGGGGATAGACCATTAAGCTGCCCATCGGAAACCAACTCCTCCAAAGGTTCTTTTTCGAGTGTGCAGTTATCATCACTAGTCAAGTATTCAAAAAACGATTTGTGAAAGACAAAAAAACCTCCATTTATTAAACCTTCCTTGGTTTGCGGTTTTTCATGAAAATCAATAACCTGGTTGTCTTTTATCGTGAATTCCCCGAACCTTGACGATGGATGAACTCCTGACATTGTTCCAATTTTCCCGTGCGATTTATGGAATTTTACAAGATTATTGATATTTATACTTGAGACACCGTCTCCATAAGTAACCATGAAAAGGTCGTCCTGAATGTATTTTTCAATCTTTTTTATCCTCGCTCCAGTTTGAGATTTTTCACCGGTATTTGCCAGAGTGATTGTCCAGTCGAGTTCCTCAAGATTATTATGAATAATTAAACTTTCTCGGTTGCCGAGTTTGAGTGTACAATCTCTATTCATAATTTCATAATTCAAGAAATAATCTTTTATCATATTGCCTTTATATCCAAGACAGATTATAAACTCTTTAAAACCATAAAAAGCGTAATTTTTCATTATATGCCATATTATCGGTTTATTACCCACCTGGACCATGGGTTTTGGCCTATACTCGGTTTCTTCCCGCAACCGGGTTCCAAGACCTCCTGCCAAGATTACTGCTTTCATCTTATTTTCTCCATATACTTATTATGTCTACATAAAAAAACGTATCCTGTTTGAAGCATATTCAATAATAAAAGGAAGCTTATTTCCAATTATAATGAACACGATGAATTAAGATAGTCGGATAGATAAAACTCATAGAACCATCAACAAATAAAATATCCGTTTTTATCATCTGCTCATTGTAAAGTCCCAAATCGGTTGTGTCCGGCACAGATTTTTGCAATATCCTTTCTCTCGCAGCAAATATGGTAGTAGAGGCTATTGGCAATTTTTTTCTTTTTTTTCTCTTTAATAGTAATATCTACCATGAGGGAGCAGGCAACTACGCAAATCATCCTAGAGATTCCGGACAGCGATATTCTGCGCAATAAATAAAATAAAGCAATGTAAATATTCACCTCCTGATCCTTTTACGTTTGTTACTATTTTTGTTAGCCATCACATCCTCTTATACGCAATCTTCTTCTAGATAGAAACTGACCAGTGTTATAAGAGAGGTATAC
>JGI20214J51088_10001801_pt1 | contig 14494 bp, 11 predicted proteins | sample WetSurMetagenome_FD_51088 | JGI IMG/M metagenome (IMG submission 51088) | reverse complement strand
GTTTTTGAATTGAACGCCATACAGCCCAAACTACAGCCAATATCCCGACTGCCATAATTGTCCAGTCTAGCCAAATAAATTCTTGTGAGTTCCAATTCATCATATTAAGCTTATTAGTTTATCTATTTGATTTATTTTAATAATAATTATCGCATTGTGAACACGTTACAATGAACAATCCGTTTTGTGCTTAACCGCCCATAGGACAATACCAACAAGACATGAGAAAACACTATCATAATGATCCAGTCTAATGTTGCCATAATTATTTTAATTTAATATCAAAAAAGTTTAAAGTCCAAAGTCAAAAGTTGAAAGTCGAAAACCATTAATGAATTAATTTACATTCCTGTAATTATTTCATCGGATTATTTCTTCCAGAAACTTTGGATCTCTTCAAGAGTCCTGCCTTTGGTCTCAGGGACCAGTTTATACATGAACAAAGCTGCAAGAATACCCATTCCTGCATAAATCCAGTATGCGAAACCGTGATGGAAAGTGCTGGTCAGCCACGAACTGTCATTCATCATCGGGAAAGTGGTTGAGATAAAGAGATTGGCTAACCACTGTGCAGCAACTGCGATCGACATTGCACCTTTAATGCTGTTAGGGAAAATTTCGGATAGCAACACCCAGGTTACAGGGCCCCACGACATTGCAAAACTGGCGACGTAAACAAGCATACATATCAAAGCACTGAATCCCATTTTCTGCAGATAAAATATCATGCCGAGTCCGAACATGCTAACCGCCATTCCCAATGCTCCAATGATCTGCAATTTCCTCCGCCCGAACCTGTCCACAGAAACGATGGCTACAACTGTAAAGCTTAAGTTGATGATACCCACCAAAATTGTCTGCAGCAGTGCCGAATCGGTTCCATTCCCAAGAGTTCTGAAGATTTCAGGTGCATAATATAAAACCACATTTATGCCTACAAACTGCTGAAATACTGAAAGAAATATTCCGATTATTATAACCAGTCCGCCAAAGGAAAGCCATGGTGCGCTTTTTTCAATTAAAGAATCCCTGATTTCTTCAACCACAACCGAGGCTTTCTCGTTGCCTACCACCTTGTTAAGTACATCAAGAGCTTTGGCTTCATTATTTTTGTACATCAGGTAACGCGGAGTTTCAGGTACAAGAAACAGCATAATGAAGAAAAGGAATGCCGGAATTGTACCTGAAGCAAACATCCAGCGCCAGCCTACAGAATCAATCCATGCCTGCTGCTGACCCTTTGCAATAAAATAATTCACAAAGTAGACGACAAGCATTCCGAAAATAATGGCAAACTGGTTAAAGGAGACAAGCCTTCCCCTGATTTCTGCAGGAGCAATCTCAGCAATATACATTGGTGACAGCATTGAAGCCAGACCAACACCAATTCCTCCGATTATACGATAAACCATAAACATGCAGATATCCTCGCATCCCAGAAAATTAAGCTTGTCAGGCATGGCTGCTCCAATAGCTGAAATAATAAATAATGATGCGGCAAGGATTAACCCGTTTTTTCGCCCCATACCCTGGCTTACGTATCCGCCTACAGATCCTCCGATAATACATCCGATTAGTGCGCTTGAAATATTAAATCCATGTATCACATTTATCAGGCTTTCATTTAATGTATTACCATATTGAAGGAAAAGATAATATATGATCGAGCCGATAAAAAATAAAGCGATGACAGAATACAATACTGTTTTTCTGGTATCAATAAATAGCTTCTTCAGAAACGAAGCTATTAAAAAATAAATAAAGAGGAAGCTTAAAACACCAATGAACTTAAACTGGAATATGACTTTTGCCGCCGCCGCCTGATCATTGATCAGAGGAGCTATGAAAAACTGCTTCAGGGATGCCACTGCACCCGAAATCACTGCTGTATCATAGCCAAATAGCAGACCGCCCAGTGTTGCAGTTATTGTCAGCAACATGAGATAAAATTTCGATTTTCCTTTATCCATTTTTTGAATATTAATCAGATTTAGCCTTGTCAGTACCAAATATATAAATATTTATTTTAAATGTGTTATATACACTTAAGCTAAATTGAAAGAAAATAATATCAGGAACCAAACTACCAATAAATGATTGAAATTAAAGCCCTTAATTATAAAATTTAGGTCCCCGAACGCTCTTCAGGCTCCCTTCAGAAAGGATTTTCAATGTTTTGGATAAAGTCGAAATCTTAGCGGAAACCTGAACTAACCTTATTTTTTCTTTAACCTTAGTAGAAACAAATGGAGATAGACCCAAACCTTATTACCTTATTTGATTTTAAAAATATAATACTAACAATAAGGTAATAAGGTCAAAATCAAAACATATATATTTTCTACTAAGGTTCAAGCTAAAAAATAAGGTAAATTTAAATCTAAAACAAAATAATCTGCTATCTACCGTAATTTCGATCTGATCATAAATTTCAGCTCCATTCTTTGAGAGAAGATTGGATAAAATCTATAATTCTCATATTCTCCTCTTTCCCGTTACCGGCAATCTTCATTGGTTCTCCGAATTTGAAATAGATATGTTTATTGCGATCAAGGGGTCCTAGCTCCTTTATTATTTTCCCGTTCCCCCAAAAATCTGTTTTCAGTGCTATAGGAACTACATCGACTCCTGCTTTCTTGGCAAGTTTGACGCCCAGAGAATTGAAATCTTCAGGCTTGAATTCGACACTTCGCGTACTTTGCGGGAAAATCACTATTGATACTCCGCTCTTAAGCAATTCCATTCCTCCGTTCATGACAGCCTCCAGGTCTTTACGCGGGTCTGTTCTGCCAACAACTATTGGATTCCGTGATTTCATCACATCACCAAAAAGAGGATGCTTTACCAGGCTCTCCTTTACAACAAATGTGAGTTCCTTGTGTGTGCCGATAATGCAGGGAAGAATCATTGTTTCGAGTGTACTCATATGATTCCCGATAAAAAGTACTGGCCCGGGGGATTTGCTGATATTCTGCATCTCCGAGATGTGGAATACTCCACCGGACTTTTCAATGAATCGCATAATCTCAAGAGATGAATCTGTCCAGGCCTTTGTGTCATATACCTTCCTGATAGCTTCCTTCCTGGTCCGGAGAACCACATTTGCATATTTCAGTGTGAAATAAAGCCTGTTGTTAAAAAGTATTTTTTCATACAGGGAGTAGGAGTTCTTCTCCGGGGTATTGTAATTATCGGAATTAAAATAGCTTTGATTCATTTTAAATGTAAAATTATATATTTCCCACTGTATTCCATCTCGAAAAAACTAAACAGATCACCTCATAAATCGATCTATAACGCTCTTAATCTCATCGTTACCATCAACGATGAAATTAAGTCTTTCTCAGTACATTTCTTTACAAATCTAATACTTAAATTTGTACATACTACATCAAAAAGAGAGTGAGAAAAACAGTCCTTGCCTTAATAATTTCCTCAATCAGCGCTTTTATCTCAGGTCAGAACCTGTTCAGAGGGGAACAATGTATCGTTAAAACGGAATTTATTTACCGGAGTGGAGATGTTCCGTTTCCATCGTGCCATTCTTCAACAATTATTGAAATAGACAATGGGCTCGTTGCTGCATGGTTTGGAGGAACGTCTGAAAAATCTCCCGATGTCGGCATTTGGATAAGTGAATTCAAAGAAGGAAAATGGACAACTCCCATAGAGGCAGCAAATGGCATAAAGAGTAAGAGTAAAAGGTATCCTTGTTGGAATCCGGTTCTGTTTAATACAGGCAAAAAAATACTTCTGTTTTATAAGGTTGGTCCCTCTCCTTCATCATGGTGGGGTGAATATAAAGAATCCGTTGACTCAGGTAAAACATGGAGTGCTGCAATCAGATTACCTGATAATATTTATGGGCCTATTAAGAATAAACCCATTCTCCTCGATAACGGAGTACTGCTTTGTCCATCCAGCTCAGAGAATCATGGATGGAGAGTACATATTGAATCGACTTTCGATTTTGGACAGACATGGGAAAGGACAAAAGCTCTTAATAAAAGAGATACTCCTGCTATACAGCCGACTCTACTGGTTCTTAACGGGGGAAGAATAGAATTTCTTTGCAGAAGTGATATCGGCTATATTTTAAGGGCTGAATCGGAGGATTATGGGAATACATGGAGCAGGCTCCTTGCGACAGAGCTTCCAAATCCTAATTCCGGCATCGACGCTGTATCGCTAAAGGATGGTAGAAAACTGCTGGTTTATAATCATCTTATAAAAGGCCGCAACCGTCTGAATGTTGCTGTTTCAGAAGACGGTATCAGGTGGGAAGCAGCTGCAATGCCCGAGAATGATGAAGAAGGGAAAGAATTCTCCTATCCCGCTGTTATTCAAACAAATGACGGACTCGTACATATTACCTATACGTGGAACCGCAAATTGATAAGACACATAGTGATAGACCCTGCCAGGATTTTCACGCATCCTTTCATCGCAGGGAAATGGCCTGAATAAAGTGCCGGTCTGTATCCTTTTTTTCCTACTGAGAAAAAACTGCTAGCTCAATAGTGGCATAACGAGAAGCAACAGAGACAGTCCTGTCAGCAGGATAACTGCAGTCCATCCGATAATATTCTGCGTCAGATTATTAACATAGTTTCCCATTATCTTCTTATTATTAATCAATAGGATCATGCTCAGAAGGACAACAGGCAACAGGATCCCGTTTAGAACCTGTGACCAGACAGATATTTTAATTAAAGGTGCATTCGGAATAAGAATAATAATTGCGGAGATAATAAGTATTCCGGTATAGAGGGTATAAAACTCTTTTGCCTCATCCCATTTCTTATCGATACCAGCTTCAAAGCCGAAAGCTTCAGATACATAGAACGCTGTTGCCAACGGAAGGATGGTAGCAGAAAATACTGATGCCACAAACAGGCCGAATGCGAACACCTGTGATGCCAGAGCACCGGCCAGAGGTTTCAGGGCCATAGCGGCATCTTTGGCTTCTTCGATATGAGTGCCACTCTTAAACAATGTTGAACCGCAGGCTACCATGATAAAGAAGGCAACTACAACTGTGACAACGCAACCAACAGTGATATCAATAATTGTATATCTGTAATGCTTCATTTTAAGGCCCTTCTCTATTACAGACGATTGCATATAAAACTGCATCCATGGAGCAATAGTTGTACCTACGAGTGCTATGACCATTGCGAGACTCTCAGTGTTCATGGCGATTTTCGGATGGACAATGGCTGATCCAATCTCTCCCCAGTGAGGTTTAGCCATAAGTGCTGACACTACATAAGTAAGAAGTGACACACTGAATATCAGAAATATACGTTCAGCAATTTTATATGTGCCTTTTACTACAAGAAACCAGACCATTATGGCCGCCACCGGCACAGAAATATACTTGCTGATTCCGAAGATCTCCATGCTTCCTGCCACACCGGCAAATTCAGTCGTCGTATTGCCGATATTTGATAACAATAGGCCGATAAAAATAAAGAAGGTGATCTTCAATCCGGCATTTTCACGAATCAGATCCGACAGACCCTTTCCTGTGACAATACCCATCCGGGCATTCATCTCCTGAATGACCAATAATACCACAAATGAGGGTATCAGTGTCCATATAAGTCCATACCCGTAAGTTGCACCGGCAACCGAGTAAACCGTAATACCTCCTGCATCATTGTCAACGCTGCCCGTAATAATCCCGGGCCCCAGAATGGCCAGGAATATTGCAGCCTGTTTGAGGATTTTATTCCAACTCATTTTTGTCTCCGACATAGCCCTGAAATTTACCTCTTGTTAGTTCTGCGTTTACGGGTAAGGTCTTCGATTACATCATCGATAACCACCATTCCCTGTAATTGGTTTTTGTTGTCTACAACAGGTACGGCGAGCAGGTTATACTTTGAGACAAGTTCAGCTATTGCTCCTACTTTTTGTTCATCGAGAAGTGAAACAGGTTCTGACTTCATTATATTGCTGACGCTCACATTAGGCTCCGAAACCACAAGGTCGCGGAGATTGAATGAGCCTATCAGTTCATCATCGGATTCAGTTACGAACATACTGTAAAGTTCTGCTGATTCCGGCTTTTTTGACCGCAATTCAACCAGAACTTCAGCGACGGTCATTGTCGCACTGAAAGAGAGGTAATCGGTCGTCATTATACTTCCTACCCTGTCATCATCATATTCAAGCAGTTCTCTGACCTCCTGTGATGATTCGGTATCCATTTCTTTCAGCAGCATCTCAGCTTTCTCATCCTCGAGTTCATCAAGAATATCAGCTACCTCATCAGCTGGCATTTTTTCGAGAACATCAGCTGCTTTATTTACGGGAAGGTTTTCCAGAATATGTATCTGGGCACTGGTTTCAAGTTCCTCAAGAACATCGGCTGCTTTCTCCTCATCAAGGGACGCAAAAACCGACATACTCGATTTCTTGCCCATATCTTCCAGTATATCTGCTAAATCAGACGGGTGAAGTGTATGAAGCTTAGCATAACTCTTTGATAGCTTAATGTTCAGGTTTGAATTGTCAATTGCCTGAACATCATCCCAGAGGATATATTTAGCTGGTATATTAACCTTGAAAAGGGCTAAGACCTTTTTTATAGGAATGGAAATCCCTATCCTTCGCAGGAGTCCTTCGATTCCTATATCAACTGCAATAGCAAATGTCCCTGCAGGAAGTGTTGCAAGCCTTACATCATTTACCCTTACGAGTTTACGTCCGTTAAGGTCGACTATCTGCTTGTCAAGGATATTTTCAACCAGAAGAAGTCCGCAGTTAACGTCATCAGCGGCCAGTTCATTAAGCCCGTTGCAGGTAACATTCAACACCTCCCTTGCTTTTGTAACGATAAAACTCTTAAAAGAGTAATACCTGAGTTCTTTGTTTATCTTTAGCTTGACCCCTGTAACCAGCTGCTGATTAGGGTCATTGATACCGGAAGGCATAGTATTTACAAGCAGATCCTTGATTGTACCGATAGCATCACCATCGGCTCCAAAGGCTTCTTTTCCAATTATTCCGCTTAAATAAAAAGTTGTGAGTGATGTCATTGTCACCTCCTTGCTTTTTTCTGATAAAGTAGGGGTGACCGATTAAACCGGTGTCCCTTCTAGATCAGGGTTAACATTAATAAAGTCGCCGGGTCGTCGTCCATTGATTTGATAAAATTGATTTCGCGGACAAAAGTAAATTTCATATCTATAAGTTCCAAATATTGTCAGATTAATTTCTCAACTTATGAAATAAAATTTTAAGCTGCAGGAAATAATAAAAACTTAAGGAATGCAATCAAAATACCTCAAGTTAAAGGAATAATATCATATCTTTAGGCACTCTAGGCACTCTAGGCACTCTAGGCACTTTAGTCACTTTAGTCACTTTAGTCACTTTTTAAGCAAATTCCCCGAAGATTTAATAATATATTAACTCAAAACAGTTGCTTTTCTTCGGATTTATTCATTTTTTATTAAATTTGGACTCGATTTTAACATCATTTATTCTATATAGTGGGAATTTTACGCGATAAACTTTCAGGTTATGATGCCCCGCAGAAAGCCATGCAGGCTGGCATCTATCCCTATTTCAGGGCAATAGAATCCGAACAGGATACAGTAGTAATCATCAATGGCAAAGAGGTTCTGATGTTCGGTTCGAACAGCTACCTTGGCCTTACGAACCATCCAAAAGTCAAGGAAGCAGCAAAAGCTGCCATTGACAAATATGGTACCGGATGTGCCGGTTCAAGATTCCTTAACGGAACACTGGATATCCATATTGAACTTGAGGATAAACTGGCTAAACTGGTAAATAAGGACGGTGCCTTATGTTACAGCACCGGCTTTCAGGTTAATCTCGGAGTCGTTTCTATCCTTGCAGGTCGTCACGATTACCTTCTGCTTGATGAACTCGACCATGCTTCGATCATTGAAGGCAGCAGACTTTCATTTTCAAAGGTATTAAAGTATGCCCATAATGATATGGGCGCCCTTAAAAATAAATTAAAGTTATGCCATAAGGACAGCATAAAGCTTATCGTTGTTGATGGTGTCTTCTCAATGGAAGGCGATATTGTGAATCTGCCTGAAATAGTAAAGCTGGCAGAGCATTATGGAGCATCTATCATGGTTGATGATGCACATTCACTTGGAGTTCTTGGAAAGAACGGTTCAGGTACTGCATCCCATTTCGGATTAACCGACAAGGTTGATCTCATCATGGGCACATTTTCAAAATCATTCGCTTCACTCGGTGGATTTATAGCTGCTGATAAAGAGGTTATAAATTACATAAAACATAATTCAAGGTCGCTGATTTTCAGTGCAAGTATGACTCCCTCTGCTGCAGCATCAGTCCTTGCTTCAATAGAGATCATGGAGAATGAGCCTGAAAGGATCAAACATCTATGGGATATGACTGCACTGGCTCTGGAAGGATTCAAGGCTGCAGGTTTCAATACCGGTAAATCAGAAACCCCTATAATTCCTCTCTTTATAAGGGATGACATTAAAGCTCTTCAGCTTACACAGAATCTTCTGGCTGAAGGAGTTTTTGTGAATCCAGTGGTATCTCCTGCTGTTCCGAAAGAGGATAGCCTCATCAGATATTCTCTGATGGCAACACATACTAAAGAACAGGTTGAAATATCAGTCGAGAAAATCACCAAAGCTTCAAGAGCACTTGGAATTCTTAAATAAATGTCGAAAGTAGTCCTCATAACTGGAATTTCCACAGGTTTCGGAAAACAGACAGCCAGACTATTAGCTGAAAAAGGCCATAAAGTATATGGAACCGTCAGAAAGCAATCTGATAATGTAGATAATGTTAATTATCTGACCATGGACCTGATGAACTATGATTCGATTAAACTGGCAGTCGCTTCTGTAATGGATAAAGAAGGCAGAATTGATGTTCTTATCAATAATGCCGGAATGCATACCGGAGGACCTATTGAGACATCTCCATCAGAAAATATAAGGCTTCAGATGGACACGAATTTTACCGGAATGGTAAATCTTACTAAAGAAGTACTCCCCATAATGAGAAAACAGGGTGGAGGCACAATTATAAACTTCAGTTCCATAGGCGGGCTGATGGGTCTGCCATTCCAGGGTTTCTATTCTGCAGGCAAATTCGCGATTGAAGGCTTCAGTGAAGCTCTTCGAATGGAAGTCAGACAATTTAAAATTAAAGTTGTGCTCATCAATCCGGGTGATTTTCATACCAACAATTCCGCAAACAGAAGGAATTTCCTTGCTCCTACAGATCCTAATGACCCGTATAACGAACAATACCAGAAAACAATGGCCATCATTGAAAAAGATGAAGCCGGAGGATGGGAACCAGTAGTTCTGGCCAAAAAACTGGTAAAAGTTGTCGAATGTAAGAACCCACGCAACAGATATATCATTGCGTCATTTGAACAGAAACTTGCAGTAGCTCTTAAACATATCTTACCCGGAAAGCTTTTTGGAATGATACTTGAGGACCATTATAAAATCAAAGGATGATCTATAACCTGTGTATCATTTGCCGGGTAAAAACACAATAAAATAAAATGCTATAAAAGCTTTAAAGGCTATAAAGGCATTAATTAGAGATTTAAAGCTTTTACTGCTTTTACAGCATTTACAGCTCTCCTAATAATTCTGTTAGTACGACTTATAGTCAGACTGCATTACATTTAAAGTCTTTGGTATCCATACCCTGTATCTTGAATCTTCCCCCCAGGTATTACCCGCAGAAGCGAAGTCGCAGAAACTAATCTGTCTTGGCTGACGGAATTCACCTTCGAGGTCTGTTCCCAAAATCAGGGGAGCTGAAAATGACATCCATACATCAGCTGGTTTCTTTGAAGAAGGGATCAGGTCAATATTTCCTCCGTTATCTTTCACCTCTGCTGATTCGTAAATGAATCCATCGCCGAACCTGGTGTCACGGGCGAGGACTACCGGACCTCTCATAATAGCCTGATAGCCATTCTGAGTTATAAGCCTGCCCGTCAGATCAAGCTTAAGAATAAGCTGATCTGTACTGTTCCAGGTACGTGTGATCTTTTTATAGGTTCCGGGAACTATTCCCTCAACAGGTTCACCATTAATAGTTAGTACAGTATTCCTGCTCCATTGTGGGATTCTGAAAGATATGGTGAAGTTTTCCGGCTTCTGAGGCATGATATTAATATTCACTTCAGGGGTGGCAGGATATTTTGAACTCTGGTCAATTTTTATCCTGTTTCCTTTATTCAGCTGAACTTCAGATTCAGACTGTCCGAACATATTAATAAATATTTCATTTTGTCCTCCCATCACAGCAAACACAGGAAGCATCATGAATGCTCTCGGGCCATTTGCATTACAGCAATTAATGTTCATTCCGCATTGCTCCTCTCCTGCATGCCTGATACCTCCCAGCGGACTGTATTTGGCAATCTGCGTGCCATCGCCCTTCAGAGAAGCCATCAGGGCATTGTATGCAGATTTTTCAATCTGATCTGCATATTCAGGATTTTCAGTGAGACGAAGTAGATTAAAGCACAATTTCATCCATGTCATTGTCACACATGTCTCCATTGTGTGATACGTAGGTTCAGTCTGGTATCTGGCACCATTATAAAAACATTCAAAAGCTGTGCCTGAGCCAGCGATGTTGATCTCAGCTGAGATGATGTTCTTTACCGCCATCTCAACTGCCTTAAGGTAAGAAGGCTCCCCGGTGATACGATATAATTCAAGAAGTCCTTCATAGCAAGACATCATCTCATATGCTTTTTGTCCGTTATCGTAAGACCACCAAACATCAGGATGAGGAAATCTTTCAGAAACCGCAATACCTGCAAGAGCACTGCTGATCAGCTTAGGTCCTTCCTTTGTTTCCCATTGTTCAACTATATATTTTGCAAAATCGAGGTACTTCTTATCACCTGTCCTCCTGTACAGATAAACCATTGGCTCAAGAATTGAACAACTTGGCATTCCGCGGTAATTGCCTGTTTTTACAATATTCACTTTGCCCGGGCCCACCTGGCTAAGAAGATTGTCGGCCAGCCTGCATGAACCTTTCAATGCAGTTTTGTCGCCTGTAAGGTCATAATATGCCAGCAGCCCCAGTAAAGTATATTTTCTTCCCCAAATATCCCATTCCGTAAGCTGGGCATTTTCTTTATAGTTGCCAATATAACCCGACGGCAGCTGAGTGGCAAGCAGCCCGGCAGCTGATCTTTTTATGATATTGAGCATCTCAGGATCGCGGTTGTAATTATAAGATGCAATAGCTGACTGGATCCATTTCCCCCAGAATTCGCTCTGCCATAAATGGGTTTCATCCTTATGCCGGAATGGCTCAATTAAGTAATCGACATCCTGACTTTTAATCCGTTTTTCTATCACCTGATTAATTTTCTCCCCCATATATCCCTCAATTTTAATCGAATTGGGAGAGTAGGTAAGTATTTTATCATGAATGGTGTTATATGATTCTGGTATTGATCCGGTTTGCTGCCCATTCAGCAAAAGAGTAGTAAACAAGATTATGATTATCAGTTCTGCTTTTTTCATATGGTTGAAATTTTTTAATAACTATGCAATAAGGATCGTATATCCTTAATTCTTCTTTTGACAACAATTCAATCCTTTTCTTTGCGTACCTTTGCACTAACCTTTGTGCGCCTTCACGTTTATATGTTTATCATGAAGTTGAAGAGTCCTGATTCTGTCTCTGCAATTTATAAACAAATATTTAATAATTTTGAATAATATAAGCTATCCCTGAAGGAGTATACACAATTATAAACCCTTAAAACAAATTAGCTATGGGACAAAAAGGAAGAGAAATTGTTAAAATGGATGTTGATGAATTGATCACCATTTTAAACAAGGCATTATCAGACGAATGGCTTGCCTATTATCAGTACTGGATCGGAGCTAAGGTAGTAAAAGGACCAATGAAGGATGCTGTAATTGCAGAACTTACTTTGCATGCCACTGAGGAATTGGGGCATGCTGAACTGATTTCAACAAGGATTATTCAGCTCGGGGGGATACCTGTTCTGTCTCCTGAAGAATGGCTAAAATTAACGAACTGTGGATATGACACTCCTGTTGATCCATATGTTGAAGAGATACTTAACCAGAATATCAAAGGAGAACAGTGCGCAATAAAAGTCTATAGCGAATTACTTGAGATCACGCGCATCGGAGATCCTGTGACATACAACATTATTTTACAGATTTTATCCCAGGAGGTAGAACATGAGGAAGATCTTACCGCCCTAAAGGAAGATCTGGAACTTATGCTTGAGAGAAGAAGATAGGCCAAAGAACAATAATCCTTAACTTTTGTTTAAGACCTGCACCTGATAACGTAACTGATTAAAATAAATGGAAATAATATTTGAAGGCGGTAAAGTAGTCACGGCTCTTTCTCACGGCCATATAATTAAAACAGATCAACCGGTTCATAGCGGAGGCAAGGACTCTGCGCCCTCACCATACGAACTTTTTCTGGCCTCAATAGGCACCTGTTCAGGGTTATATGTAAAATCATTTTGTGACAACCGTAATATACCCGTAAACAACATCAAGATAGTTCAGACTGCGGAATTTGATGAAGAGACCGGTCTCCCTACAAACATTAAGTTAGATATCAAACTGCCTCCCGACTTTCCTGAAAAATACAGGGAAGCTGTTATTTCAGTTGCTGAGTTATGTAAGGTGAAGAAAACTATGGATGATCCGCCGGCTTTTGAAATTGTGGCCTCTTCACTATAATATTACACATGTGCGTTAATAATGTAGGGACATTGCGTGCAACGTCCCTACAAAAAGGTACTACTCCATATCAAGAAATAAGGACGTTGCTTGCAACGTCCTTACTTTTACTCCGATTGGATTTATTACAGATACATATTTATAAGCTGTTCATAGAGTTCCTGCTTGCCGCTTCTGGTTTCAGGTTCTCCGATTTCTGATGCAATATCCCTGAGTTTCTCGAGAGTAAGTTTTCCCTTTTCAAAATCCTTTCCTGCTCCTTTTTCAAAAGATTCATATCTCTTCTTTCTCATTTTGAGATAGTCGCTGTCTTTCAATATTTTATCTGCTATCACCAAGGCTCTGGCAAAAGTGTCCATCCCGCTAATATGAGCAACGAAAATATCTTCAGCATCAGTCGAGTTGCGCCTTATCTTAGCATCGAAATTGATCCCGCCATTCTTAAATCCTCCCGCCTGGAGAATGACCATCATAGCCTCGGTTATCTCATAAATATTTGTCGGAAACTCATCTGTGTCCCATCCATTCTGATAGTCGCCTTTATTTGCATCTATGCTTCCGAGAAGTCCGGCATCGGCAGCAACCTGAAGTTCATGCTGGAATGTATGACCTGCAAGAGTTGCGTGATTTACCTCTATATTGAGCTTGAAATCTTTCTCAAGTCCATGCTCTTTTAGAAAGCCGATAATAGTAGCAACATCATAGTCATACTGATGCTTAGAAGGTTCCATGGGTTTCGGTTCAACCAGGAATGTCCCTTTGAATCCTATTTTTCTTCCATAATCCCTTGCCATAGAGAGCATCATTCCCATGTGTTCGAGTTCCTTCTTCATATTTGTATTATGCAGGCTCATATAACCTTCTCTCCCGCCCCAGAATACATAGTTTTCACCTCCCAGAGCAACAGTGGCAGCAATCGCATTTTTAAGCTGGACACCGGCATTTGCCACAACAGCAAAGTCAGGGTTCGTGGCAGCTCCATTCATATACCTCGGGTTAGAAAAGAGATTGGCTGTACCCCAGAGAAGTTTAACCCCGGTCTGTTCCTGGAGATTTTTCATTACAGGTACATACTTATCAAGCATCTTTTCAATCTCGAAAACAGTTCCGTTTCCAACTACATCAACATCATGAAAGCAATAATAACCGGCACCGATTTTGGTTATAAATTCGAATGCAGCATCGAGCCTCTTCTTTATCTTATCGTCTTTACCTGCTTCTTTCCATGGATAGATCCTTGTGGCATCTCCAAACGGATCTGACCCGTCACCGCAAAAGGAATGCCAGTAAGCAATTGCAAAACGAAGATGATCTTTCATCTTTTTACCGCCAACTTCCTCTTCAGCATTATACCATCTGAATGCGAGAGGGTTTTTCGATTTTTTACCTTCATACTCAATTTTCCCTATTCCGGGATATGCTTCTTTTTTACCTTTGGAGTTCATATTGATATTTTTTTAGACCTTAATTCAATCAAAAATAAGTATTTTCCGCCTGACTTAATGAGTTATTGTTTACAGTATTCTATCAAATTTCTATTAAAATTCAATCATTTTTTCCCATTTACTGTAAGCTTCTTCATATACTATAGATTTCGAATTATCAGGTTCAGTGATTCCTACAGCTTTTAGTCCTGGAAAAGCTTCTCCCTCCGTTTTGTAGAATCCGCAGCCAATTCCGGCACCTCTGGCAGCCCCGATTGAACCGTCAGTATTATATAGATGTATTGTTGA
>JGI20214J51088_10001800_pt1 | contig 14496 bp, 12 predicted proteins | sample WetSurMetagenome_FD_51088 | JGI IMG/M metagenome (IMG submission 51088) | reverse complement strand
CGCCGGCGGTTCGCGCCTACTTGCTCGATCTGCAGGGTCGCATCGTCGCCGCGCTGCAGGCCGAGGACGGCAAGCCCTTCCTCAGCGACGGCTGGACGCGCGCGCCCGGCGGCCGGCTCGAAGGCGATGGCCTGTCGCAGCTGGTCGAGGAGGGCCACCTGATCGAGCGCGGCGGCTGCAACTTCAGCCACGTGAAGGGCCAGGCGCTGCCGCCTTCGGCGACGCAGCACCGCGCCGAGCTGGCCGGCGCGCCGTTCGAGGCGATGGGCGTCTCGCTCGTGATGCACCCGCGCAACCCGCACGTGCCGACAGTGCACATGAATGTGCGCCTGTTCGCCGCCTTTCCGGCCGGCAAGAACCCCGTGGTCTGGTTCGGCGGCGGCATGGACCTGACGCCCTATTACGGCCACGAAGAGGACGCGCGCCACTTCCACGCCACCTGCCGCGACGCGCTCGCGCCCTTCGGCGCCGACAAGTACCCGCGCTTCAAGCAATGGTGCGACGAGTACTTCTTCCTCAAGCACCGCGGCGAGCCCCGGGGCATCGGCGGCATCTTCTTCGACGACTTCGCCGAAGGGGGCTTCGACACCGGCTTCGCGATGATCCGCGCCGTCGGCGACGCCTTCCTCGAGGCCTGGCTGCCGATCGTGCGCCGGCGGCGCGATATGCCCTACGGCGAGCGCGAGCGCGATTTTCAGGCCTACCGACGCGGACGCTACGTCGAGTTCAACCTCGTCTGGGACCGCGGCACCTTGTTCGGGCTGCAGTCGGGCGGGCGCACCGAAAGCATCCTGATGTCGATGCCGCCGATCGCGAGATGGCGCTACGACTGGCAGCCCGAACCCGGCACGCCCGAGGCGCGGCTGTCCAGCGACTTCCTGCGTGCGCGCGATTGGCTCGCCGTTTGAAGCGCATCGGCCTGTTCGGCGGCACGTTCGATCCGGTGCACAACGCGCATCTGTCGCTCGCGCGCTCGGCGCTGGCCGACCTGATGCTCGACGAGGTGCGCTGGGTGCCCGCCGGCCGGCCCTGGCAGAAGGCGCGTCAGCTGACCGACGCGGCGCACCGCGAGGCGATGGTCAGGCTGGCGATCGCGGGCGAGCCGCGTTTCGTGCTCGACCGCGTCGAGATCGAGCGTCCTGGCCCGAGCTACACGCTGGACACGGTGCGCGATCTGCAGGCGCGCGAGCCCGGCAACGAGTGGTTCTTGATCATCGGCCAGGACCAGTACGCCGGTCTGCACGGCTGGATCGGCTGGCAGGAGCTGCTCGACCGCACGGTGCTCGCGGTCGCGAACCGGCCCGGCGTCGCGCTGCCGGTGGACCCTGAGGTACTGCGCTTCCCGCACCGCAGCGTCGCACTGCCGATGCTCGACATTGCGTCTACCGCGATCCGCGCGCGCGTCGCGGCGGGCGCGGACATCTCTGAACTGGTGCCGCCCGAAGTGGCAGGCTATATTGACCGGCATGCCCTGTACCGGGCGGCCAGCGGGAGCTGAATGGACATTCGAAAGCTGCAGCGGGCCATCGTCGATGGCCTCGAGGGCGTCAAGGCGCAGAACATCGCCGTCTTCAACACCGAACATCTCTCGTCGATGTTCGAACGCGTGATCATCGCATCGGGCACCAGCAACCGGCAGACCAANGCGCTCGCGGCCAGCGTGCGCGACAGCGTCAAGTCGCATGGCCTGCCGGTCCTCGCCACCGAAGGCGAGGACAACGGCGAATGGATCATCGTCGACTGCGGCGCGGCCGTTGTCCACATCATGCAGCCGGAGATCCGCGACTACTACCGGCTCGAGGAGATCTGGGGCGGCAAGCCGGTACGCATGAAGATCGCCGAGGCCAAGGGCGGTCTGGTCAAGGCGTCCGAGCCGGCGCCCGCAGCGCCGGTGCGCGCCGCCGCACCGCGCAAGGCCGCGGCGAAGAGGCCGATCGCGAAGAAGGTCGCGGCCAAGAGGGCGGCCAACCAGGCCGCTGCCTACAAGCGCGTGGCCGCCAAGACCCCGCGCCGCACCGCCGCCGCGAAGAAGACCTCGCCGCGCCGCTAGCGCCGCATGAAGCTGCTCGTGGTGGCAGTGGGCCAGCGGCAGCCCGACTGGGCCGATGCCGCCTGGGCCGATTTCGCGAAGCGCTTTCCTCCCGAGATGCGCCTCGAGCTGAAGGCCTTGAAGGCCGAGCCACGCGCCGGCCGCAGCACCGCGCAATGCATGGCCGCCGAGGCGCTGCGATTCGACGCGGCGATCCCGAAGGGCGCACGCCGCGTCGTGCTCGACGAGCACGGTGCGCGGATCGACAGCGCGGCGCTGGCGGCGCGGCTGCAGTTCTGGCGCGGCGACGGTCGCGACGTCGCGCTGCTCGTTGGCGGCCCGGACGGCCTGGCGCCGGCGCTCAAGGCCGGCGCCGACGAGACGCTGCGCTTGTCCGACCTGACGCTGCCGCACGCGCTCGCGCGCGTGCTGCTGGCCGAGGCGCTGTACCGCGCGTGGTCGCTCGCCGGCGGTCACCCCTACCATCGCGAGTGATGCACGACTTCGTCTACCTCGCTTCGCAAAGCCCGCGCCGGGTGCAGCTGCTCGGCCAGCTTGGCGTCGCGCACCGCGCCTTGCTGCCGCACCGACGCGAGAACGCCGAGCGGCTGGAAGAAGAGCGGCCGGGCGAGCTGCCCTCGGACTACGTTCGCCGGGTCGCGCTGGCCAAGCTGCTGGCGGCGCGCACGCGGCGCGCGCAGCGCGGCCTGCCCGACGCGCCGATCCTCGCCGCGGATACCACCGTCGCGCTCGGTCGGCGCATCCTGGGCAAGCCGACCGACGCGACCGACGCCGCGGCGACGCTGCGCGCGCTGTCAGGCCGTACGCACCGCGTACTGACCGCGGTCGCGGTGAGCCACGGGGCGCAGTCGCTGCTGGCGGTGAGCACGTCGAAGGTGCGCTTCGCGGCCCTGTCCGAGCAGACGATCTCGCGTTACGTCGCCGGCGGCGAGCCCTTCGGCAAGGCCGGCGCCTATGCGATCCAGGGCTCGATCGCGGCCTGGATCGAGCAGGTAGAAGGCAGCTACACCGGTATCATGGGCCTGCCCTTGTTCGAGACGCGCGAGCTGTTGGCGCAGGCGCGGGTTCGGATCGGTTTCTAGACGCAGGATCGCCGTGGCCAACCAGGACATCCTCATCAACTGGGCCCCGCAGGAGACGCGGGTCGCCGTCGTCGAGAACGGCGCGGTGCAGGAACTGCACATCGAACGCACGCTCGAGCGCGGCCTCGTCGGCAACGTCTATCTGGGCAAGGTCGTGCGCGTGCTGCCCGGCATGCAGAGCGCCTTCGTCGACATCGGTCTGGAACGCGCCGCGTTCCTGCACGTGGCCGACCTGCAGGCGCATGGCAACGGCAGTCGCGGCGACGCGCCGCTGCCGCCGATCGAACGCCAGGTGTTCGAGGGCCAGACGCTGACCGTGCAGGTGATCAAGGACGCGATCGGCACCAAGGGCGCGCGGCTGTCCACCCAGGTCTCGATCGCCGGGCGCATGCTGGTCTTCCTGCCGCACGACAACCACATCGGCATCAGCCAGAAGATCGGCAGCCCCGAGTTGCGTGAGCAGTTGCGCGCGCGCATGCAGAGGCTTGCGGGCGCCGACGGCGGCGGCTTCATCCTGCGCACGAACGCCGAGGAGGCCAGCGACACCGAGTTGGGCGACGACATCGCCTACCTGCGCAAGACCTGGGCGCTGGTGCGCGAACGCAGCCACAGCCACCCGGCGGGCAGCCTGCTGCACCAGGACCTGAGCCTGGCCGAGCGCGTGCTGCGCGACCTGACGACCGATGCGACGCAGGTGATCCGCATCGATTCGAAACTGCAGTTCGACGCGCTGCGCGCCTTCGGCGAGACCTACATGCCGAGCGCGGTGGCCAAACTCGAGCTCTACCGCGGCGAGCGCCCGATCTTCGACCTGTTCGGCATCGAGGAAGAGATCGTGAAGGCGCTCGCGCGGCGCGTCGACCTGAAGAGCGGTGGCTACCTGATCATCGACCAGACCGAAGCGCTGACGACGGTGGACGTCAACACCGGTGGCTTCGTCGGCGCGCGCAACTTCGAGGACACGATCTTCAAGACCAACCTCGAGGCGGCGGGCGCGATCGCACGCCAGCTGCGGTTGCGCAACCTGGGCGGGATCATCATCGCCGACTTCATCGACATGCTGCGCGAGGACCACCAGCAGGCGGTGCTGGCCGAGTTCCGCAAGCAGCTCGCGCGCGACCGCACGCGCACCACGGTGAGCGGCTTCACGCAGCTCGGCCTCGTCGAGCTGACGCGCAAGCGCACGCGCGAGAGCCTGGCACACATGCTTTGCGAGCCCTGCCCGACCTGCCAGGGGCGCGGCCAGGTGAAGACCGCGCGCAGCGTCTGCTACGACATCCTGCGCGAGATCCTGCGCGAGGCGCGCCAGTTCGACCCGAAGGAGTTCCGCGTCGTCGCCAGCGCCACGGTGGTCGAGATGCTGCTCGACGAGGAGAGCGCGCACATCGCTGGGCTGTCGGACTTCATCGGCAAGCCGATCTCGCTCAGCGCCGAGCCGACGATGAACCCGGAGCAGTACGACATCGTCTTACTTTGACGATTCGCGGGGTGTCACCCCGTTTCAATCGCCACTCGTAAACGCCTGTCGTTCAAGGGATATTCGGTAGGAGAGCTGTCTTCTGGTGTCGTGGAGTGCCACCCGATTTCAACAAAATTGGGTGACTAGCTGGGTGACCAGCCGGGCACCGGGAGATCCGAAATGGCTAGCAAAGGTGGGCTGCTTTCTGACCTGCAGCTCAAGCAATGGATCAAGGCAGGCAAGCCGCTGTCGATGACCGACGGCGGAGGGCTGCTCTTCACGCTGTCGGCGGCGGGCAATGCGGCGTGGGTGCTGCGATACCGATACGGCAACCAGCGACCCGAGATGACCTTGGGTCCGTACCCGGCCATCAGCTTGTCCGAAGCCCGGACGATGGCGCTGGTCAAGCGGGCGGAGATTGCGCAGGGCAAGAACCCGATCGCTGAGCGACTCAAGGCGAGGGCCGCGCTCGCGAAGGATTGGACGGTCCGTCAGCTGATCAAGGACTACCGCGAGAAGGTACCTGAGCCTGCACTTCAAGGAACACCGGCAGACCTACTACGAGCTGCCGAATGCGGTGCGCCTGTCGGGCGATTGGGAGGCCTGGCTGGAGTTCTTCGCCGATGCCGTGGTGGCCAGCGCCACGCAGGCCGCCACGTCGGCCAAGCGCCTGTTGGAACTGGCCTCGGCCGACAGACAGCGCATTGCGGGCCTCGGCCGCGCCGCAGGATCGGCAGCGGCGATTCACCAGGCCCTGCAGCGGCAGCCCATCGCCACCGCTGCGTCGCTGGTTGCCGCTACGGGCCTCACGCCGGCCACGGTGAACAAGGCGCTGGCGCACCTGGCGCGCATTGGCGTGGTCGCGGAACTCACGCGCAAGCAGCGCGGCCGCGTGTTCAGCTATGCGCGCTATGGCGAGATCCTGAACGAAGGGATGGGTTTGCCAGGCCGGGGGCGGTGAGGCCGATTTGCAGCTTGGAGCAACCTCTGGACTTGGAAGAATGACGCTAATGAGTTAGAAAATTACTGCTTCATGTGCGTTACATATGCAAGAATGGCTGAAATATTTGCCTGGGAGCCAGCCATGTTGCTCGAGTTCCGAGTCCGCAACTTCCGCTCGATCCGCGACGAACAGGCGCTGAGCCTGGTGGCTGCACCGTCCGACAAGGAACTGGCCGCCACGCACTTGGCGCCTACCGGCCTGAAGGCGCTACCGCATGCGGTTCGCTCGGCCGTGGTCTATGGGCCCAACGCAAGTGGCAAGAGCACGCTGCTTTCCGCGCTGAACTACCTGCGCGCGATGGTGGCGGAGTCCGCCACGGTGGTGCAGCCGGGGCAGACCTACAACGTGCAGCCGTTCCGCCTGGATTCGCGCACCGTGGACCAGCCAACCGAGTTCGAGATCAGCTTTCTGGTGAACGGCGTGCGCCACCAGTACAGCTTTGCCATGACCGCACAGCGCATCTTCAGCGAGCAGTTGATGGTGTGGCGCACCAGCAAGCCGACGCAGTGGTTCAGCCGGCGGCTGGACGAGAGTGGTGAGGGCTACGACTACGAGTTCAGTGCCTATCTCACGGGCCCGCGCAAGCTGTGGCAGGAGAGCACGCGAGCGAACGCCCTGTTCCTGTCCACCGCATCGCAGCTGAACAGCGAGTTGCTGGGGCCGGTCTTTCGATGGCTGGTGCAGGGCCTCGTGGCGCTCCCGGCCGGTGCCATCGTCGACCATGTGTTCACCACGGCCCTGCTGGACAGCGCCGAGGGTCGCGCCGCGATCCGCGACTTCCTCGCCACCGCCGACATTTCGATCGCCGACGTGCAGGCCGTGCCACGCAAGGGGCTGCGAGGCCAGTTCCTGTTCCAGCCCGGTGGCGTGGCGCAGGCACGGCAGGAGGAAGGCGAGTTCCTCTTTCCCGTCTTCGAGCACCGCACCGCGCACGGCGTGGCGAAGTTCGAGCTGCACGAAGAATCGGAAGGTACCCAGCGGCTCTTCAGCCTGGCTGCACCCGTGCTCGATGTGCTGAAGCACGGCCGCGTGCTGGTTGTCGACGAGCTCGATCGCAGCCTGCACACCCTGCTGGTGCGCCGCCTGATCGGCATGTTTCATGACCCGGCGCTGAACGCGGCTGGCGCCCAGCTGATCTTCAGCACGCACGACACCTCGCTGCTCGACCACACGCTGTTCCGTCGCGACCAGGTCTGGTTCACCGAGAAGGACGAAAGCCAGGCGACGCGCCTGTATCCGCTCAGTGACTTCAGCCCGCGCAAGCACGAGGCCTGGGAACGCGGCTATCTGACGGGCCGATACGGCGCAGTGCCAATGTTCCGCGACCTACCGGACTCGGCGGCCTCGGTGACGGCACCGCCCGCACCGGCGCAGGTGGCAGGCTCGACGGTCGCCGCCTGAGAGCCCCGCTCGCGATGGGCAAGGACGATCAGCCCAAGTACCGGCAGGCCGCGCGTGAGCTGCGTCGCCGCGCCGCGCGGCGGCAGCCGGCGGATCGGTTGCTGATCGTCTGCGAGGGTGCGAAGACCGAGCCGTTGTATCTGGGCGAGATCCGGCAGGCACTGCGGCTGCCGACGGCGAACGTGCAGGTGCAGCCAGCGGCCTACGGCACGGAGCCGCTGCACGTCGTTAACTATGCGGAGGCGTTGTTCCTGCGCGGTGACCGGGCCCTGGCCATCGCCCCTCGCTGCTTCGATCGGGTCATCGCGGTGTTCGACCGCGACGAGCACCACACCTACCACGCGGCGCTCGCGAAGGCGGCGGCCCTGGACCGGTACATGATCAACGACGAAAAGGCACGGGTGCCATTCGAAACGGTCGTGTCGGTGCCGTGCTTCGAGCTGTGGTTGCTGCTGCACTTCGAAGACGTGCTCGCGCCGCTGCATCGCGACGAGGCCTTGCAGCGGCTGCAAGTGCACCTCCCTGGATATTCCAAAGGGCAAAGCGGACATTGGGCAGCCACGCAGGACAGGCTAGACGCTGCGACGGCGCGCGCGTCGGCACTGGCCGCCGCTGGCCACAACGCCCACGACGGGCAAGCGCCATTCACGGACATGCACTCGTTGATCGATCGGCTGCTGCATCTGAAGGAGCAGGCGCCATGAGTCCGCAAGTCCAAACCGGGAGACTCGCAGGACGATGAGTGCACGGGAGGCCGAAGGCTCACCGGCAAACTACTTCGATGCTCTGTTCGCTCGACTGGTCGCCATCGGCCAACCCGAGTCATGCGCCCGCGCGGAGGTGTTCGAAGCCTACCTCGATGGCAAGCCAGGCGATCGCGGCAAGAAGGCCTTCACCAGGAGGGATCGCGACGAGTTCTTCTGGTCGAGCCGCGTGGTGAGTGACTGCCCGATCGATGAGTGGCGCAACGAGTCGATGATCCTGGCGCTTACCCGGTACCTCGGCCAGGAGAAGGTGTCGGCAGCGGAAGTTCTTGCTGCAATCGCCCGATCCGTGCCGGATGCGCTGATCCGTGCTGTACGGCACTCAAGGCTTGTGCTGGAGCCGCATTCAGTTCGTCGGAAAGAAGTCGATCAGGTTGCGAAGTCGAGCGAAGAGATCGCGGAGTTGTGCCGCGTACTCGACATCTTCGACGGCGCCCATCGCGAGCGCATGGTGGACCTCGACCGGCGCAAGGCGGCTTTCGCCGATGTCACGGCCTTCGAAATCCTCGCTTATGCAAGCCTGTACGCCTTCGAGCACCTGATCCCGCACAGTCTCACGGCAAACCCGTCGGTTGGCTCGAACGAAGTCCGCGTCGACGGAGCATGGGATGCCATCAACGACTTGCTGGTCTGGAAGCTTGGCCACGCAGTACCGGGGTCATTGAAGCTCGACGACGAGACCATCGCGCGTTCGCTCAGGGAGCACCTCACGCCGTTACTGTTTCCCGAAGGGCCGAAGTCACGCCCGCCGGATCGCAGGCTGATCCAGTTCCGTGCCCTGATGGACGCGCAGATCGAGCTGAACGAGTTCCTGTCGAGAAGCATCGACGCGTTCAGCTACGACGAGGCGATTCGGTTCGAGCGACGCGACCGACGGCTCGAGATCGTCGAGATAGACCCCGCCGCAAGGGCGACCTGGCTGCGCGATGGGCGCAAGCTCGAGCGCCTGCACGGCTACTGGTTCTATCGTGCCTTCGATGCCTTGGCCAAGTCGGATGTTGCCAACAAGCGCATCGGTCGCCCCGAGAACGAGAACGACAACCGGCTGGCATTCATCCGCGCGATGCGGACCCAACTTCGGCTACGCGAGGTGTATGGCATTGCCGAACAGGTCTCGGCCGAGACCTGCGAACCCGTGGATCTGTTCCAGGCCCTGCTGTCGCTCGAGCTGATGTCGGTGTTCTTCCTGCGAGACTTTCTGGCCGAGTTCGCCGCTCTGGCTTCTGCCAGTGGCGACTGGGTCGTTGCCCTGCGGTCCCTGGCTTTCAACGGGCTCCGCAGCGACCTCCAGAATCGCTGGCCGTTGACCTGGTCGGATCGAGCTTCCAAGGTGGCGAACATCACCGGTTGGACGGTCAGCGAAGCTCAGCCGCAGGGCAGCGCACGGATGGCCTCGGCCATCCTGGACTTCTGGACCTACGATGTCACCGCCATCGCGGAGCGGCTGCAGCGCGGTGCGGCCGGCCTGAGCCCGCGGTTGTTCGAGCGACCGGTACTGAAGTTCGGATCGACGCTCGTTCAGTTGCCCTGGGTCGTTGGCACGCAGAACAACAGCACAGCCGCGATCAACAACCTTCGCAGGCTCGGCGCACGGCGGGGCGAAGCTCGCGACGAGACGCGGCGGATCGAGGTCGGTCTGGCTCGACTGCTGCAGGAGCGGGGCTTTCGGGTGCTGACGAACTGGACCCCGCCTGACGAGACCAAGGACGCTGGCGAGGTCGACGTGATCGCGAAGCGCGATGGGCATCTCTTCATCCTGGAGGTCAAGTCGACGTTCCTGCGCCAATCGCAGCGGGATGCATGGCTGCACGCCACGACCACCTTGCGCAAGGCGGGGCGCCAGCTGGCGCGCAAGGTGACGGCCGTGCTGCCGGCCCTGGAGACGGATACCGCGCTGGCTGAGGCATTGGCGCATCCCGGCACTCAGCCGCCCGGTCTGGTGCACGTCTGGATCGTCGACACGTCCATCGAGTGCGACCACCAGCGCTTCGCAGGCTTTCTGAAGGTCTCACTTGAGGAGGTGCTCATCGCGCTGCGCGATGACCGCCATCTGCTTGACGATCCGGATGGCTTGGTGTCTGGAAGGTTCACACTCGACGGAGATGCCGAGGAGCATGGGCGCGAGCGTCGTGGCACGCTCTATCCCGATGGGTTCGATGCCGCGCGATTCGTCGAGGTTATCGAGACCGAGGCCGTATGGGCGCCGATGTGATGGCAGCGGCGTTGGCCTGGATGGGTGGCGAGGCGCGTGTTCAGTGCGCTGTTCGGCCGTGATATTGACCATGGGTTACGCTACCTGGGTCGGGCACTGCGCGACGCGTTTGGATCGACCCAGCGCGTCGCAGGTCGTCCAAGGAGGGCCCGCCAATTGCGGGTAGCCAGAGGGGTAGCCCGGTGCCNCCGTCGAAGATAGATGCCTCGTAAGCCCATGATTCGTATGGACTTTCTTGCGATGCATCCTCAATACGACATCGTGCTGCTGTAGCGGCGGCGGTGTCGCGCCGGCGGCCCGCGCCGACCCGACCGCGCGGCCGGGTCAACCAGCCTGCAGCCGCAGCATCACCGTCGGCGCACCGGATCAGCCCGGCGCCTGCGGCGGCTGGATGCGCACCTTGATCGGCCGCTGCGGCCAGCCCTGTTCGGCGAGGGTGGATTCGAGCTTCGGCAGCCACTGGCGCAGCTTGGCGGCGGCGGCGCCATGGGCGGCGAGGAGCAACCAGCCGTCCTCGTCCAGCGGCCCGGCGCGCACCGCGTCGCGCAGCCCGTCGGGCAGCAGCGCGGCGACAACCGCGAAGCGCGCCCTGGACTCGCGCGCGCGCTCGAGCAGGCGCGCCAGCGGCTCGCTTCGGTCGAGCGCGGCGCCCAGCGCCAGGGCGCCGGCGGGTGCGTTGGGTGGGGGCATGGAGGCAGTCTAACGGCGATGCGGTACGCCTCGGCCAGGGCCGCGTGGCTAGGCTAAACTCGCAGGCTTCGCCAGCGGCCCAGCCCAGCAAGGCGCCGCCTGTCGGAGGCCTGCCGATCGTGGGCCTCGACGCCGCGATGGGTCGCGTGACAACCACGCGGCACCCGAATCACCCCGCCTGCGGATGCTGCATGTTCCCCAAGATCCTGACCCAGATTTTCGGCAGTCGTAACGAACGCCTGCTGAAGACCTACCGGCGCACGGTGGAGACGATCAACGCGCTGGAACCCCAGTTCGAGAAGCTGGACGACGCCGCGCTGCGCGCGAAGACCGACGAATTCCGCCAGCGGCTGGCGCAGGGGACGACCCTCGACGATCTGCTGCCCGAGGCCTTCGCCGTGGTGCGCGAGGGCAGCAAGCGCGTGCTGAAGATGCGCCACTTCGACGTCCAGCTGATCGGAGGCATGACGCTGCACCAGGGCAAGATCGCCGAGATGCGCACCGGCGAGGGCAAGACGCTGATGGCGACGCTGCCGGTGTACCTGAACGCCCTCGAAGGCAAGGGCGTGCACCTCGTCACCGTCAACGACTACCTCGCGCGCCGCGACGCCGAGTGGATGGGCCGCCTCTACGGCTTCCTCGGCTTGACGGTCGGCGTCAACGTGCCGGGGCTGCAGCGCGACGAGAAGCAGGCCGCGTTCGCCGCCGACGTGACCTACGGCACGAACAACGAGTTCGGCTTCGACTACCTGCGCGACAACATGGTCTACGAAGTGGCCGACCGGGTCGCGCGCGGGCTGAACTTCGCGATCGTCGACGAAGTCGACTCGATCCTGATCGACGAGGCGCGCACGCCGCTGATCATCAGCGGCCAGGCCGAGGACCACACCGAACTCTACGTGCGCATCAACGCCGTCGTGCCGCGGCTGAAAAAGCAGATCGGCGAGGCCGATCCGCGCACCGGCGAGGGCGTGATAGAGCCGGGTGACTTCACGGTGGACGAGAAGAGCCACCAGGTCTTCCTCACCGAGGCCGGCCACGAGAAGGCCGAGCAGGTGCTGGCCGAAGCCGGGCTGCTGGCGCCGGGCGCGAGCCTGTATGACCCGGCCAACATCGCGCTGATGCACCACGTGTACGCGGCATTGCGCGCGCACCAGCTCTACAACCGCGACCAGCACTACGTCGTCCAGAACGGCGAGGTCATCATCGTCGACGAGTTCACCGGCCGGCTGATGACGGGCCGGCGCTGGAGCGACGGGCTGCACCAGGCGGTCGAGGCCAAGGAAGGCGTGCAGATCCAGAACGAGAACCAGACGCTCGCGTCGGTCACGTTCCAGAACTACTTTCGGATGTACGCCAAGCTTGCCGGCATGACCGGCACGGCCGACACGGAAGCCTACGAATTCCAGGAGATCTACGGCCTGGAAACGGTGGTGATCCCGCCGAACAAGCCGACCATCCGCAAGGANGAGCTCGACCTGATCTACAAGACGGCCAAGGAGAAGTACGACGCCGTCATCAAGGACATCCGCGACTGCCACGAGCGTGGNCAGCCGGTGTTGGTAGGCACGAGCTCGATCGAGAACTCGGAGCTGATCTCCGGGTTGCTGACGCAGGCCAAGCTGCCGCACCAGGTGCTCAACGCCAAGCAGCACGCGAAGGAGGCCGAGATCATCGCGCAGGCCGGGCGGCCGACGATGATCACGATCGCGACCAACATGGCCGGCCGCGGTACGGACATCGTGCTCGGTGGCAACGTCGAGAAGCAGGTCCAGTTCCTGGAGGCCGATCCAGAGCTGTCCGCCGACGAGAAGAAGGCGCGGGCCAAGCAGTTGAATGAAGANTGGCAGGGCNTGCACGAGCAGGTCAAGGCGCTTGGCGGGCTGCGCATCGTGTCGACCGAACGNCACGAGAGCCGGCGCATCGACAACCAGNTGCGCGGCCGCTCCGGGCGCCAGGGCGATCCCGGCGCGTCGCGCTTCTACCTCTCGCTCGACGATTCGCTGATGCGCATCTTCGCCGGCGACCGTGTGCGCTCGATCATGGACCGGCTCAAGATGCCGGAGGGCGAGGCGATCGAGGCCGGCATCGTCAACCGCAGCATCGAGGGCGCGCAGCGCAAGGTCGAAGCGCGCAACTTCGACATCCGCAAGCAGCTGCTCGAGTACGACGACGTCGCCAACGANCAGCGCAAGGTCATCTACCAGCAGCGCAACGANATCCTCGAGTCGCCGTCGCTCGAGGAGCAGATCGCGAACCTGCGCAGGAGCGCGATGACCGACGTCGTGCGCGGCTTCGTGCCGGCCGAGAGCCTGGAGGAGCAGTGGGACCTCGACGGCCTGGAGCGCGTGCTCAAGGAAGAGTGGCAGCTCGAGATCGCGCTCAAGTCCGAAGTCGACGGCAGCGACAGCGTCACCGACGACGACATCGTCGGGAAGGTCAGCGCCGCGGCCGACGCACAGTTCGCCGGCAAGCTGCAGGCGGTCGGCGCCGAGCAATTCATGCCCTTCATGCGCATGGTGCTGCTGCAGTCGATCGACTCGCACTGGCGCGAGCACCTGGCCGCGCTGGACTACCTGCGCCAGGGCATCCACCTGCGCGGCTACGCGCAGCAGAACCCGAAGCAGGAATACAAGCGCGAGGCCTTCGAGCTGTTCTCCCAGCTGCTCGACGTGGTCAAGCTCGAAGTCACGCGCGTGCTGATGACGGTGCGCATCCAGTCGCAGGACCAGGCCGCCGAGGCCGCGCAGGCGATCGAGCAGCAGGCCAGCCAGCTCGCGAACGTGACCTACATCCACCCCAACGAGGACGGCAGCGTCTCGTCCGAGGCCGGCCCGGCGACGGGCGCGGCGGCGGTGGCCAAGGTCGGGCGCAACGATCCCTGCCCGTGCGGCAGTGGCAAGAAGTACAAGCACTGCCACGGCCGCCTCGCCTGAGCCGGGTCGCGGAGGCCCGGTGACCGAGGAGGGTCCGCGCGCCGAGGCGGTGCCGCCGGGCGTGCGCGCACTCGTCGGGCGTGCGCCGGCGCAGCTGGGCACGCCTCGGCTGACGCTTGAGTTCCCGCGCGCCGCGCACGCCGCCGCGGTGCGCGACAGCGTCAACATCTCGCTGCCCAGTCTGCGTTTCGTGCAATGGGGCCAGCGCCCGTTCGACGAGGACGGCGCGCGCCGCTTCTGCGAGATGGACGCCGAGATGGTGGCGCGCGGCGAGGCGCTGATCTATTTCGCCTTCGAGCGCGCGACGCAACGCTTCGTCGGCAACCTCGACCTGCACAGCTTCGTCCTAGGCGCGCCGCGNTGCCAGATCGGCTATGTGGGCGACGCCCGCCTCGCAGGCCGCGGCCTGATGCGCGAGGCCGCGCTGGCGCTCGTCGACCTCGGGTTCGAGCTCGGCATCGAGCGCGTCGAGGCCTGGTGCGACCTGCGCAACGCGCGCTCGATCCACTTCGCGCAGACGCTGGGCCTGCACTACGAGGGCGTGATGCGCGGCGTCGAGCGCGACGCCCGGGGCGAGCTGTGTGACCAGGTGCTGCTCGCGCGGCTGAAGCGCGATCCGGCGCCGGCGCGCTGACCGCGACTTCTACAATCGCGGCGTCACAGCCGCCAGCTCGCCTTCAATGCCCGTCAACCTGAGCCCCCCCGACCCGTCGGCGCTGCACCCGGTGCCGGGCCTGAAGCTGGGNACCGCGATGGCCGGCATGCGCAAGCCGAACCGGCGCGATCTGGTCGTGTTCNCGTTCGACGAGGGTGCCGCCGTCGCCGGCGTGTTCACGAACAATCGCTTCTGCGCCGCGCCGGTGCAGCTGTGCCGCGAGCATCTGGCCGGGGCTGCCGCG
>JGI20214J51088_10001799_pt1 | contig 14507 bp, 12 predicted proteins | sample WetSurMetagenome_FD_51088 | JGI IMG/M metagenome (IMG submission 51088) | reverse complement strand
TCATAGCTAGCTATAGCTTGCACTTTGACTAGCTTTCGTCTTTCAATCTCAACCGCCTTCAAAGTAGGGGGGATGCCGTCAAAAACATAGACTGGTTTTAACCCCATTTCCACAAGGTTGCTGGTGCGATAAAATAAACCGCTTAGGTGGCTTGTGATTTTTCCTGTGCTGTCTTTAAGAGGCGTACCGTCGGGTTGGCGAATGATAGAGAGGAATTGATAAATGGCATTGTATGCGTCCACGGCGATAATTTTGCCGCTCAAATCCTCGAGTTTAACCGGAGTTTTTGGAACAAGATCCTTGAAGTCTACACCCAAAATCTATCACAATTAAAAATAGGCGAGACCGTTTCTTAATAAACTTGCGAAATGCAGTTGAATCCCTATGACTTTAATTAATTTTTTTTGAAAAAGGAAGGGATGGCTGCAGATGATCTTGCCTACCTTCGTCTGTCCGATTATAATTGTTAATAGAACTAATAAGCCAATTTTCTTCACTTTCTTCTCATTTATAAAAAAAATTAAGTTTGTGTAGCAGCTACGTTAACATCAAAGCTGTAGCTGAACGGTTGGAATGCCACGAAGTTAGTATTTGTTGTTACCATGTTTATCGCAATGTAAATGGTGGCTGATTGACCTACTGCAATTGAGCCAGTTGTTCCACCTGTCCCTAGGTTAAACTGAATGTTTGATGGTACATTAACGTTAGCTGATGTAACCGCTATGCTGATTGGCACGTTGCCATCATTACGAACAACCAGCTGAGTTATCGCTGGCGTTCCTACACTGTCTAATGGCCCATAAACGTTGGTGGGCAAATTTGTCAGGGTTGTGGGACAGCTTGTGCCGTTAGGAAACCATAAAGAAAATTTTGCAGTTGCCCCTGATGAAGTTGGTGATACACTGGTACCAGAGGTAGGAGCCGGTGTGGCGTTGTTTCTTGGGTAATTAGCACTTCCCGAAATATGAATAGTCTGGATGTTTACTACTTGGGCAATTACTATTGGGATTGCAATTGTGAGAATTAACGCCAATGCTATAAGTAAAAGCTTCTTTCTCAAAAATCTCACCTCCAACTATAACCTGCTGCTTCCCATTTTTCATATTTCAAGTATTCCGCTTAAAAATTAATAAAACGATGTTGGCACAATATGCTGTAACATCCCTTTAGCAAGACTTATTTTTTGTAACATTTTTTGTTGCAAATTATCTGTAAGTAGTAAAAATGGGGTTAGATATTGATATTGGGGGCTGCAAACCTATGTATAAATCATTCGAAAATGCAGATTATCTCCAAACGATGGAGCATAGCAAATATAAGGAACCCTTACAATTTAAGACCGCAAGAGTTGTAGCGTTATGACTGAAAGAACAATTTCATTGGTTACTTGCACAAGCTGTGGTAAACCAATTCCGCCTGGCAGCGAATCAACAAAGTTTCTTTGCCCAAACTGCGGCGACATCCAAATGAAAAGAGATGGAAAATGCCGCAAATTCGGCAGACTATATAAATGCCCCAAATGCAGCTTCCAAGGACCATAAAAGGACGAAGTTTAATGGGTGCTATATTAGTAGTCTACAAAGTTTTCCCTGAAGACATTGTCCAAAACTTTGACCCCCTTAAAGAAAAAATCAAAGCCATGCTCCCAGAATTTAGCTCAATCGAGGGTTGGGGTGAGGAAGACGTTGCATTTGGACTGAAAGCTTTGCTTGTCCAAGTTCGTTTTCCCGAAGATAAATCAGGAATCGTTGAAGAGTTTGAAACTTCTTTGGCCAAAATTTCAGGCGTAAGTCAAGCTGAAGCTTTCAACATTCGCCGGACGAGCCGGTAAATTTTTTTATACAAACCCCCTCGATCTAATCCTATACAAGCACCTGAATGTTTCAAACGTTACGCTTTAAAGTTTATATAGGAACAAACATTCCTTTTCAAACAACCTTATGGCATCAGATTATTTGGAGGATTTTGTTTGAGTGAAGTTCAATTACGCGTTGGAGATGCACGTCAAAGAGATGTGGGAAGAGGAATTGCTCGCATTGATCAGCGAACCATGCAGAAACTTGGAATAAGCGCTGGCGACGTAATCGAAATTATAAACAAACGTACAACTTCGGCTATAGCTTGGCCTGCTTACAGCGAAGATCAAAACCGCGACATAATTAGAATCGACGGTTTTACGCGAAAAAACAGCGGCGTAGCCATAAACGAATACGTAGTTGTGCGACCAGCCAAAGTTAAAACTGCCCTCAGTCTCACACTTGCGCCAGTGGATATGCGTCTTAATGTCGACGAAGATTTTACTAACTTTGTTAAAAACCGACTAATGGAACGCACCTTAGTTGAAGGTGACACCACATTAGTCATGATGCTTGGTCACGCTATACCCTTCACTGTATCAAAAACACGACCACACGGCATCATAAAAGTAACAGCCGAAACACGCCTAACAATTTTAAATGAACCAGCGCCTGAAGGCAAGGGTTTACCAAGAACAACCTACGAGGACATCGGCGGCTTACACGAAGAAATACAAAGAGTCCGAGAAATGGTTGAGCTGCCTTTACGTCACCCTGAACTTTTCCAGCGACTCGGAATTGAGCCCCCTAAAGGAGTGCTGCTTCATGGGCCTCCAGGCTGTGGAAAGACATTGCTCGCAAGAGCTGTCGCTAACGAATCAGAAGCCAACTTCTACTCGATTAACGGTCCAGAAATCATGAGCAAATTCTACGGTGAATCCGAAGCTCGCCTTCGAGAGATCTTCCAACAAGCCCAACAAAATGCTCCAAGCATAATCTTTGTTGATGAACTTGATGCAATAGCACCTAAACGCGAAGAAGTTACAGGTGAAGTTGAAAGACGAGTTGTTGCTCAACTTCTCGCATTAATGGATGGTTTGGGAGGAAGAGGTAACGTAATTGTAATAGGTGCAACCAACCGTCCAGGCGCACTTGATCCAGCACTTCGCAGACCAGGCAGATTTGATAGAGAAATTGAAATCAGCGTGCCAGACAAGAAAGGACGGTATGAAGTACTACAAATACACACAAGAGGCATGCCTCTAGCTCCAGACGTGGACCTTCCGAAACTTTCAGCAATTACACACGGTTACACAGGTGCAGACTTATCCGCACTTGGCAGAGAAACAGCAATGAAAGCGCTAAGAAGATACCTACCGCAAATCAACCTTGAAGAAGAGCGAATTCCACCAGCTGTGTTGGAAAAAATGGAAGTTACCATGGATGATTTCTTAGGTGCCTACAAAGAAGTTACACCTACAGCTATGCGTGAAGTCTACATTGAAGTTTCAACAGTGCATTGGGATGACGCCGGAGGACTTGAGAGTGTCAAACAGCACCTCATTGAAGCAGTTGAATGGCCAATGAAGAACCCTGAAATGTTTACCAGACTTGGAATCAGACCGCCAAAAGGCATACTGCTCTATGGACCTCCAGGCTGTGGAAAGACTTTGCTCGCAAGAGCCGTAGCAACTGAAAGCGAAGCTAATTTCATCTCAATTAAAGGTCCGGAGGTTTTTTCTAAATGGGTCGGCGAATCAGAAAAAGCAATCCGAGAGGTCTTCCGTAAAGCACGAATGGCAGCACCAGCAGTTATATTCCTCGACGAAATAGACTCACTCACACCACGACGTGGAATGGGGATGAGTGATAGCGGTGTTTCCGAGCGAGTCATAAGTCAACTATTAACAGAAATGGATGGCATAACAACACTGCAAGACATAGTGGTTATTGCAGCAACCAATCGCCCTGATATGGTCGATCAGGCAGTTATGCGACCCGGCCGCTTTGACAGGTTGATTTACGTGCCAGAACCCGACGATAAGAGTCGATTGCAAATCTTCAAAATCTACACAAAGGGCATGCCTATTGCAAAAGATGTAGACGTAAATAATCTTGCATTGATAACAAAATATTATAGCGGCGCAGACATTGAATCGCTCTGCAGAGAAGCAGCCATGCATGCTCTAAGACGAGATGTAAAAAGCCAAGAAGTCACGATGAAGGATTTCCAAGACGCCATGAAAGAGATGGGCCCCTCAATTACGCCTGATGTAGAAAAATGGTACAAGAGCTTCATGCAGCAAGTCCGACAAGTACAAAAGCCAGCAACACCAGTTGCATAGAAGGAACAAGCGTATGCCACAGATAAAAACATGGAAAACACGACCCGACTATTTTTTCCTACTGGAGATACTGAAAAAGAAAGGTGACATGACTGATGATGACCTTTTTGCTCAATTAAGAGGCGAATTTGAAGATTTAGGATTTAAAGACTTCAATGATTTGTTGCTAAAACTTGAGGTAAGCGGTAAAATCCGTACTTCTTCCATGGCTCGTGGAAAACGCCGAATAGAATTAGTACAGTAACTTTACGATGACTACGCATACAAAGCAGCCGGCAGGCACCGCCGTAGACGCTATCATTATCGGAGCAGGACCAGTAGGTTGCTATGCAGCCTCTAACTTGGCTAAATTAGGCGTTAATGTATCTGTTTTTGAAGAGCACCCCCAAATCGGGTTACCCTCACACTGCGCAGGACACATAAGCATCCGTAGCTTACGCAGCATAGGACTATATCCACTTCCAAACGGAATAGTCGAAAACACTTTTAAAACAGCAAACTTTTACTCGCCAGTTGGCACAAAATTTTCTCTTCACCTTAACCAGTCCGTAACCTGTGTACTTAACAGGGCACATTTCGATCAATACTTGGCTAAACAAGCGCAACAATCAGGTGCACACTTCAAGTTAGGCACTCGTGTTCAATCATTAATCTCATCTGACGGTGTCATAAAAGGTGTTAATATCGATCAAGATGGTATTCAAGAACAAGTAAACGCAAAAATCGTTTTGGATGCTGAAGGTGTGTCTTCAAGACTTCTAAGACAAGCAAATTTGGAAGCGCTCAAACCTCAAGGTCTGGTTTATGCAGTCGAGGCAGAAGTAGAAAACGTGCAGGATATTGAGCAAAATGCAGTAGAGGTCTATTTCGGCAAATCTTATGCACCAGGTTTCTATGGGTGGCTTATTCCAAAGCTTGATGGCACAGCAAAATTGGGTTTAGCAACAGGGCAAGGCAATCCCCGCATGTTTCTACAACGACTAATAGCAAAGCATCCTGTGGCTTCAAAACAGCTTGAAAAAGCGAAAATAACACAAATAGGCTATCATGCCATCAGCCTTGGCGGACCAATTGATCGAGCGTATGGAAATGGTTTTCTAGCAATAGGTGATTGTGCTTCACAAGTAAAGCCGACTACGGGTGGAGGAGTAATTTTTGGATTGCAATGCGCCAAAATAGCCGCAGAGACTGCAAAACAAGCTCTTTTGCAAGGCAATGTAACCTCCAAGGTATTGCAGCTCTATCAGAAGCGCTGTTCTAATTTGTTAAGTTTTGATTTCCAAATTATGCTCAGACTAAGGCGCTTCCTGAATTCTCTTTCAGATAAGAAAGTGGATGAAATGCTGCGTTTCTGTGGTAGAATTGGCGTTGACAAAGCTTTAAACGACGTTGACGAGATTGATTTTCAAGGCAAAATGATCTTAACCGCTCTGCATAAACCAGCGATGGCGATGACGCTTGCTTATTTTGCTCTGCTATATTTGTCGGCGAATCCTTAAAATCTTGGAGCACCAACATAGAGGCGGGAAAAACTGATGGGCGAATTTGAATACAAACAAGTCCTCGTGTTCCGTTCCGATTTAAAGATGAGCAAAGGCAAGATTGCAGCGCAGGCTGGTCACGCAGCGATTTGTTCGGCTCAGGCGGCTCATGATCAACATAAGAAGTGGTGGGAAGCTTGGATGTATGAGGGAATGCGCAAAATCGCCGTTAAGGTTCCAGGCGAAAAAGAACTTAGCGAACTAGAAGAAGCAGCTGACGATTTGGGTTTGCCTCATGCACTCATCGTTGACAGAGGTCTAACAGAGGTTCCAGAGGGCAGCGTAACCTGCCTCGGCATTGGACCTGCGCCAAACGATAAGATTGATAGGTTAACTGGCAAGCTTCCGTTGCTTTAGGCGATAGGTTTGTCCGTTCCACCGTTAGATCAGGAACTAGGAATTCAGGTTTACGCTACAAAAAGTTTAGGAGTCGGTGGCAAGATCCGCAATGCAATTGATGATTTTGTTGTCCAAGAAGTTTTGGTTGACAGATCAAAAGCACTTATGGATGGCTCTGTTCCAACGAAAGTTTTAGGGTCAACTCAGCAGAGGCAGCGGTTTTTGCTTTGTGTTTTGGTCAAACGCAACTGGGACACATTTATCGCTGTCAAAAACGTTGCACAAGCTCTTGGTATAGACCAGGGTCGAATACAGATCGCCGGCATAAAAGACGCCAAAGCAATTACAGCACAACACTTGACTATTGAAGGCAGCTCAATTGAAGATGCTTCTCAAGTTAACGTTAAAGACATCCAAGTCTACCCTATTGGATATGTAAGAGAAGCACTCTCAACCTTTTACCTATTAGGCAATTATTTTACCATAAATATCAAAAACATAAAAGAGAATGAAATTGCAGTAAAAGAACAAATTTCTCAAACAATGCAGGAATTGGATGCTACAGGTGGCATGCCAAACTTTTTTGGTCACCAACGATTCGGAACAACCCGTCCAATAACTCATTTGGTTGGAAAAGCCCTCTTACAAGGTAACTTTGAGCAGGCAGCTATGATTTTTTTGGCAAAACCCAGTCTTCATGAACACCCCGATTCAAGGCAAGCACGTCAAAGACTGCAGGAAACAAAAGACTTCAAGGAGGCTGCAGAGATATTTCCTAAGCAACTTCGTTTTGAACGTTTAATGCTCAATAATCTATCGAGTAATCCCGCGGATTTTGTTAGTGCTTTCCAACGGTTACCAGACAAGCTACTGGAGCTTTTTGTTCAAGCATACCAATCCTACATGTTCAATCGTTTCCTAAGCGAACGTCTAAAACGTGGCTACTTGTTGAACCGGGTAGAAGTTGGGGATTACATTGTTGCTGTTGAACGGAATGGATTGCCATTGACTAACGTTACAAAAATGGTAACTACTGAAACGTTGGAGTCTGTTAACGAACAGGTTAAAGCTGGCAAAATGCGCGTTGCTTTACCTATCGTTGGTTTGCGGCAGAAACAATCTCAGGGTACCATGGGTGAAATAGAACGTGATGTTACTGCGGAGGAAGGTGTGATCTTTGAGAATTTAAGGCTCAACGTTTTGTCAAGGATGGGTGGTAGAGGTGGGTTGCGGGCTGCTGTCACGCCAATCAGAGAATTTAAGCTTCAGAACCTCGCCTGCAGTGAGGGNGGCGAAGGTTTGTGTGCTCAATTGAGTTTTATGCTGTTTAGAGGTTCCTATGCAACTATATTGCTAAGAGAAATGATGAAGCCATCCCATCCCCTTGCCGCTGGCTTTTAGGCTCTTCAAAAAAGCTGATAAGGAAGTTGTCCATTCCTATTTGTTGGAACCTTGTTTTGTATGACAGATAAAGAGACTCCATACTGTGTGATCCCTCTCCATAAACCAAGCCTTAAAGAGTATGCTTTCTTTTTTCTGTCAGGCATAGTTGTCAGCATTCCTTTCGCACTATTTTTTGAGCAACTTTCAGCAATTGTGCCAGTAGCCATATCCATTGTTCTTTTGGCTCCAATCATAGAAGAACTAGCAAAGGTCTTTCCTCTATTCTATCGACACGGTGAAACTGAAAGATCCATAGTAACACTTGGCTTACTGTTGGGATTAGGGTTCGGCATCACAGAATTTTTTCTCTACGTCTTTATCGGAGGGGTACCTTTCATAGCTAGAGTTCCCGGCATCATCTTTCATGCTTCAAGCGCAGTTATAGTTGCATATGGCATTGCTAAAAAAAACCCATTGCCTTACTACGCAATTGCGGTACTGCTTCATATAGCCAACAACTTTTTTGCAGAAATCACAAGTTTAGGTTTTGGCTTAGTGCTTGAATTGGTTATTTTAGTAGCTACTTACTTATTGGCTTGGCACTTTTACCATGAGACTTCTAAAGAAAAAATTGTTGTTTAGCAGACTTTGTCTGTTCTAGCAAGGTCTCTTAATCTGTTAACGCCATCTATCTCCTTAATGAAATCAGCCGCGCTTTTTGGCACAAGGTGCGTCCAACTTTCGTCTTTGAGCATCTTTTCTCTAATAACAGTTGACATGTAAATATTTCTACTGTAGTAGGAGATGTCTTTGACTGGGTAGCCAGCTTCCATGAATAGCCTTCTAGTTAAGGGTTCATTGGAGAAAACGATATTGAATTTTGGAGTATAACCTTCCAGTGCGCTAACCCAAAGCATATGCAGGTGAACATCCGGAACCGGAACAATCCAGAGTTTGGTTATATCTACTTTAGCTTCTTCGAGAGCTCGGCGAATCATAACAAGGCGTTCTCCCGCGGTGAATGGGTTGCTTGGATTGTGACTATACTGGGCGCTGCCAATAACAATGGCTAATTCATTTACTTCTTTTAGTATTTCCTTGATGGCGCCCAAATGGCCTAAGTGAAAAGGCTGAAATCGCCCAACATACAAGCCTCGATTAATCACAATGCTTCCTCGCTTTCACGTTAAGCCTGCATGCTTTTATCAGTTGCGTCATCCAAAACAAGTTATCTTCAGGTTGAATTAGTTACTTTTCTGCTAAATTCATGAATAGCGAAAAAGCGCCTGTTTTGTAGCTCTCTTGGATTTTAATGATACTTTTTAATGTTATAAAATATTAACGCTAAATGGATAAAAACAAGATTTTTTTTAACCTGCAAGCATGCATGCGATAGTCTTAAAAATAAACCGAGACAACTTTTGAAATTCATGGAGAAATGAAAAATGCAAATTAAACAAAAATTAGCGAAGGCAACCTCGACAATACTCATATTTCTAACATTGGCATCTATCGCAATGATAACGGTCCCAGTGCAAGCGCAAACAACAGTACCTGCAGGCGTTACACCCACCAATCTTCAAAGCGGAACCTCAATAGCCCTCCCAGCTGGAGTCACACCTGACGTAACTTTAGACACATTAGCTCACATAAGCTTCACCCCAAACCCAGTTGGCAACGGACAAAAAATACTCATTAACGTCTGGTTCCAACCACCAACCCACGTAAGCCGAGCCTTAAGTGGTCTTCAAATAGTGATCACCAAACCAGACGGCACAACTGATACAATAGGTCCAATTACAACATACCGCGGCGATGCAACCGCATGGCTTGAATATCCTGTCGACCAAGTTGGCACTTGGAAACTTAGGTTTGACTTTCCAGGAGGATACTTCCCAGCAGGAAACTACAGTACCGGAACCGGAGCAGCCTTTGGCGGAGGAACAACCTCAAGCTTTCCACAGTCAGTCTACTACAAACCAGCAACCACAGGAGACCGCGAACTCGTTGTGCAAGAACAACAAGTGATGTCTTGGCCTCAAGCAGCATTGCCAACAGATTACTGGACACGACCAATCTCACCAGAGAACAGAGAATGGTGGGTGATCGCAGGTCATTGTCCATTTAACGGCTTAGGGGGAGGCACTGAATGGCCAGCTGACACAAACACTTACATGAGCAACTACAGATTCACCCCATGGGTGCAAGGACCGAGTTCCGCTCACATAGCCTGGAGAGTGCAGGGAAGCGTACTTGCAGGTATTCCAAGCGGAGAAACTGGACAGTTGTCGGCGCCAGTAGGATTTGACGAAGCTTTCAGCACTGCAACAGGCGCATACAATGCGGGACCAGGCACAGATGGAAACCCGGCAATACTGTTTCAAGGGCGACTCTACGGCAAAGTCATGAGTGTATTCAACGGAAGCCCAATGTATGTTTGGCGATGCACAGATGTGCGCACAGGGGAAGTTATTTGGGAACAACCATGGACTTCACAAATGCCAACGATAGTTTCAACCGCTTTTGACTCCCCACTTGTTCCAGGTGCAACACAGAGAGCAGACCGACTACACATGATGCTGGTATACTTAGGCGGCGGACAACTAATAAAATACAGTCCAACCAATGGGGCAGTAAGTTCAAACATATCAATTTCGCCACTCACCACCGGAACAGTCTACGCAGATCCTTACGTTTTCAGCGTTCAAGATCTCGGTGCTGCGGCAGGCACTCAGCGATATCGCTTAATCAACTGGACCATGGAAGGATCAAGCACCACTTTCACAACTAGAGTCATTAGTAACATAACTTGGCCATTAAGTAGCTTGCCAGGTACATGCGATTTTGAAGCCGGTGTAGCTGTCACAACTACTGGAATAACCTCCTCTGCTGTCGGAGTGACCTCGGATGCAATTGTAACTGCTGTGAGCATTAGCACTGGACAAGTACTGTGGAACAAAACGCTAGGAATAGGCTTTGGAATTTACAGTGGAAATACAGCATGCGCAGACCATGGAAAGTTCGCCGTACGCATGAATGACGGTTTTTACCATTGCTTGGATCTGCAATCCGGCAACGAACTCTGGAAGAGTGAATCCACTAGCTGGCCATGGGACACCTTTGGAGCCTATTGGGTATCATCTGCTTACGGTCTTTTGTTTGACCCAACATATGCTGGCATGCGAGCTATCGATTGGAACACTGGCAAAGTAGCATGGGTATTTGAAGCACCAACTCCCTACCAATACGAAACTCCCTACCAAGGACAATACGCATGGTTCTCAGGCAACATCATTGCAGACGGAAAACTTTACTCATATAACTTGGAACACTCACCTAGCGCACCACTCACAAGGGGATGGCGCATATTCTGCATTAATGCAACTTCTGGCCAAGGCATCTGGAACGTAACCGGAAGCATGGCGCCCGGCGTCGTTGCAGACGGCTATCTTACAGCATGCAATTTGTATGATGGATACTTGTACGTTTTCGGCAAAGGCAAGACCACTACAACAGTAACAGCACCTGATGTCATAGTAACCAAAGGACAAGGCGTAGTCATAAAAGGCACAGTCTTAGACCAATCACCAGCACAACCAGGAACCCCATGTGTATCCAAGGACTCAATGGCAACCCAAATGGAATATCTCTTTATGCAGCATCCAATCGATGGACTCAACCATAACATCACTATGACAGGCGTTCCCATAACCCTAACAGCAATAGACGACAATGGCAATTCCGTTGACATAGGCACGGTTACAACAAGCGCTTACTATGGCACCTACGAAAAAGCTTGGACACCATTAACAGAAGGAACATACAAAATCATAGCATCCTTTGCAGGCGACGATTCCTATGCCAGCTCAGGAGCCTCAACCGCCATCTCAGTTGGTCCAGCGCCGACATCAACAGATACGGGACAACAACAGCAAATTACCATCCCTGACTATACTGTAACCATCATAGGCGGAATAATTGCAGTCATAATCGCAGTTGCAATTGTTGGAATTATTCTGTATAGGAAAAAATAAGTTTCCTATTTCTTTTTTTTCTTGTTTTTTTAGATAGGCCTGATTTTTTCATTTCGATTTTGCTAATATTAGTGATTTAACAACTGCACAGCTGTTGAACTAAAGCAGATCTTTCGTGAAAAGAAGACGACCTATGGCAATTAAGGAAATATTATGGACAGTTGTGTTCTTGTTTCTCGTTAATTTAAGGAAACTTTTATTGGAAATAGTAGCAGGAATCAATTTTTCTATAATAAAAACTTGATAATTTTTATTGTATTTCTTTTGTTTGGAATAATTTAAATAATTACTACAAAAAGTAAAGATTATCTTTGGGACGAAGGGAAAATGAACAAAAGAAAAAATGTGTCTGAGACGATGGTTCTTTATTCAGATTTTTTCAGAACAGAACAAGAAATCATCAGTATGAACGATTGCCTTCATCAACCACTTGTGCTTAACGCAGTTCGTCTTGGTGGGAAGTGCTAGAATGGAACAGCAAGTGGTACAGTCCGCTGCTAAGAAGCTAAAGCCACGAGCCATTGTATTATTAGCTAACGATAAAGACCTCGAAAAAATAAAGGACTTCATTAAGACACTCAACGAGACTAAACTTGTCTATATAACAACTGCACCTTATTCAACAGCTTTAAGAGTTGTAAAAGAACCTAATGACAGACAGCCTTTCGAACAAGCTCTCTTCACTCTTGAAACAGGTTCATAAAGTGAAATAAACGCTGACAAACTGCAGTAAAAAGATCGTATATTTTTCCATAATATTTTTACTTATTTCTACTATTCAAAAACGTTGCTAAAGTCGATTTTAACAAAAAAGAAAAAAAGGAATTGGGTTTATTACCTTTTCCTAAGCAATAGAACAGCTACGACTGCCATAGCGATAATGATTGCTAGCGTTGCACCTATCAAGGCAGGGTAGAATTCGTTTGCTGCTAACCCCTGGTTTATTGCTGGTGTTGGTGTGGCTGTGGTTGAAGACGCTTGGGTTACTGTTGCGTATGCTGTTGCGAATGAGCTGCTGTATGAATCGTCTCCGATGAATGTTGCTGTTATCTTGTAATCGCCGGTTATGCTTGGAGTCCAAGTGTATGCGTATGTACCGCTGTAGCCTTCGCTGGTGACAGTTGCAATATGCACTGAATTACTATTAGGATCAATAGCATCCAATGATACTGGAACACCAGTTATAGTTTCATTACCCCATAGACCACCGATCGGCATCTGCAGATGCAAGTATTCCATTTGAGTTGACATAGAGCTTGCTGAAACGCACGCTGCGCCTTCTTGAGCTGGGGATTGATCTAAGACAGTACCTGAAATGACAACTTTTTGACCCGATATTATTTGCGTCTGTGGCACTGAAACAGTTGTTGCACTTAAGCCTTTTCCGAAAACATACAAGCTTCCGTCCCATGGGTTTGGTGCTACTAAGTAACCGTCAGCGATTGCTCCTTGTTGCATTGGATTGTTAATTTTCCATATTCCTTCGCCTGTGGTAATGTTGATGCAGTGAAGTCCCCATCCTCTTGTTAAGGGCCAAGTTGGTGTGTGTTCTGTGTTGTATACATACATTTTGCCGTCGGCTATCTCTGCTGCGCCGTTAAATGAGTATACTTCCGTTCCGTTGTTTATGTATGGAGTTTCAAAGTTTGCTGGTGTAGGAGCTTGATAGTGCCATACTATTTTTCCGTTGGTCCAGTTGATAGCATAGACGCCATCATAGGCTTGTCTAAATAGCATGCCATATGCTGTTTCTATATTGTATGCTCCGAAGCTGTTTGATGCCCATGGGTAATCCATGGTCTCGCTCTTCCATGCCAGTTGCCCTGTGGCTAGGTCGTATGCATAGAAGTACCCTCTTTGTCCTAGAAATGCAACTTTTCCATGATCAGCAAGGCAGTTTTGCGAGGCATAGGTGGTATCATCAGTGATTACTACTTTCCAAGGTAAAAGTTGTCCTGTTACTAATGAAGCAGCAGTAACGTTTGTAGTCCAATAGATGTTTGATCCAGGTTGAATAGTTCTGGTTATGTATGCAGCTATTCCTGCATTGAAATCGGCAACGCACATACCCGCTGCTGATGCGTACGAGTTCGTAGGCAATTGTGCCCAAGGCCATGTTATGTTGCTTACAATCCTTGAAGCTACGGTGGTGCTTGTGCCTCTTGTAGTCCAATTTATCAGTCTATACTGTGGATTTGCAGTAGTGCCAAGAGTCTGTAGACTTAGTGCATAACCACCAAGTTGATTGACAAAAGTGCCTGCTGTTAGTGGTGAAATTGAATAGTTGCTGACTGCGCCTGTTAAAGGATTGACTTTTAGAAGAGACGAGCCGCTTATTGTTATGAGCTCTACACTCCAGGTTGAAGAACCCAATTCATTGCCTGCAATTGTATCTCCTGAGGCTACAGGGCTATAATATACAATATTTGCTGGTGTTACGCCACCTGGGATTTCATAGTATATTTCTCCTGTTCGTAAATCATAACATTGTGCAGCACTTGTTCCATTCGATAGTGTGACAGACTGGTAACATCTTCCTGAATAGACGACACTGGGTGTTCCTGGGCTTGCTGTAATTCCAAATTGTGTTGCGGGTCCGCCGATTAACCCGGCAATTGCACCTTGTCTAGACCATACTATGTGTGCTGTGTTGGGTGCTTGTACCCATGGGATGAAATTGTAAACTCCTGGGCTGTCAAAGGGGTTGGTGTCAGGGTAAAGTGTATCCCAGTTGGGGTAGCCGGCACCTTGGTATCCATTTCCTGGGTAGTTTCCAAGAATTGGCCACCACTCTCTGTTATTAAGTGACGCAGGTCGTGTCCAATAGTCTGTTGGAAATGCTGCTACAGGCCAAGACCATATCATGTCTTGCTGTACCGTTAGATTTTGTACTTGAGTTGAACTGGGTGTATAATAAGCTGAACCATAGAGGTTGCTGCCAGTAACAGAACTGTTGTAGACTTTTCCATCATAGTAGTATCCCGCTGGGAAATATGTCCCTAAGAAATCAAATTTAAATTGCCATGTTCCAAGTTGGTCTGGTACAAGCTCAAACCAACTTGCCGCGGT
>JGI20214J51088_10001795_pt1 | contig 14519 bp, 12 predicted proteins | sample WetSurMetagenome_FD_51088 | JGI IMG/M metagenome (IMG submission 51088) | reverse complement strand
CGGTGTTGAAATCGGGGTCCCAGGCCGGTTCGCCGCACACCATCGCACCCAGGCGGGTGTAGCCCTTGATCAGCGGAGGCAGCGCTGCGGTCTGGCCGTCGTCGAGCGATTCCACTGGCAGGCGGTAACGCGGGGTGGCGCGCCACTCGATCGGCGCGAGATGACGTTCGGTAAGCTGGCGATACACGCTGGCGGCGATGTGGCCGCCGTCGGCCATGCCGATGCTGGCGCAGCCCACGATGTACTCATGGCCATAGCGTGTCATGTAATCGGCCAGCCCCATCCACAGGCGGGCGATCACGCTGCCGCCGCGATGCGCCGGGTGCACGCACGAACGTCCCAGCTCGGCCATGCGCGGGCGCAGGAAATTCAGGCGGGTGAGGTCGAATTCCTGTTCGGAGTAATAGCCGCCGACGCGCTGGGCGGCATCGGGTGGAAGGATGCGATAGGTGCCGACGACTTCGCCGCTGGCGAGGTCGCGCACCAGCAGGTGGTCGCACAACGGGTCGTACAGATCGGTATCGTGGCCCGGCAGGGCGGACGACAGGCGCGCGCCCATTTCCTCGGCAAACACCTGGTAGCGCAGGCGCTGCGCCTCGTGGATTTCGCTGTCGTCCACCGCCAGCGACACGTGGTAGCGGCTGGCGGGGCTGAGTTGAACGTTGCTGCGGACTTCGAGCATGGGGGCACTCCCAGTGATGGAATGTGTCCAGCTTAGGGAGGGGGTGTTAATCCGGCGTGACGTTCAGATTGCGAAATGGTGACCGGCAAACCCCTATTCAAGGGAGGAAGCTCCCATGGGTCAAAAATGATAGCCGAACTGGGCATGAAATTCGGCGGCGATTTCACCCTGCCCGGGGCGGTGGTTCTGTCCGCCGCGCTGGGCGATCTTGAGCGCGCCCATCAGGCTGCCCAGCCGTCCGGAAGTTTCCCAATCGAGTCCGTGGGCGATGCCGTACAGGATGCCGCTGCGATAGGCATCGCCGCAACCGGTGGGGTCGAGGACGGCGGCTGGGCGCGCCGCCGGAATGCCGATTTCCTTGCCTGCCGCGTGGATCACCGAACCTTCTGCACCGCGCGTCACGATCAAGGCCTGGACGTGGCGCGCCAGCGTGGCCAGATTTTCCCCGGTGCGGGTTTGCAACAGTTCGGCCTCGTAGTCGTTGAGGATGACGTAGCTCGATTTGTGGACGCACTCCAGCAGTTCCTCGCCGCTGAACAGCGGCATCCCCTGGCCGGGATCGAACACGCACGGCACCCCGGCCTCGTGAAAGCCGCGCACGTGGCGCAGCATGCCGTCACGGCCGTCCGGCGAGACGATGCCGAGCCTGACGTCCGGTACCTGGCGCACGTCGTTCTCGTGCGAAAAGTTCATCGCGCCGGGGTGGAAGGCAGTGATCTGGTTGTCGGCGAGATCGGTGGTGATGAAGGCCTGTGCGGTGTAGGTGCCGGCAACGTGGCGGATGTAGTCGCGCGAAATGGCATGGGCGTCGAGGCGTTCGGCGTAGGCGCCGAAGTCGTCGCCGACGGTCGCCATGATCAGCGGCTCGCCGCCGAGTAATTTNAGGTTGTAGGCGATGTTGCCGGCGCAGCCGCCGAACTCGCGGCGCATCTCCGGTACCAGGAACGACACGTTCAGCATGTGGATCTTGTCAGGCAGGATGTGATGCTTGAAGAGATCCTGGAACACCATGATCGAGTCGAAGGCGAGGGAACCGCAGATGAGGGTACGCATGGTGGTTTTGGGTTCGAGTTGCGCTGTGGGATGAATACGACAGCGGGAATTATACGCAGGCCACCAAGCTGCGCTTTCACGGAAGATTCACCCGCGCGACAGCACACGGTCATGCAGCGCGCATGAACACGAGACACGCTGCATTTCTGTGGTCGATCCTGCTGTCCTGTTTGCCGGGGATGCGCTGGCGCGGGGCTTGGCTAGCCACGTGTATTTCGCGCCGTTGCTGGTGTGGGCCGTACCGCTGCTCGATCCTGGATTGCGCCGCGCGGCGCGCCGTTATCCGCAGCGTCTGATCTGGCACTGGCGGACTCCAGCGCGCGAACTCGCGCATTCGACGCCAGCCATTGCTGGCAAGCCGCCCATGTGCTGCTGGAAGCGGCACACGACGACGCATCCCGTGCCTGCGCGGACGGCGAGATCGGCCATCTTCGGGTCGACATCATCGCGCACAATCACTTCGTCCCCCGCCACCCTGCTGCGCAGCCGATGCTGCCCTGCAGATGCTCGGTGAGCATGGTAGTAGGCTGCGGCTGTTCGTCGGGGTACTGACGATGGGTTGAATCTGATGGTTGCGGACCGTTGACCAGACGGTCCGGGGTCATTGCCACGCCATTGACTTAAGGTGGACAGGATTCGGCTAGCACCGCGATGGGAAGTTGGGGCCGCATCTACGGGAGCGTCTGGCAGGTGAATTCGCCTGCATCCATGGCACGCAGTTTGCGCGCCACGCGCGCCAAAGCGATGAAACCGGCGTGACGATTTGGCAATTCCGCCGCTCAGGCGGCGAGCGGCAATGCTGCCTGCGCGATGGTCCGCAACAGCAGAATGTCGCGGTAGGCGCCGGGCTCAAAGCCTATGCGGGTGCCGCCGCGATGGTCGTAGATCAGGTCATTGAAGAAAGCATCGATATCGGGTGAATTCCACTTTTGAACCATTTGGCCGAGCAGATGCGGATAGGCTTCCAGACCTTTGCCGGTTTCTTTTTCCTGTGAAACCGGATGGCTGCCGAGGTTGATGTTGAAATAGCGGCGGCATTCGGCGCTGGCGGCGGTATAGCCCGCCGTATCGCCTGCGCGGCGGAGCAGGTCGAGCAGCAATAGCCAGGGCACCGGAGACTCGGTCGGCGCCTCGCGCAGGTGTTCCTGCAGCAGATGAACGGCAAGATCGCTATGGCCGTGGGCCATGTAAACCTCGGCCTGGTCGAGAATGTTGTCCTTGACCTCGGTGCTTTCGGCCATGGCCGGGGAGTCGATTTCGGATAGGGGCCGGGGCGCGGCGAATGGTGCGGCTTCGGCTGGGCGTGCCTTGTCGGATAGTGTCGGCAAGCTGTCCGACCGCACCCAGGAATTGTCGTCGGGGATATCGATTGGGGAGCGATTGCGGCTGCGGCGACCCAGCCAGGTGGCAAGCGCGCCAGCGCCGGAGAGCAGACCGATGGCCAGCAGATACAGCGGCCACTGTACCGGCTGTTGAGGAGAAGGGGGAACGAGCTTGGTGGTCGTGGCCCGCCGCCGGGCATCGAGTTCGGCATTACGCTTCTGCAGCATGGCCAGCTGCGTTTCCAGGTATTCAATCCTTCGGCTGAGCGCGGTGTTTTCGTCCGACAGTTCGGTAGCGCTCAGATTTTTGGAGGCCAGATCCGGCCGGTCAGCGTCGGATTGCAGAGGGGGCGACGCTTTGGGTTGAATCGGCTGCTTTCCCGACAGCACCAGACGCGGTGTGGGGGATGCGGGGACGGCCTGTTTGGCGCGCGCTGCAGGCTGGCGTGGAGCCGCCTGCGGGCGGGCGAGGGCTGCGAGCTCAGAGTTGCCGCGCGACACCCGGCGTGTGGCGCGCGGCGCTGAGGCTGCGCTGGGCGCTTCACCGATGCCTGCGGTGACGGACTTATCGGTGGCAGGCTTGTCAGGGACGATGGCGGACTCCACCTGTATGGGTGGATCGAGCAGTACCACGTAATCGCGCTGCAGGCGCGCCTCGCAGTCGGATACCAGCACAAACTGCGCGATCGGATCGTGAATGGCCTGGGAAGTGCGAATGTGCAGCAGCGCTTGCCCGCCAGTTCTTTCAACGCTCAACTGCGCGCGTAGCGGAGGCGAAATACTTCCTGGACTGGCGTCCAGGCTGAAGCAGTCAGCCTGGGTGGCGGATGTGGCGCCGAATAAGGCGACAGTCGCGTGCAGCGGCTGGCCCAGGTACGAGCGCACGCTGATCTCGCCCAGGCCGATGGCTGCGGCGAAACCGGCATGGCACAGACTCAGCAGGAAACAGACGGGTTTGAGATTCACGCGGTCAGTGGGCTGGGAACATACCCACTATTCCGGTCAAGAATGCCGCAACTTTAGGGCGCGGCGCCATATTGGCACGATTTCTGGTATTCAGCTCAGCCCAGCAGCACCAGTGCCCACACGACCGCGACATTGACCAGTGCGATCATCACCGCGGCGCTGCCCATGTCCTTGGCGCGCTTGATGAGCAGATGGTGCTCCAGCGAGATGCGGTCAACCGCAGCCTCGATCGCGGAATTCAGCAATTCGACAATCAGCACGCCGAGCACGGCGGCGATCATCAGCGCGCGTTCGATCCCCGTCTCCCCCAGATACAAGGCGAGCGGAATCAGCAGCAGCGCCAGAAACACTTCCTGACGGAACGCGTCCTCGTGCTTGAATGCAGCGGCGAGTCCGTCCCACGTGTAGCGCGTGGCGTTCATCAGGCGCCGCAGGCCGGTCTTGCCCTTGAACGGACTGCCAGGCTCGCTCATGGCGCCGGCTTGTACGCCAGATCGAGTTCGCGTGCCGCCTTGACGTCGTCGAGTCGTCGCACCGGCAGGCTGTAGGGCGCACCCTTCACCAGATCGGCGCTGGTTTCGGCTTCGTGCTTGATCTTGATCATTGCATCGACGAAGCCGTCCAGCGTTTCGCGGCTCTCGGTTTCGGTCGGCTCGATCAAGAGGCATTCCGGCACCAGCAGCGGGAAGTAGGTGGTCGGCGCGTGGTACCCGTAGTCGAGCAGGCGCTTGGCAAAGTCCATCGCGGAAACGCCGGTGGCGTCCTTCAGCTTCTTCAGCGTGACGATGAATTCGTGGCTGGCGCGGCGCGTGGGGTAGGCGAGATCGAAGCCGGCTTCGCGCAGTTTCGCCATCAGATAGTTGGCGTTGAGCGTGGCGTATTCGGCGACGCGGTGCATGCCTTCGCCGCCCAGCAGGCGCGCGTAGATATAGGCGCGCATCAGCACGCCGGCGTTGCCCATGTTGGCCGACAGGCGGCCGATCGACTGCGGCAGGTCTGTTTCAGTGGCGAGACGGTAGAGGCCGTTGTCGTTCAGCACCAGCGGAATCGGCATGAAGGGCAGCAGCCGCTGCGACACGCCGACCGGGCCCGCGCCCGGCCCGCCGCCGCCGTGCGGGGTGGAGAAGGTCTTGTGCAGGTTCATGTGGATGACGTCGAAGCCCATGTCGCCGGGGCGCACCTTGCCGAGGATGGCGTTGAGGTTGGCGCCGTCGTAATACAGCAGGCCGCCGGCGTCGTGCACGATCTTCTGGATGTCGGCGATGGTCTTCTCGAACACGCCCAGCGTCGACGGATTGGTCAGCATCAGGCCCGCGGTGTGCGGGCCGACCGCGGCCTTCAACGCCGCCAGGTCGACGCTGCCGGTGGCATCGGTGGGGATTTCCTTGACCGTGTAGCCGCACATCGTCGCGGTCGCCGGGTTGGTGCCGTGCGCCGCGTCCGGCACGATGATTTCCCTGCGGGCGGAGTCGCCGCGCGCGTCGTGGTAGGCGCGGATCATCGCCACCCCGGCGAATTCGCCGTGCGCGCCGGCCATCGGCGCCATCGACACGCCGGCCATGCCGGTGACGTCCTTCAGCATCTCCTGCAGTTCGAACATNCTGGCGAGAAAGCCTTGCCCCGTCTCGTCCGGGCTCGCCGGATGGCGTGCCAGGAACTGCGGCAGCATTGCCAGCGAATTGCACGCGCGCGGGTTGTACTTCATGGTGCACGAACCGAGCGGGTAGAACTGCGTGTCGATCGAGAAGTTGAGTTGCGACAGCCGCGTGTAGTGGCGCACCACGTCGAGTTCGGAGACTTCCGGCAGCGCGGGCGCGTCCTTGCGGCGTAGCGCGACGGGCAAGTCGTCGAGACTGCCGCCAGCGGCAGGCAGTTGGGCGGTGGCAGTGCGGCCGGGNCGGGAATGGTCGAATATCAGCATTTTTTTAGGGGCTAGGATCTGGGATCTAGGGGTTAGGGGAGCTAGGACTGAATTCAGAGACGCGACGAAGCCGCACATTCCCTAAATCCTAGCCCCTAGCTCCTAGCCCCTTATTTCAAAGCAGCCAGTGCGGCCTCGTAGTTCGGCTCCTGCTTGATCTCCGGAACGAGTTCGGCGTGGAGCACCTTGTTGTTCTCGTCCAGCACCACCACGGCGCGCGCGGTGATCCCGGCGAGCGGGCCGCTGGTGATGGCGACGCCGTAGTTCTTCATGAACGCCGCGCCGCGCATGGTCGACAGCGTGGTGACGTTATTGGTGCTCTCGGCGCCGCAGAAGCGGTTCATCGCGAACGGCAGGTCGGCGGAGATGATCAGCACGGCGGTGTTGCCGACCGCAGCGTCGTTGAATTTCNTGGTCGAGGTCGCGCACACCGGGGTGTCGAGGCTGGGCACGATGTTGAGGATTTTCTTCTTGCCGGCGAAATCGGCCAGCGACACATCGGCCAGATCCTTGTTGACCAGCTTGAAGTCGGGCGCGGTGTCGCCGACCTTGGGGAAAGTGCCGGAAACTTCGATGGGGTTGCCTGCTAGCGTGACGGCCATGATCTTGCTCCTTGTAGTTTGAACAGCGTGGGGTTCAGCTTTTGTACGCGCACGGCGGTGCCTCGCGCCGCTTCGACAGGATGCGTTCCAACTGTTGCGCGTAGCGGTCGAGGTCGGCGGCGGTCTTGGTTTCGGTGACGCACACCAGGATCGCCTGGCCGAGTTCGGGATACCAGCCGGAAATGTCCAGCCCGCCGAGGATGCCTTGCGCGCGCAGCGCGCGCAGCACGTCCTTGGCACTTGTGCCCTTCAGGGTATTGTCGTTGAGCTTCAGTACCACCTCGTGGAAGCAGGGGCTGGCAAAGGCCTTGGCCACACCGGGAATCGCCACCAGCTTGTCGGCCAGCGCCACGGTGTTGGCGTGGCTGGCCGACGCCACCCTGGCCAGTCCTTGCGGCCCCAGCAGGGCCATGTATTGGGTGGCGGCAGTAACGACCAGTCCCTGGTTGGTGCAGATATTGGAGGTGGCCTTGGAGCGGCGGATGTGCTGTTCGCGTGCCTGCAGCGTCAGGGTGAAGCCCGGCTTGCCGTCGAGGTCGACGGTGCGGCCGACGATGCGCCCGGGCATCTGCCGCACGAAATCCTGGCGGCAGCACATGAAGCCGAAGTAGGGGCCACCCGAGGCCATCGGCGCGCCCAGCGGCTGGCCTTCGCCGACCGCAATGTCGGCGCCCACGATTTGATTGTTCTGGCCGCCCCACTTGCCGGGCGCTTCCAGCACCGCCAGCGTGGTGGGGTTGACCAGCGCAATCGCCAGCGCGCCCTTGGCGTGCGCCCAGTCGGTCATGGCGTGAACGTCTTCCAGCACGCCGAAGAAGTTGGGCTGCGGGATCACCAGGCCGGCGAAGGCGCCGGGGTCGGCTGGCAGCACGGTATGGCCGGTGGCGGCATCAAAATCGAGTTCGACCAGTTCGATGCCCTGGTTCTTCACCGTGGTGTTGACCACGCGGCGGTAGATCGGATGCACCGTCTTCGGCACCAGCACGCGGCGCGAAGTTTTATGGGACCTGACCGCCATCAGCACCGCTTCGGCCAGCGCCGAAGCGCCGTCGTACAAGGACGCATTCGACACGTCGAGCCCGGTCAGCCGGGTCATCATGGTCTGGTATTCGTAAATCAGCTGCAGCGTGCCTTGAGAGGCTTCGGCCTGGTAGGGCGTGTAGGCGGAATAGAATTCGCCGCGCGTGGTGATCTGCCAGATCGCCGCCGGGATGTGGTGCTCGTAGACGCCGGCGCCGATGAAGCTGGACCAGAAGCCGTCGGCCGACGCGCGCTCCTGCATCAGCCGCGCCACCGCCATCTCAGGCAGGCCTTCGGGCACGTCCTTCAGCTTGCCGGTTTTCAGCGCGGGCGGGATTTCGTCGAACAGGTCTTCGATGCGCTTGGCGCCGATGGCGCCGAGCATGGCGGAGACGTCTTCTTCAGTGTGGGGGATGAAGGGCATATTCAGGTGAGGCGATAGGGGTTAGGGGTGAGGCATTCCGCTGGCGCAAGAGGGGCTTCCTGACGCCTCACCCCTCACGCCTGACCGCAATCAATGTGCTTCCGACTCCACCAGCTTCTGGTAGGCCGCGGCGTCGAGCAGTTCGGCGACATCGCCCGGATTGGCGGGTTTGAGCTTGAACATCCAGGCGGCGTAAGCATCCTTGTTCACCGCTTCAGGGCTGGCTTCGACTTCGTCGTTGGCGGCGATCACTTCGCCGGCGACCGGCGCGTAGACGTCGGACGCGGCTTTCACCGACTCGACCACCGCGCATTCCTCGCCCTTGGCCAGCGTGCGGCCGGCCGCCGGGTTCTCGATGAACACCATGTCGCCGAGCAGGTCCTGCGCGTGGTGGGTGATGCCCACGGTCAGCGTGCCGTCAGTTTCGACGCGTACCCATTCGTGGCTGGGGGTGTATTTGAGGTCAGCGGGGATGCTCATGTTGTGTATTCCTGGTCGAGTTGTGTTCCAGGGGTCGGGGGTCAGGATTCAGGATTCAGGGAAGGTGCGGCTGCGCCGCNCTGNTTTCCCTGACCCCTGGCCCCTGACCCCTGATCCCTCCTAAATCAATATTTTTCCGTTGCGCACGAACGGGTATTTCACCACTCTGGCTTTCAGTTTCTTGTCGCGGATCTCGACTTCGACTTCCGCGCCTGGGGCGAGGCCGAGCGGGATGCGGGCGAGCGCGATCGATTGCTGCATCGTAGGCGAAAACGTACCGGAAGTGATTTCGCCGTCGCCGTTTTTGGTGTGGACCTTCTGGTGGCTGCGCAGTACGCCCTTGTCGAGCAGCAGCAGGCCGGCGAGTTGCTGGGTGACTTCACTTTTTTCCAGCGCAGCGCGGCCGACGAAGTCGCGCTCGGTCTTCAGGTCCACCGTCCACGCCAGGCCGGATTCCAGCGGCGAGGTGGTTTCGTCCATGTCCTGGCCGTACAGGTTCATCCCGGCTTCCAGTCGCAGGGTGTCGCGTGCGCCGAGCCCGATCGGCTTGCCGCCGGCTTCCATCAGCGCCTTCCAGAAGAAAGTTGCGGATTTCGCCAGCACCATCACCTCGAAGCCGTCCTCGCCGGTGTAGCCGGTGCGGGCGATGAACATCTCGCCCATGGCGGCGGCGTTGAAAGGCTTGAGGCTGGCGGTGATGCTATCGACGCCGGGCAGGGCTTCGTTCAGTGCCTGCGTGGCGTTCGGACCCTGGATCGCAATCATCGCCAGGTCGCGGCGCGGGGTGAGGGTGAGCCCCATGCCCCAGTCGGCGTTCATTTTTTCCATCCACGCGAGGTCCTTCTCCGCAGTGCCGGCGTTGACCACCAGGCGGAACCAGGATTCGTCCATGAAATAGAGGATGAGGTCATCGATGACGCCGCCGGCCTCGTTCAGCATGCAGGAATACAGCGCCTTGCCCGACACCTGCAGCTTGTCGACGTTGTTGGCCACCAGCCGGCGCAAGAATGCCCGGACGTTGGTGCCCCTGATGTCCAGCGGCAGCATGTGCGAGACGTCGAACAGGCCGCAGCCGGAACGCACGGTGTGGTGTTCCTCGATCTGCGAGCCGTAGTTCACCGGCATGTCCCAACCGCCGAAATCGACCATTTTGGCGCCGAGTTCTCGATGGGTGGCGTTGAGCGGGGTTTGCTTGAGCATGTGAAATACCAAAAATAAAAAAGGGTGAAGCGCGGATTCGCTTCACCCCTCTGTCCTTGGTACCTGAGAGATTACGGCCAGTGTCGGCCGCTGCCCCTTCGGTGGCAGTTCAGCGAACTGCGCTCTCCAGAGTGTTACCAAGCTTATTGCCTTGGTGTTGCGGTCCTTTTGCCTGAGCGATTCCGGGTGGGTTACGCCTTCGGCGGCGGCTGGGTTGAATTTACTCTGCACGCGCTCTCCCGCAACGGGAATGCGCACTATACCGAAGAAGCGGCTGGCCAGCCAGCTTTGTGGGGGGCGATCGACGCCGGCGCGTAACGGCTCAATAGGTGAGCTGCAGATCGAAGCCCATCGGGGCCAGATTGCGCACGTTCAGGGGCAGGCTCAGGGCTTGTTCGCTGCGTGGCGGAATGCCGTCGGCAATGCGCCGGGCGTCGCCGAGGTATTCGCTGGGAGCGAAGCTGCGGCGCGCCAGCGGGCGGTTGCGCTGGTCGGTCAGAGTGAGCACTAGCACGGGCCAGGCCTGGACGTGGTTGGCACGGTTGCCGACAGTGAGCGTGAGTTTCAGGCGCCCGCTGGCTTCGGTTTGCAGGTCGGAACCGACGATCTGCAGCAGCGCCAGATTTTTTGGCAGGGAGAGGGTGCAACCGAGCATGGCGCAGGCCTGCTCGAATCCGGGGCGCGTCTGCGGCAACCGGCTGACGAGCGTGTCGCGCAGGAAGAAGGTGATTTGTGCAAGCAGCAACACCCCCAGCAGTGCGCTCGCCCCTGCCCACACCCATGGATTGATGTGGCGCAGCGCGGCAGGGATGCGCGCCGTGCCGGGCATGGGGGCGGCATATTCGATGCGAGCCGCAGGGGGGTTGGTGGGGGCAACCGGCGCTGCGGGATACGCAGGCGCCGGATAAATCTGTGGCAGGGGGCCGGGGTCTTCCGCGACCGGAATGTCCGGATCGATGAGGATGATCGAAGGCAGATCGAGCGGGGCTTCGCGCTGCGCAATGCCGCGGGGTGATGCGTCCGCCGCGACTTCTTCAGCAGCGACGGCCTCCGGGATTTCCTCCTCAGGCATTGTCTCCGCAGCCGGGCCGGACATCGCCTCGATTGCTTCAGGCTCGATAGGCGGCGTCTCTTCCGGTTGCAATGGCGCTTCGATGGGCTCGGGCTCTACCGCGGGGGGCAGCGGCGTACCGTCTTCCATGAGCAGGCTCGGGCGCGCATCGAAGGCCACGCCACAGATACTGCATTGCACCCAGCCTCGTGCTGCGTCGAGCTGGTCCGCGCCCAGAAGGAATACGCTGGCACAGTTCGGGCAGGTGGTGCGGTAAGTCATCGCTTGACCCCNGCCAGGCGTACCCACCCCTCGTCGATTGCGGACGGATCGAAGACGAACCAGTTGNGGTAAACCGCCATCACCTCGTCGGCCTGCTCGGCCAGAATCCCGGACAGCACCAGTTGTCCGCCTGCACGCACCCGGCCTGCCAGCAGCGGGGCCATGCCTTTGAGGGGATTGGTGAGGATGTTGGCGACGACGATATCGTACTGCCCCGGCGCGAGTTCCCCGGGCAGGCAGAAGTGCGCGGCCACTTCATTCAGCGCNGCATTGTCGCGCGAGGCGGTGACCGCCTGAGCGTCGATGTCGACGCCTTCGACCCGTGCCGCACCTAGCTTGGCGGCGGCGATGGTGAGGATGCCGGAGCCGCAGCCGTAATCCAGCAGGTTTTCACCGCCTCGCAGATGATCGTCGAGCCAGCGCAGGCACAGCCGCGTGGTGGGATGGCTGCCGGTGCCAAATGCCAGACCGGGATCGAGCTTGAGGTTGATTGCGCGGCTGTCGGGGGCGTCGTGCCAGGTCGGCACGATCCACAATCGTGGCGAAATCGGGATGGGATCGAACTGCGACTGGGTGAGGCGCACCCAGTCCTGCTCGGCCACGTGCTCGACAGTGAATGTGGTCGGGACCTGGACCCCAGCCTGTTCGGCTGCGGCGGCCAGAATGGTTGGCACATCGGTGCCTTGGTCGAGCAGNACCCGCGCGATGCTGTGCGGCCACAACTCGGCAGTCGGGTGATCCGGCTCGCCGAACAGCGGNGTTTCGTCAGCCGTGCCGGCGTCGGCGTCCTCCAGCGACACCGACAGTGCACCGGCGTCCATCAGGGCATCGGACAGTGGCTCGGCCTGTTTGGAGTCGACGAGGATGCGGACGGATTGCCAGGGCATGAAAGAAGGTGAGGTGAAAAGGCTTAGGCGTAAGGGGGCGGGACGGGAGGCGAGGAGTTGGCATGGCAACTCCTCAGGAACCCCCTTACCTTTAACGCCTCACCCGACTTCCCCGGCCAGTTTGTGCTCCAGATAATGAATGCTGGTGCCGCCGGCGATGAAGGCGGCATCGTGCATCAGATCCTGGTGCAGCGGGATGTTGGTCTGGATGCCTTCGACGACCATTTCCATCAGTGCGCCGCGCATGCGGGCGATGGCCTGGTCGCGGGTGTCGCCATAGGCGATCAGCTTGCCGATCATCGAATCGTAATGCGGCGGCACGTAGTAGCCGTGGTAGACGTGCGAATCGACGCGGATGCCGGGGCCGCCGGGGGCGTGGTAGTTGGTGAGTTTGCCTGGGCTGGGGACGAAGGTGGTCGGGTGCTCGGCGTTGATGCGGCATTCGACGGCATGGCCTTTGAACCGGATGTCCTTTTGCTTCCACGGCAGTTTCTCGCCGGCGGCGACGCGGATTTGCGTCTGCACGATATCGATGCCGGTGATGAGTTCGGTCACCGGGTGTTCGACCTGCACCCGGGTGTTCATCTCGATGAAGTAGAACTCGCCGCTTTCGTACAGGAACTCGAAGGTGCCCGCGCCGCGATAGCCGATCTTGCGGCAGGCCTCGGCGCAGCGTTCGCCGATCAGGTCGCGCAGCTTGGGATCGAGACCGGGCGCCGGGGCTTCTTCCAGCACTTTCTGATGGCGGCGCTGCATCGAACAGTCGCGTTCGCCCAGGTGGACCGCGTTGCCGTGCTCGTCAGCGAGAATCTGAATTTCGATATGGCGCGGCGTCAGCAGGAATTTTTCCATGTAGACCATGGGATTGCCGAAGGCGGCGCCGGCCTCGGTCTTGGTCATGGTCACCGAGTTCAGCAGGGCGGCTTCGGTGTGGACCACGCGCATGCCGCGCCCGCCGCCGCCGCCTGCCGCCTTGATGATCACCGGGTAGCCGATGCGGGCAGCCGTCTTGATGATTTCGTCGGGATCGTCCGGCAGCGCGCCGTCGGAGCCGGGCACGCATGGCACTTTGGCCTCGATCATCGCCTGCTTGGCGGCGACCTTGTCTCCCATCAGGCGGATGTTGTCGGGGCGCGGGCCGATGAAGGTAAAGCCTGAGGATTCGACGCGCTCGGCAAAGTCGGCGTTTTCCGACAGGAAGCCGTAGCCGGGATGGATCGCTGCAGAATCGGTAACTTCGGCGGCAGCGATGATCGACGGCACATGCAGATAGCTATGGCTGGACGGTGCCGGACCGATGCACACCGATTCATCGGCGAGCTTGACGTATTTGGCGTCGCGGTCGGCTTCGGAATACACGGCGACCGTCTTGATGCCCATTTCGCGGCAGGCGCGCTGGATACGCAAGGCGATTTCGCCGCGGTTCGCGATCAGTATCTTTTCAAACATGATGTGCTCCCGCGGCGCAATCGCCTTTGCGGCCTTCTTCGGCCACAGGGCGGTTTGGCTTCGCCGCTGCGCTGCCTTGCGGCAGCTGGTCACCGCGGTCGGTGATGAAGNTTTTTTCAGACATGGTGGCGTGAGACTCGGTGAAGGGTGAGGGAGAGGTGTGAGGGCGGTAGCGCCTGACGCCTTATGCCTGACGCCTTACCCAATAACAAACAGCGGTTCGCCGTATTCCACCGGCTGGCCGTTTTCGACCAGGATGGCCTTGATGACCCCGCCCTGATCCGTTTCGATTTCGTTCAGCAGCTTCATCGCCTCGATGATGCACAGCGTGTCGCCGGCATTCACGCTCTGGCCGACTTCGGCAAAGTTCTTGGAGCCGGGTGCGGGAGCGCGGTAGAAGGTGCCGACCATGGGCGAGCGCACGACGTGGCCTTCGGGCACCGCGTCCTCGGCCGGCGCCGCCGGGGCCGCTGCCGGGGCCGCCGCCGCATGCATCATCTGCGGGGCATGCGCCATCATCATCGGCGCGCCCGCAATGCTTTTGGCGATGCGGACCCTTTCCTCGCCTTCGGTGATTTCCAGCTCGGCGATGCCTGAGGCTTCGACCAGGTCAATGAGTTTTTTCAGTTTTCTGAGATCCATGGGAGGTCCTGTTTTGGAGGTGGCGCAAGGCGTATTCCAGCGCCAGTTCATAACCGTGCGCGCCCAGCCCGGACACCACGCCGACGGCGAGATCGGAAAAATACGAGTGGTGGCGGAAGGATTCGCGCGCGTAAATGTTGGAAAGATGGACTTCGACGAACGGGATGGCGCTGGCTGCCAGCGCGTCGCGCAGCGCGACGCTGGTGTGGGTGTAGCCCGCCGGGTTGATGACGATGAAATCGACGTGGTCGCGCGAGGCCTGATGCACCCGATCGATCAGGGCGCCTTCATGGTTGTGCTGAAAGGTTTCGACCCGGGCACCGGCAGCCTCCCCGTGGCTGACCAGCGCACGGTTTATGTCGTCGAGCGTGGCGAAACCATAATGCTTGGGCTCGCGGCTGCCCAACAAATTAAGGTTGGGGCCATGCAAGACCAGGACATGCGAATGCAGACCGGAGACCGATTTGGCCGCAATGCGGCCGGTTCGTTTTGTCGTCATGGCGGCAAGTTTGCCGTAAATGAAAGTAAATTGTCCAGA
>JGI20214J51088_10001793_pt1 | contig 14557 bp, 10 predicted proteins | sample WetSurMetagenome_FD_51088 | JGI IMG/M metagenome (IMG submission 51088) | reverse complement strand
CGTTCTTCAACTGGTCTAGTCTCTGATTAGCAAGTTCTTCCATTTGTGTGGCGTATTCTTCAACTCGTATGGCCGATTCCTCAAGCTTCTCTTGCAGTATTTGGATCCTCAGGGATAAACCCAAGTATTTACGAAACTCAGGCCTATAGCGTTTGGGCTTTAAGTCTGGATCCGTCTACACGGGGACAACTTCTGTGGAAAGACTCATTTTCGGGACCACAAAACATTGACGCAAACAAAAACATGACTACATACATAGCGGGCATAGACCCTCAATCCGGAGTCTTCGTTATGCGAAACAAAGAGAGCACACAAATGTACGGCTATAGTCTCACAACGGGGTCGCTGATGTGGGGATCAACACCGGCAGAAAATTCATGGGATTCGTTCCAGTATCCAAACACAGGTGCACAGTTTAACGCCGCAAATGGTCTCTTTTACATGTATAACATGGCTGGGATTGTATACTGTTACAACATAACGACAGGTTCGCTAGTGTGGGCTTCATCAACTAACCCTGCTGGATCTGATAGTCCATACCCTAATTGGCCCTTCGGAGCTGCAGCGGGTTCCAAGATTGCTGTTATTGCCGATGGTAAGATATATTTGACGACTGATGAGCATTCTGAAACTGTCCCAGTCTACCAAGGTTGGGGCACATACTGCTGGGACGCATATACCGGAGCTAATCTATGGAATATAACGGGAGTTTTCGGTACTAACCCGATCGTTGCAGGCGGCTATATGCTGACGCTTAACTCAATGAATCAACAAATAATGGCATTTGGCAAAAGACAATCAGGCACGACTGTTACTGCTTCGCCAGGCTTAGGAAATGTCATAACCCTTCAAGGAACAGTGACCGACCAATCACCAGGCACCACATGCCTTGGAATCCCAGCAGCAGGCACCCCAGCCATAGCGGACAAGGACATGACTACATGGATGCAATACCTGTACTTGCAGTATCCAAAGCCGACTGATGCAACTGGGGTTACAGTGAAGCTATCCTATATTGATCCAAACAGCAATTCATACGAAATAGGTACCACAACAAGCGACATGAATGGACATTACGCATACCAATTCGCTCCCACCGTACCTGGATTATACACAGTCATCGCGTCATTCGGCGGTTCTGACTCATACTATAGCTCAACTTCGGAAACCTCCTTCACTTATGTACCAACTGCTTCTGCTCCAACTCCTTCACCAGCTCCAGTATCTATGACCGATTTGTACTTCCTACCGATGTCAATTGCCATAATTCTCGTGATAGTTATAATCGGCGCAATACTCGCAGTGCTACTGCTCAGAAAACACCCATAGGAAAAAACAATAATCCTTTTTTCTTTTTTTTAATTTTGTAAATAGAGAAATAAATCAAGTTGAATGATTTTTATAGGAACTTCTTTGCTTTGCTTTCGGAACAGTGAGGATTAAAACAATTAAGGCATCCTTTAGGAAAAGTCTGGCAGAGTTGTTTTTTCTTGAAACCCCATTTCTTTCGTAGTTCGTCTGCTTCGGTTTCTTGATCCTCTGACTTGTTTTTTGTTCGGGTATAGTCGATGTAGGCATGTGCTATTTCGTGAGCTATTAGAGATTCTGAGTCAGTTCTTTTTAGAATTATCATGTAAGGCTTTTTTATTTCCTTTACCTGTATTGTTTGACTTTGGCCTGCATGAAAAGAGATTTTTTGTAATGTGAATTGATAGACTATTTCAGGGAGCCTCGCCAAAGTATTCAATAATCTTTTGTGGAGGATGTCCCATCTTTGAGCAAGACGAATAAATTCATCAATATCACTTTTAGAATCTATTTCGGATATATCTCTTCTCATCTTTTTTCTTCTCGATCTTGTTCTCTCAAACGTAACTTGCTTGACGCTATAGGTAAAAGTCATATCGTTTATTAATTTACTTAAGGCGCAGAAGTCAGCAATAAGTTATCATGATTTCGGCAAAAAATAAAAAAAGAAAAAGTATGAATTGTAGCCTAGGGCTACTTCACTTTGTAATCTTCTGAGTCGACTACATGTTCTCCTTCTGGACCTGGTTCTGATCCCCCGCTTGGTGGGGGTTCTTGTCCCATGTCTGGTTGTGGACCACCTTGTTGGGGTCCAGCTCGGCCCTGTTGCTTCGCTGCTTCGGCTGCTGCTTGCTGGTACACTTTAGTCCCAACTTCTTGGAGAACCTTCTGTAATGCGTCGGATTTGGCTTTGACCTGTACCATATCGTTGCTTGCTAAGGCGTTCTTGACTTCAATTACGGCTGCATCGATTTTACCTGTTTCTTCAGTTGAAAGTTTACCTGCAAGGTCAGTTTTGGTGCGTTCAGCTGTGTAAACGAGGCTATCAGCGTTGTTGCGTGTTTCGGCATCTTCCTTGGTTTTGCGGTCTTGATCAGCGAATTGTTCTGCGTCTTTGATTAGTCGTTCCTTCTCTTCTTTGGATAGTTTTGTGGATGCTGATATGGTGATTTTGGATTGTTTGCCAGTGGCTCGGTCTTTAGCGGTTACGTTTAAAATGCCGTTGGCGTCTATGTCGAAGGTTACTTCGATTTGTGGCGTACCTCTCGGTGCTGGGGGTAAGTCGACTAGGTTGAATTCGCCTAGTGAGACGTTATTGGCTGCCATTGGGCGTTCGCCTTGCAAGACGTGGATGGTGACAGCGGTTTGGAAATCTGCGGCTGTGGTGAAGACTTGGCTGCGTTTGGTGGGTATGGTGGTGTTTTTCTCCATGACTTTGGTGAATACTCCGCCCATTGTTTCAAGTCCAAGGGATAAAGGTGTAACGTCCAAGAGAAGAAGATCGGTAACTTCACCTGAAACAACTCCTCCTTGAATGGCTGCGCCGATGGCAACGCTTTCCATGGGGTCAATCCCGCGTTCGGATGCTTTGCCTAAGATTTGTTCGACGAATCGCTGGACCAGAGGCATTCGGGTCATGCCGCCGATGAGGATGATTTTGTCGATTCCTTGCGGCGTCAACTTTGCGTCTTCTAAGGCTTTGAGAAGTGTGGGTCTTGTACGTTCTACGATTGGTTGAGCTAGGGATTCAAGTTTTGTGCGGGTCAACATTAATTTTAGGTGTTTTGGTCCTGACGCATCAGCAGTTAAGAACGGAAGGTCAATGTCTGTGTTCATGAGTGTAGAGAGTTCGATCTTGGCTTTTTCTGCCGCTTCTTTTAGCCTTGATATAGCCATCTTGTCGTTTGACACATCGATGCCTGTTTGTCGTTTGAATTCGCCCAAGATATAGTCCATAACTGCTTTGTCAACGTCTGTTCCACCTAACTGGGTGTCGCCGCTTGTGCTGAGTACTTGGAAGACTCCTTTGCCAAAGTCCATGAGGGTTACGTCGTGTGTTCCGCCGCCGAAGCTGAATACTAGAATTTTCATTTCTTGTTGAACTTTATCTATGCCATATGCTAAGCAAGCTGCAGTGGGTTCGTTGATGATTCTCATGACTTGGAATCCTGCGATTTCGCCTGCGTCTTTTGTTGCTTGTCTCTGGTTGTCGTTGAAGTGTGCCGGCACTGTGATGACTGCTTTGCTTATTGATCCACCGAGATAGGTTTCTGCATCTTTCTTGATTTTCTGGAGAATGAACGCTGAGAGCTGCTGTGGTGTGTATTCTTTGCCGTAGATATTGACTTTGTAGTCTGTGCCCATCTTACGTTTGATTTCAAAAACAGTTCCTTCTGCGTTGGTGGTTGCTTGGCGTTTTGCCGATTCACCTACCAAGAGTTGGCCGTCTTTTGTGAAGGCAACCACTGACGGAAACATTTTACCCGCCATTGTAGGCCCTTCGGCACTAGGAATAACCGTCGCATGTCCGCTTTCATAAATGGCGGCTGCTGAATTGGTTGTTCCTAAATCTATACCTAATACTTTTTCATTTGTTTTTGGATTACTCATTTATTTTTTTTCCTCCATTTGATTACTTTGACTTTGATTGTTTTTTGTCGACTTAACAGCAACTTTCACAATAGTTGGCCGAATAACTTTTCCCCGCATAACATAGCCCTTCCTTATTTCTTCAAGCACCGTGCACTCAGGCACATCGTCTTTTTCTTCGGTGAAGACAGCGTGGTGGCGGGCGGGGTCAAAAACTTTGCCTTCAGGGCTTTCTATTGGTGTTACGCCTTCTTGTTCAAGAACCTTTCTGAGCTTCTTTAGCGTCAATTCAACGCCTTCGATCAGGGTTTCGGGCGATGTGGAGATTTCGCCGTTCTTGACTGCCAACTCCAATTCGTCAACAACGTCCAACAGTGAAATGATTATTCGTTCGTTGCCGTGGGTTCTTATTTGCTCCGCTTCCCTTTCGAACCGTTTCTTTTGGTTTTCAAAGTCCGCTTGCAGATATCTTAATCTAGTCAGATAATCTTCGGAACGCTTCTTTTCAGATTCCAGAAGGTCCTCAAAATTAACTGGCTGAGGCTCTTGCGCATCAACCATTAAATGATCCCTCTCTTCTTAAACCAAACCAAATTAATAAATGCAGTGTGCCTGCTAGATTGGCCGGATGGGTTTTTTGTAGAAAAATATGTTAGTGAAATTAGTTTTTGCAGGTTCATAACATTCCTCGGTTAAGTTATGTATTCTTTCTTTTTAGCTTCGGCTGAAATTGGTTCTTGGGTTGGTAGGGCGGGAGCGTCATTTTGTTTAATTGGCTCGCAAGCATTTTTGTTGAATTGCTCAATCATTTTTCTTATGATAATATCGGCGAATTGATCTCCGACTGATTCCTCTTTTAATTCTGAACTGAAAGCGTGTTTTTTGAAGACTTCGAAGACGTCATTTTTGTTCATTGTAATGTTTGGGTTTGTGACGTTGCTCAGTGCTGATGACATTACTTTGTGTCCAAGTTCTACGAAGATATTTACTAGGGTGGTGTAGTCAATGTCGAAGGGCTCATCTCCTGTTAAGAATAGGCCTTTTGTTAGCAGGATTTTTTTATCATTTTCAGGAGTTACTGTTAAGCTTCTACGCATATATTCACCAGATTAAAACGTGCATATGCACGCTTCACCTTAAGCACACCTGTGCATGCTTGCTTATATATTTTCTGTGAATTTCACTAAAAATCAATGAATTAGGAGACATAAATTGCCAGATGATAAGAGAGGACTAAGTAATTTGGAATTTTTTTGAGCTAAAAACAGTGATAGAGCTCAACCAAATTTTAAGCTTCTTATGGGTCGCTACTGGTTTCAAGTTGGGCGTAGTTGAGTATTAACATGTTATTATTGTAGTNNATTCGACAATNAAAAAGATAGGTTTGGTTTATTGCAATGCTATTGTAGAGGGTCGCATTATTAACAATGTAAAGGGTCCGACCGTTGGCTAGGTTAATTGCGTAGTTTGTNGGAGATTTATCAGTAACTGGTGCTTTCGAAATTACCAATCCGGTTTGAGGGTTGACGCTTTCAATTAGNATCATTTTATTTTTGAAGTCAATACGGCAGTCGAAAACGGCAGTTTGATTTTCTAAAATGCTGTCATAGAGAACACTATTATTTTGAATATACAATATTTTGTTATCTGAGAGGGTAACCGAATATTTTGCGGATGGGTTATCGGTAATAACCCTTTTAGAAACAACTATTCCCCTTTCAACGTCAGGGATGTTTGAGTTGCCTATAGCTACTTGGGAAACGAAGATAATGGTTCCTAAGGTTGCCAGAGAAACTAGTATGGCTACAACTATCACCATTTTGAATTCGTCTATACTAATGCCCCATTGACTAAACGGTAAATGCCTGATTAATATATAAAATTGGTGTAATGTTCAAGTTATGGTTGGATAGGGTCAATTAAAAAATAAGAGGGATATCCCTAAAAATCCTATTTCTTCAGTTGTTGTTTCTTGATTGTTTCTTCAGCCACCTGCACCGCATCCGCCAAATTTGCGGGTTTTGTTCCTCCGCCCTGGGCAAAGTTGGGTCTTCCTCCGCCTCCGCCACCAAAAATTGGCGCTGCCTCTTTCACAATGCCGCCAGCGTTAATGCCCTTCTGCACTGCGGTTTCTCCAGCCATAACCATAAGTCTGCATGTTTTGCCGTCTGAACCGTAGAAAAGGATGACTGTAGCTTCGTTGCGCTTTATGATTTCGCTGCCCGTTCTTAACATGCGGTCTGCATCGATTACATCACCAAAATCTCGTTTAACTATAGTTATTCCGTTGATTTCTGAAGCTGCTTCACTTGTTTGTGCTGTTCCCGCTGAGCTTTCTTTTGCGGCGAGTTCTTTGATTAGTTTGCGTTTTTCAGCGTTGGTTTCTTTAAGTTCTTTTACGACTTTTTCGGCTGTTTTGTCTAGTTTATGGATGGGTGATGTTAGGGCTTCGGCGACTTTCCAGAGTAAACTTTCTTGGTCCTGCACTGCTTTGAGAGCTTTAAGTCCAACTGCATATCCAAGCCTTTCAACGCCATCTTGCACACGTTCGGTATAAACGATTTTTACAAATCCCACTTCACTGGTTGTGCCCAAGTGTGTTCCAGCGCATGCTTCAACATCCCAATCGCCTGTCTTGACGACTCGAATATCTTTGCCTGGGACTGCTCCGCCTTGATAGAGCCTGAAGCCGTAACNGGATTCTGCTTCGTTGCGTGGGAGCCATGTGGTTTCTATTTTCATGTTGGCNCCGATGGCTTGGTTTGCTAATGTTTCGATTTGGTGGATTTCTTCTTGAGTTAATCTGCGGTAATGNGAGATATCGAGTCGTGAGGTTTCCAAGCCTTTTTGGGTGCCTGATTGCCAAACATGCTCACCCAAAACGCGTCTGGCTGCTCCATTTATGAGGTGGGTTACTGTGTGGGCTTTCATTAGGGAATAGCGTCGGTCCCAATCAATTATACCGTGGATGGTGCTGCCTTCCTTGAAGGTTGCTGTCTCTTTGAGTTTGTGGATGATGACTTTGCCGATTTTCTGCACATCAACAATGTCAAACTTTGTAGGGCCGCTGATTAGCCAGCCTTGGTCTGTTGGTTGTCCGCCGCCTTCAGGATACAAACATGTCTTATCAAGTACGACGTAGGTGCCGTTGATGATTTTAAGGACTTTTGCATCAAACTCTTTTTGGTAAACATCAAAGTAGTAGAGTTGCTCGGTTGCAGGCAGTTGCTCAGCCACCTTCTGGAGAGTTTGTTCAGCTTGTGCTTCTTCTTCCTCCACTGGTTTTGGCGCCTGCATATGACGGTTGGCGATTAATGCGTAAAAGTTCTCGGGGACCTCAACTTCGACGCCTTCTTTCTCTGCTGCTTGTTTGACGATTTCTGGTGGAAGCCCATGTGAATCGTATAGTTCTGTTAGGGTATCCATGGGCAGTTTGCCTGTGCCCTTAGTTTTTAGGTCGGCTGCGATGCGTTTAACCATGCCTTCGCCGCGTTTGAGGGTTTCTACGAATTTTTCTTCTTCGACTTTAAGCATTTCGATGATTTCTTTTTGCATTTCTTTAATACGAGGAAAATCTTTTCCCCAATAATCTGCTTGCATGTCGACGATGTCGTAGAGTGTGGCTGGATTCATGTTTAAGGAACGCATTAAACGGTAAACCCGTCGGAAGAGGAGCCTTGCGAGGTAGCCTTCTTGGATGTTGGATGGCACGACGCCTTCGCTGAGCATGAAGCTGAGGGTTTTTGTGTGGTCTGTTACTGCCCAGGCGTTCTCAATGGGGACCAGAGTCTTTTCGAGCGTCGCTAAGTCTATTCCGGTGAGCTCTGAAACCCGTTTTCTAGCGACCATTCGGTTTGCTCGTTTATCAACGCTGACGAGCCCAGAGTATTTGGCTACGCGCGTTAAGAAGTCTTGGTCAACATTGGTTATTCCTGCCATCGACATTACCTTGTCGAGGAGGTTACCGTAGATTGCTTGGAAGAGGCTTGGAACTCCCTGACTTATCCAAGTGAAGCGGTCAATACCATAACCCGTATCCACTGTGCGGATAGGCAATTCTACGAAGTCGTCACCCACAACCTTATACTGCATAAACACGAGCGTCCCAACTTCCAGACCGCGACAGATACATTCCACATCTGGACCAGCGTTTCCTCCGCCTACCCAAACGCCTTCCTTGTAGATGACTTCCTCAGATTTTATGCCAAGGCACTCGGTGGCAAAACGGTGGTGGAAACGAACGGTGTCGTCTTTCCAGTAAATCTCCTTGTCGGGGTAGTTGAATGCGTGTGCACCCCCCATCTCGAAGATGGTTAAGTGCCTACCAAACGTAGGTCCTGTGTTGGAAATGTCCGTTAGTCTTATGCATGGCTGGGAAATAACCAGCGGGTTTGCTGGTGGCGGCGCAATTCCCTCCGTCACGTAGGGCTGAAAATCGATAATGCTTGCGTGAGTTAAGTAAATGTCTTTTCTCCAACGCGCCACAACAGGGTAAGGCTTAATTCGTGTGTGACCGTTCTCTTCGAAGAACGAGAGGAATGCTTCCCGCATCTCGGAGAGAGTGAATTTTTTTGTGGTTGCGGGGTTGCCTAGGAAAGTGTAGCAGCCACATTCGTCAGAACCGGATTCACCGCAGGTTTCCTGTTTGGCGTTTTGGGTCCAGTAGTATTCTCCGCATTTTGGACAAAGCTTCCTAACGAAGCCTTCCTGCTTGAAGAATGGAAGACTGTAATCTGCTTCTGTAAATGTCTTGGTCAAAGGTTTTCAAGACTCCACTATTGCGTTTAATGGGTTACGAGATTCACTCATTTAAATGGTTAGCTAAATTTCGGGGACGTTTCGACGTTATTTGCTCATTCTTTCGTTTAACGAATTGTTTTTCTTCTAAACTTGAAATGGAGCCGATTTAGCCCAAAAAAATCTATTGAAACTATAGATAATTGAGCTCTATGCTAAGGGAGGAACTAAGGAGGAAACCAAGAACTTTATGTTATTAAGGCTCAGCTTTCCTATTTAAATCAGTAATAGATTCCTTAGTTTGTTCGTGTTGACTTTGGAGAGGGTAAGTTGGCATATAATCGGGAGCGGTTGTATCATTATTATTCTCTAGTTCTTCTTCTGGTTCGTTCTCAAATGACCTTCTCAACAACAAAGGCGCAACAAATGTAGTTACCATAATCATGCCCAAAATTGCAGCATATGTACTTTGTGTAATAGCACCCGCCGAAATAGCTACACCAGCAACTATGAGACCAACCTCACCACGAGAAATCATCCCGTAACCAACACGTTTTCCTTTAGTTCCACTTTTTAAGAAGTAGGCAGCTGGTAACCCACACCCAATTACTTTACTGATTACAGCTATTGCAACCAACGATATGAAAAATACGTAAAAGAACCAATCTGTGGTAAAAAACGCCCTTATGTCAAATGCTGCACCTGCTAGACCAAAGAAAACTGGAGAGAAAATTATGCTTACTTTTTGAGCAAAGTCCCGAATTTTTTCGCAAGTTTCAGTACTCGCAATTGCCATCCCAGCCGCAAAAGCACCGACAATAGGTGATAATCCCAGGACTGCCGCTAGAGCTGAAGCACCAAAGCATGAAGCCGTTGCCGCCGCCTCAAGTGTCGCTTCTGACCCCTTTGATGTAAAATTGATTATTCGCGGAAGAATTATTGCAGCAAAAATCGTCATAGCGAGCCACACTCCTAGAGAGGTTAAAATTACTGTTATTATGCTCAATGGGTTCATAGGGTTAGAGGTCGTTATGAAAGAAATTATGACTCCTAAAATCGCCAATCCTAAAACATCGTCAACAACTGCAGCACTAATCATCATTCTTGACTCTATTTTCTTTGCTTTTTTAAGCTCTTGAAGAACAAGTGCAGTAATGGAGATGCTTGTAGCTACGAGCGCTGCCCCAATAACCAAGCATGCTATAATATTAAATCCAAATGCTAGTGCAATTCCATAACCCATTATGAACGGAACAACCACACCAATGCTTCCAACAACAAAGCTGCCTATGCCGATCTTTCTGAAGTCTCTAAAAGTCATTTCAAAACCAGCAACAAACAAGATGAGTATCCCACCTATCTCGCCAAATGCTCGCACAATGTCATTAATTTGAATTACAGGGGAACCATTCACCACAATTAATGAACCCAAAGCGTAAGGACCTAAAATAATACCAGCTAGCAACTCACCGAGAACAGCTGGGATTTTTCTCCAAGAGAAAATTTCGCCCAGTACCTTTGCTGAGAAAACCAAGATGCAAACGGTTACTATAGCTCTCAGCACTGGGTCTAAAGCCAAATCTAGCCTCTCCTGTCAATGGGAAAATACCATACAATCGTTCTAATTAATTAAATTTTTTAGTGCTAACAACCTCTTCTATCTTTGAAACATATCCTCTTAAAACTTTGGCACCCTTTCAATAGCAAAATTATTTATAACAAAAAACTAACTTCATTGTATGGCTGTTGGAAGCAAGGTAAAAACCACCTTTCTTTCTGGAATAGCTTTGTGTATCATAAGCGTTCTTTTGCTACTTCTTGGAACAACGGAGAATTTGTCAAAAAATGCCGAAATTGAAACAACATACTTTTTCGTACCTCTTTTCTTCTTTGTAATAGGTATAATAGCAATTACTACAAGCCAAAGAAAAAACCATAAAAGGTTATCCCTGTGATTTGAAAACGTCTTTGTTAGAGCCAACGTTAACGGGCTTATTGAGAAACGTTTTTATTTTTCGGTTCCTGGTCAATTTTTTGCAGTATTTGGTTAGAAGGGGTAAGCTTATGGGGTGTTTATGCATTCAGCGTGAAGCCCCGAAGTATTTGCGGCTTAAAGTCCAGAGAAGACTTATCATAATGATTATTTTTTTCTAATCAAACAATGTGAAAGTTTTCTTTTCCGTTTTGGTTAATTCTGGGAATAGTTATTGTAAATTTGGCTCCTAATCCGGGGGCACCATTTTCTTGAATAGCCCACCCATAAACTTCAATCATTCTCCCAATCAAATACAACCCGTAACCAGATGAGCCGCCTGTGCTGAATCCAACCGTAAAAAGCTTGGGCTTATTATTGACAGATATGCCAACGCCGTCATCCTCATAAATTAGCCTCAACCAATTTTGATCTTCTTTCTCACAACTTACCTTTACCGTTGTGGCCTTTTTCCCATGTTTTAAAGAATTATCAATCAGATTGAAAAACAGTTGTCTCAAGAAAGAATCCGCTAGCAAAGACAATCCTCGGCAATCATTGATAACTTTCAAGTTAAAAGAATCTGAAAAGAGCTCTAACGCCTCTTTGAACGTTTCTTTCACATTAATGTATGTTAGCTCTTCTACACCTATTTGCTCATACATTTTGGCGAAGTCAAAAATTGTTCCAATCTCCTTAACAGCCATCTCCATTTTGCCAAGCCCGTCTACAATATCAGCCTGGTCAGGATGATTCTTTTTGAGCAAATACGCATAGCTAGTTACCGTCGAAAGCTTGTTTCGAACATCATGCCTAGTTAAGCCGCCTACAACACCGAGTTTCTCATTTACCATCACCAATTGATCCATCAGTTGATTCAAGGATTCTTCGGCTTTTTTGCGTTCGGTAACGTTTTCACAGAAAGCAATCAACTTTCCATCGGGCAATTTAACCGCGTTCAAGCTAACGTATACTTCCTGACCATCCTTTTTCTTTAGCCGAAATTCTTTCAAGATTTTACCTGTGTTTTGAAGAGCCGCAAAATCGGCTAAAATTGCTGACATCTCCGTCTCAAAGACAATCTGTGGAATGCCCATTCTCAGCATTTCTTTTGCGGAGTAACCGAGCATTTTGGAAGCAGCCGCATTCACATACAAATATCTTCCTTCAGAATCTGCCACAAAAACTGATACGGGAGAATTCTCTACATACATCCTAAATTTGGACTCACTTTCCTGAAGAGCATTTTCAGCTTTTTTGCGTTCAGTGATGTCCTGAGCAAAGCCTACAAGACCAGTTACAATTCCATCTTTATCAAAAGTTGGTACTTTATCTGTCTGTACCCATCTTATACCGTTTGCGGATTCATATTGTTCAATTATCCCGAGTCTAGGATGCTCTGATTTTAGAACCTCCAGGTCGTCTTTTGTCATGTTTTGCGCTATTTCGGCGGAATAAAAGTCAAAAACTGTTTTTCCAAGGAACTTTTCCTTGGGGATTTTCAGAGCNTTAGCAAATGCTTCATTGACTCGGATAAATTTTCCTTCTTTGTTTTTGTAGAAAATTATAATTGGCGAAGAATCAATAATTCGATTGAGTTCCTGTTGCTCTTTTTCAAGACTTTCCTTTGTTTTCTTGTGTTGAGTATTGTCAATAAGTAGAACTACAAACTTGCCTTTGATAGGACTGAAAGCAAACACATCAAAATGCCTGTCCGTATTATGATTATAGTTTTCAAAATGAATTGACTCTCCAGTTAACGCCACTTTTCCAAGAATCTCAATCCATGATGACTCAACATCTGGGAATAACTCCCGAACCCTCTTCCCCTTAACCAACTCTCTTTTAAACCCAGTTAGTTTCTCGTAGGCCTCATTAATTTCTAAGATGCGGTAGTCACATGGACATCCCATCTCATCAGTTATTACCTCACATAAAGCAAAACCTTCTCTTAGACCCGCGAAAAGTGTGCGGTACCTAGTTTCACTTACACGCAGCATTTCCTCAGCCTTTTTACGTTCAGTTATATCTATTGCAAGCCCTCTTAGCCCGACCATCTTGTTTTTGAAGAACCGAGGAGTTGCATTGACAAGGGCGGGAAAAGTGGTTCCGTCTTTCCGCCTGAAAGTGTACTCAGTAGGAACATGGCTTCCTCCTTCCAATACCCGCTGAATGTTATTCGCTGCTCTTTCACTATCTTCAGAGGCAGGGAACTGCATGATGTTCAATCCTTTTTCAAGATCTTCTTGGGNGTAGCCAGAAATTTCTGCGGTCCGTTGGTTGGCAAAAACTATTTGTCCTTTTAGGTCGGTTTCAAAAACAATTTCTGGCAAACAGTTTGCCAGTTCTCGGTACCTCGCCTCGCTTTCACTCAGGATCTCATCTGATTTCTTGTTTTCACTAACATCTAAGAACATCCCCAGAACTGCAGGATGCCCATCATAATCAACTCGATTTGCAAGTGCGCTTATCCAAATTAAAGAGCCGTCCTTTCGCACTGCACGGAACTCGTGGCAGGATTCCGCCGGTTCGTCCCGCAAACGATTTTCCATACGCATAAAAAAAATAGCTCTGTCCTCATAATACACCAAACTCATAATTCTTTCTGGTGAAAGTGAAATTAGTTCTTGAGAAGAATAATCCAACATTTTTCCCATGGCTTGATTAGCAAAAACTATCCTGAGCGGGTTTTTCATTGTAACTAATATTCCTTGAAGTGATTTCTCGACAAGCGTGCGATATTTTGACTCTGACGCCGAAAGTAGTTTTCTTGATTTTTTACGCTCCACTGTTTTTTTTATTGCGTCTGCTAATTCACAGTAGACTGTTTCTGGAGAGCCGTTCTTGTTGATGTAGCTATCAGCGCCTAAGTTCAAGGCTTTAACTGCAACGTCTTCCCTGCCTCTTCCTGTAAATAATATAAAAGGAATTTGATTATTCTGCATTCTAAGCTCTTTCAAGAATTCTAATCCGTTTTTCTGTGGCATTTCATAGTCCGAAACTATTGCATCATACTGTTGCGCGTCCATTTTTTTTAAAGCTTCGACAACAGATATGGCACTATCAATCTCAAAGTTGTTTTCTATAGTTAGTATCTGTTTTGAAATTTCAAGAGTACAAAGTTCATCATCAACATGTAAAACTTTAGTAACACTCTTTTTGTTTGAAGCAACCAAATCACTTGACTGTACAAGTAGTCCATTCTGGTTGAGGGTTTGCATAGCCATATGCCACAGCCAAATAGATAATGTGTTAATTATATCTATTATGAATCTATAGTACGGAAGCCTGTCAGTTTCACTTTCAACAGAATTAAGACAATATTAAAAGTTAAGAAACTTCACCAATCTTTTTTTATTTGGTGAAAGTCTAAATTAGTTTGGAAGTATTTTTTTTAAATATAATTGTACCGCTCTTTGAAGTGAAAGGCTTTAAATTTACAAAAAAAAGGAAATCAAGTCAGTCAAGCCGTTTTCCTGATTTTATTCTAGGCACACTATAACGTGTTTGGGCTTCATTGTTAATGATGCTTTTTCGATCGTAGCTAATTCGTACACGGTTGAGTTTGTGATTGCTTTTTTGGGGCAACTGTCAGCGCATTGGTAACAAAAGAGGCATTTGTCAAGTCTGAATTGGGGGCGCTTTTTTCCATAAAAATCAACAAGTTCTATCGCTCCTCCGGGGCAGTCTCTTTTGCAGAGCCCACAACCTATGCAAAGTTTGTTATCAAGTATCATTTGCCCTCGAAAATTCTCCTTTAATTGTGGTTTTGTGAAAGGATATCCAGCTGTTGCTGGCTTGGTAAACAACAATGATCCAACTCTTCTAAATATTGGAGATATTTTTACCATTTTTTTACACCGCTCTTAAACTTCTTGGGGAAGGGCAGTGAGAAAACGAAGCGTATCTTTGTTCGCTGAGGCCCTGTGGCATTCGGAAGGTTTCTATTCC
>JGI20214J51088_10001792_pt1 | contig 14564 bp, 8 predicted proteins | sample WetSurMetagenome_FD_51088 | JGI IMG/M metagenome (IMG submission 51088) | reverse complement strand
GACGAGCTCCTCCCTCGGGGTCATAGCGGCGAGGGTGGGGCCCGCGAGGACCCAGAGGGGCGCCGCCACGAGGAGCCCCATGACCCACCACCGTTCGGGTCCCAGGGCGCCCGCGATGGAGCCGGAGATCAGGAAGAGGACCGCCACCGTGGCGAGGGCCCGGCCCAGCTCCTGGTCCCGCGGGATGGCCAGGAGATAGAAGGGAATCTGCACCACGCCGATCTGCAACGCGAGGGCGTAGTCTTTCCAGTTCCCCTGCTCGGTGCCGTTCGAACTCATCGTCCCGTTTCTCCCGATGGGGGCGCGATCACTTGTTCGCCCCCTTCTCCCTGCCTTCGAGGAACGCGATCCGCTTGTCGATAGCGCGCAGGTAGTCCCGCTCGCACGGCGTGAGCTCCGATTCCTTGAACTTCGGGTCGGGCGTATACCAGTGCGCCAGGGTGTAGGCGTACTCCGCCGTCAAACGGCTCTCGTCGCCGGAGTAGAGGAGCGCCGGTTCCCCTCTCGGGATGGGCAGGCACGTGACGGCCAGCGCCTTGGGCCCCGTGCGCAGGGCCTCGAACCGGGCCCGGATCGCGGGGTCGCCGAAGACCATCCCCCTCGCCGCCAGGAGCACGGCCCTCTGGTCCCGGAGGCTGGCGAGGTCCCCCTCGTCGGGGCTCGTGAGCGGTTCGATGGCACCATCGACCAGGAAGACCTGGATGTCCTCCTTCGGGACGAAGTCCTTGAGGCTCCATACGAAGCAGGGTTCGGGAGCCGTTTCCCTTCGGTATGCGCAGGGTGCGAGGACGGCGTGGCGCCATGTGAGGTTGATCCACGATCCTTCGTAGCACTTGAGGTGAGGCCCGGGGCGCCAGTCTCGGCCTGGGTAGACGCGGATCTCCGCGGAGCCGATGGGGCCTTTCCAGAGCGCGCCCGTGCGCAAGACGTAGTCGATCTTGTCCAAGCCGTCGCCCGTGTTGTTCGTGTCCTGTCCCCCGCCGAACCTGTAGGTGTTCCTCACCTCCCGGGTCTGCCCGGGCTCGAAGTGGACGGTCCACGTGAAGACCCTGGAGATATTCGGCCAGTCCTTCTTCATCGCCGCGTCGGGGTCCTTGGAGGCCACCGCCACCTGCCGGCCATCGACCCAGGCCTCGAAGCCCCGGATGGCGTGGAGGGGTGGTGCCTTCTGATCCTCGTAGTACTCCCACCGCCAATCGTCCTCGACCCACGTGTCGGGGAAGCCCACGAGGACCTCGGCCGGGGCCTCGCTCTGGTTCTTGAAGCGGAAGGTACAGTCGGCCGTCCATCGGTAGCACCAGTCGAGGCCGGCCCGGCTCTTCGGCGTCCACGCGGGAACCCCATCTGCGGGGCGGATGGTCACCGTCTCGGACACCATCGTCACCTGCGTGGACTGGAGCGGCATCACGGTGCTGCCCTGGCCCGTCAGGGTCCACGAGCCGTCGTCGGCACGGAGCGCCGCCGGGAGCGCGAACAAAAGGGCTAGGAGGATGGCCGGAGCTCTGCACATGGTGTGCCTCTCTCCTTGCATCATGCCTTCGTCGGGCCTCGGGCTCAAGGGTTTGTTCTGAGAACAAAGAGGGCCGGCCCGCGGGCCGGCCCTCCTGTTGCGATCTTGGACGTACTGCGGACCGGCGGTTACCGCACTTCGGCGGTGGATCCCTTGATCTGGGTCCAAGGTTCGGAACGGCCGCCGAGGTTCTTGGAGAGGAACTCGTCCACGCGGCCGTAGAAGTCGAGCCGGTTGTCGGGGCGCGCGAAACCGTGCCCCTCGTCGGTGTAGACCACGTAGGTCACCGGGATCTTGTTGGCGCGCATGGCCTCCACCATCTGGGCGGCCTCGCGGATGTTCACGCGCGGGTCGTTGGCGCCCTGGGCGATGATGAGGGGCACGCGGATCTTGTCGGCGTGGAAGAGGGGCGAGATCTTCTTGTTGAAGGCCTCGTCTGTCTCCACGTCGCCGATGCGCATGATCATCTGCTTCTTCATGGGCGCCCAGTAGGGCGGGATGGAGCCCATGAGGGTCTTGATGTTGGAGGGCCCCACGATGTCCACGCCGCAGCAGTAGAGCTCGGGCGTGAAGACGAGGCCCGCGAGCGTGGCGTAGCCGCCGTAGGAGCCGCCGTAGATGGCCACCCTCTTCGGGTCGGCGTAGCCCTTGGCGACGGCCCACTTTACCGCGTCCGTGAGGTCGTCCTGCATCTTGCCGGTGCCCCACTCCTTGTTGCCCGCGTTGAGGAACTTCTTGCCGAAGCCGGTGGAGGCCCGGAAGTTCACCTGGAGGACCGCGTAGCCCCGGTTGGCGAGCCACTGGTTCTCGACGTTGAAGCCGAACGAGTCGCGGCCCCAGGGCCCGCCGTGGACGTTGAGGACGAGGGGCAGGTTCTTGGGCTCGAGGCCCACGGGCAGGGTGAGGTAGGACACGAGGTCCATGCCGTCGCGGGATTTGATGACGACGGGCTCGGTCTTGGCGAGGGTGTACTTCTCGAGCTCGGGACGGGTCACGAAGAGGAAGTCGGTCTTCTTGGCGTCGCGGTTGTAGAGGTAGTAGGCGGCGGGGCCGTCCTCCACGCTGTAGAGCACGATCCAGTGCTTGTCGTCGCGGTCGCGGTCGTTCACGTAGAAGACGCCGGGGTGGACCTTGGCGAGCGCGTCGAAGTCGGCCTTGATGGAGGGGTCCAGGACGGTCCACTCGGGCTTGAGGTACTCGAACTCCACGGCCTGGACCACGTGGCGGTCGGGCTGGATGAGGACGGAGCCGAGGTCGCTCTTCGGGTTCTGCGCGATGGTCTCCAGCTCCTTGCCGGTGGCGGCGTCCATCTTCACGAGGCGGGAGGTGTCCGAACCCATGGTGGTCTGGACGAGGAGGGCCTTGCCGTCGGCGGTGAAGTCGATGGGGCCGCCCTCCTCACCGAAGGGCCACGTGGCGATGTCGCGCCAGGCGGCGGTCTTGGAATCGCGGACGCGGAGGATCGTGCTGGCGTCGGCGGGGTTGCTCGCCACCGCCCCACGGATCTGGAAGTCGGGGTCCGTGAGCCAGCCCAGCACGTCGCCCGGGTTCTCGGTGTCCATGACCACGGCGCCCGTGGTGAGGTCCACCCGGTACTGGTCGAAGACCTGGCGGTCTCGGAGGTTGAGGCCCACCAGGATCTCGTTGGGGAACTTCTTGTCCATCATGATCCCCTCGGCCCGTATGCCCTGGAAGGGGGTCAGGTCGCGGGTGACCTGCGCGGCCAGGTCCACCGAGTAGACGTGCCAGTTCTCGTCGCCGCCCACGTCCTGGATGTAGAGGAGGTGCTTGCCGTCCTCCGCCCAGAAGTCGCTGCGGATACCGCGGTGCGTATCCTTCGTGACCATCTGGTCGTCGTCCTTGCCGACGGTCTTCACCCAGACGTTCAGGACGCCCTCCTTGGAGGGGGCGATGTAAGAAAGCCTCGTGCCGTCCGGGGAGATGCGGGGATTGGCCTTGCTGGGGTTGCCGACCAGGACTTGCCGCGGGATGAGGGTGGGCAGTTCGGCCGCCGCGGGGAGGGCCGCGCCGACCGCGGCCGTGGCTGCAAGCGCCGCCAGGATAAGAGGTTTGAAGCCGATCGTCATGCCGTGCTCCTTATGGGGTCCATGAATCCATTGAAGGGCACACCCGTGCCCCGGAGTTCTGCTTCCGGCTCATGGATACGGGGTGGGACACCGCGAGGTTTCCGAAGGGAATACCCAGGACATCTCACCGCAGAGATCGCAAAGTACGCAGAGAAAGGACTAAGAAGGGCACGACCTCAACTTCTTCTGAGAGAGCCAACCTGGGTCTTGCTTTGCGCCCTTCGCGTCCTTTGCGGTGAGTCCCTATCCCTGCTCCTGCTCAAAGAGGGTGCGGAGGGACCGGATGCGGTAGAGCCGGTGGCCTGCGGGGGTGGCGACCTCGATCTCGTCGCCGGCGCGCCTCCCGGAGAGGGCCCGGCCGAGGGGCGACAGGAGAGATACGCCCTCGGGGTTCTCCCCCGTCTCTTCGGGGGTGACGAGGAGGACCCCCTTGTCGGGGCCCCCGTCGAGGTCCTCGAGGACGAGCCGGCTCCCGTAGGCGGCGCGGTCCCTGGGCAGGGACGACAGGTCGAGCTTCTGGAGGGCCTGGAGGCGTTGCCGGAGGGAGGCCAGGCGCCCCTGGACGTAGTGGGCGCGCCCCGCCACGAGGTACATGTCGGCGTTCTCCCGGACGGGGCCCACGTCGCGGGCGCTCTCCATCTGCGCGGGGATCTCCTCCCGAGCCTCGCGCTCCAGCGCCGCGATCTCCCCCTTCAGCGCTTCGATCTTGTCGGCGATGCCTGGCCGCGCTTCGGTCATGAAGGCCCCCAAGAGGAAGGGATATCACCACAAAGACACAAAGGACACCAAGGAAGACAGGTCACATTCTTGGCTGAATGAGGACCCAAGAGCCGCCTTTCTTTGTGCTCTTTGTGCCTTTGTGGTGGACCTTTTTCTACCAGCTCGCTTTGAGCTCGCCGACCTCGGCCTGGACGGCGTCGAGGACGCTGCAGGCCTTGACGGCCTCGGCCATGGCGTTGTGGTCGCGGAAGAGGGGCCGGTCCACGTCCAGGTGCTCCACGACCTTGCGCACGGCGGCGTGGGCGGCACGCGTGCCTTTGCCCGGCGTGAACTCCCGGAAGTCGAGGGCCTGGGCCGCGGCGATGAGCTCGATGCCCAGGATACCGTGCGCGTTCTCGAGGATCTGCTGGGCCTTCAGGGCGCCGTTCATGCCCATGGAGACGAAGTCCTCCTGGTCCGCGGCGGCGGGGATGGACTGCACGCAGCTCGGGGCGCTCAGGATGCGCTGCTCGGTGACGAGCATGTCGGCGGTGTACTGGCTGAGCATGTGGCCGCTGAACATGCCGGCGCCCTTCGTGAGGAACGCAGGGAGGCCCACGCTGCACGCGGGGTTGAGGAGGCGGTTGAGGCGGCGCTCGCTGAGGACGCAGATCATGGTCACACCCATGGCCGCCATGTCCACGGGCATGGAGACCGGGCTGCCCTGGAAGTTGGCGCCCGTGTAGACCTTGTCCTCCTCGGGCACGAAGATGGGGTTGTCGGCCACGCCGTTGAGCTCCGTCTCGACCTGGATCCGCACCCACGCCAGGGCGTCGCGGAGGGCCCCGATGACCTGTGGCGTGGAGCGCATGGAGTAGGCGTCCTGCACCTTGACCTTGAGCTTGCCCGTGACCAGGTCCGAGCCCGCCATGATCTGCCGCAGGTTGGCGGCGCACGTGACGGCGCCCTTGAAGCCGCGCAGCTCGTGGAGCTTGGACTCGTAGGGGCGCATGTTGGCCAGGAGCGCCTCCAGGCTCATGGCGGCTGCGATCTCGGCCTGGGCCGTCCAGCGCTCGGCGTCGTAGAGGAAGAGGGCGTCCATGGCCGTGAGCAGGTTGCTGCCGTTGATGGCGGCGAGCCCGTCGCGGGCCTTGAGCCCCGGAACGGGGATGCCGGCTTTGTCCAGGGCATCCTTCGTGGCCATGATTTGGCCCTGGTAGAAGGCCTCGCCCTCGCCCATGAGGGACAGGGCGCACTGGCTCATGGGGCTCAGGTCGCCGCAGGCCCCAACGCTCCCCTTCTCGCACACCACGGGCGTCACGCCCGCGTTGAGCATGGCCACGTAGGTCTGCGTGATTTCGGGGCGGCAGCCCGAGTTACCGTGGGCGTGCACGTTGCAGCGGCTGAGCATGGCGGCGCGCACGTGCTCGATGGGCGCCGGCTTCCCGATGCCCGCCGCGTGGTTGTAGATGAGGTACTTCTGGAACTGCAGCACCTGCTCGTCCGTGAGGACCACCGACGCGAGCTCGCCGATCCCCGTGTTGACGCCGTACATGATCTCGTGGGCGACGATCTTCTTCTCGAGCATGGCCCGGCAGGCTTTGATGCGGCCGAGCGCGCCCTCCGTCAGTTCCACTTTCTCCCCGTGGCGCGCCACGCGCACCACGTCCTCGATGGTCAGGCCGGAGCCGTCGATCTTAACCGTCATGGTGTCCCCCTATGGCTGCGGAAAACGCAGGGGAGAGTGTAAGTCAAAAGGAATGAGTCAGCGAGCCAGAGAGCCAGCGAGCCAGCGAAAGGGGAAACGTAGCCCACACGAAAGCCGCACGGGGAGGGAAAAAGAAGGTCACGGGGCGATTTGACCCAGGATGTCTTGAAGGCCCCATATTCTGACGGCGCACAGCCGCCAGATGGGCGTTCCGGCGTCTTTGTGCCGGAACGCGGCGTCCCGACGCCGTTGGGCCTTATGCAAGGAAGGCAAGCGACCGGGGGCCGACACGTACTCTGGTACTTGGAGCGCCACCGGCCGCGATGCCTGACACAGCAGAAGGTCCGACGCCGTCGGCGCGGCAAAGTTGGGGGGGTGGGATTGCCCTGTTGGTCGGGCCAAGGGCGCAGGGCCGAAGGCCCGAGATGGGCGTGGGCAGGGAGGCGGCGGAAGGCGCACCTTCCAAAGCCGACCTGCCCAAGCCCGTCGGCCGAAGTCCGGCGGACAAGGCCGCCCTTGGCCAGATCGTCGCTGCCCTCGCTCCCCTCCCTGGCTCTATCCTTGATCGATGGCCTTCATGGCGTACGCGTGGTACCGCTCTCCCGCCGTGATGCCCAGTGGGATGGCCTCGTCGAGGGCGCGCACTTCCTCGGCAGAGAGAGTCACATCGAGGGCCCCGACGTTCTCCTCGAGATACTTCCGGCGCTTGGTCCCTGGGATGGGCACGACGTTCTCACCCTTGGCCAGGACCCACGCGAGGGCCAGCTGGGAGGGCGTGCAACCCTTCCCTTTCGCCATGTCCTCCACGACCTTCACGAGCTTCAGGTTGGCCTCGAAGTTCTCGCCCTGGAAGCGGGGGTGGTTGCGGCGGTAGTCGTCCTCGGGCAGGTCCTCGATCGTCTTGAAGCGCCCCGAGAGGAAGCCCCGCCCCAGTGGGCTGTAGGCCACGAAGGTGACCCCCAGCTCCCGGCAGGCGGGGAGGATCTCGGGCTCGGGGTCGCGCGTCCATAGGGAGTACTCGGTCTGGAGCGCGGCGATGGGGTGGGTGGCGGCGGCCCGGCGGAGCGTCTTCGGAGACGCTTCGGAGAGCCCGAGGAACCGGGCCTTCCCCTCCCCGACCAACCGGGACATCTCCCCCACCGTCTCTTCGATGGGCACGGTCTGGTCCACGCGGTGCTGGTAGTAGAGGTCGATGACGTCGGTGCCCAGGCGCCTCAGGCTGGCCTCGCAGCAGGAGCGCACGTACTCCGGCCGGCCGTTGACCCCGATGAAGCTCCCGTCCTCACCCCGGACGTTGCCGAACTTGGTGGCGAGGAAGACCTCCTTGCGGCGGTCCTTGATGGCCCGGCCCACGAGCTGCTCGTTGGCTCCGACGCCGTACATGTCTGCGGTGTCGAGGAAAGTGATGCCCAGATCGAGGGCGCGGTGGATGGTAGCCACCGACTCGGCGTCATCGCGCCCCGAGTAGAACTCCGACATGCCCATGCACCCCAGGCCGATGGCGGAGAGCTGTACGCCCGTGCGTCCCAATGTTCGAGTTTTCGCACCCATGGAACCTCCTCGCGCGACGGGTTTCCAGGGGAAACCTCCGCGCATCCTCTTTCGTAGTCAATTCTAACTCCGCGCCGGCCGACGCGGGGGAGGGAGGCCCTTGAAGCCAGTTCCGATCATCCTGACCATCCTGGCCCTCTCGGCGTGTCTGATCGCCCCGAGGGCACAAGGGGCACCCCTGCAACAGATTCACGCGGTTCGCCTCGAGGCCCAGATCAAGGTGGACGGCGACCTCTCGGACCCGGGCTGGCGGGACGCAGCGCGGGTGGACCTCCCCTACGAGATCAACCGGACCGACAACGGCACCCCGCCCGTCAGAACCACCGGCCTCGTGGCCTACGATTCGAAGTACCTGTACGTGGCCCTCCTCTGCGAGGACCCCGACCCCAAGAAGATCCGCGCGCCCCTCACGGACCGCGACGGCGTGGGCTCGGACCAAGACTTCGCGGGCATCTTCCTGGACACGCGCCACGACGGCCGCTCGGCCCTCGAGCTCTTCGTGAACCCCCGCGGAGCCCAGAGCGACGGGGTGACCAACGACGCCACCGGACAGGAGGACTTCTCGCCCGACATCTTCTGGGATTCGGCCGCCCGCATCACGGGCCGGGGATGGGAGATGGAGATGCGCCTTCCCCTCACCTCCCTCCGTTATCCCAAGGCGGACCCCCAGACCTGGGGGATCATCTTCTACCGGAACTACCCCCGCGACTTCCGGTACCAGATCACCAGCGTTCCCGTCCCCAAGGGAAACAACTGCCTGGTCTGCCACGAGATGGATCTCTCGGGACTGACCGGCCTACCCTCCTCGAACCACCTCGTGGTGGCGCCCTACGTGACGGCGAAAGAGGTGGGCCAGGCCGAGTTTGCCCCGGGCACGCCCTTCGTGAACGGTCCCGTAGAGGGGAACGGGGGCGCCGACGTCAAGTGGACGCCCACGCCCGACACGGCCCTCGACATCACCATCAACCCCGACTTCTCGCAGGTGGAGTCGGACGTGGTCCAGCTCGCCGTGAACCAGCGGTTCGCGCTCTTTTACCCGGAGAAGCGTCCCTTCTTCATGGAGGGCGTGGACCTGTTCCAGACCCCCATCGACGCCGTTTACACCCGCACCATCACGTCGCCCAGGTGGGGCCTCCGCGCCACGGGCAAGGCGGGCTCCATGTCCTATACGGTCCTCACCACGCAGGACCGGGGCGGCGGGCTCATCATCGTGCCGGGGCCCGAATCCTCCACCTACGCGCCTCAGGACTTCGGCTCCCTGGTGACCATCGGCCGCGTGAGATGGGACGTGGGGCGCTCCTTTTGGGGATTCCTCGTCACCGACCGCGAGGACGAGGGCGGCAGCTTCAACCGCGTCTTCGGGCCCGACTTCCAGTGGCGGCCGAGCGACGTGGACCAGGTCACGGGACAGTACCTCTACAGCAGCACGAAGACCCCCGACACTCCGGACCTGGCCCCGGAGTGGGACGGCCGCAAGCTCGAGGGCGGTGACCTCTACGTCGTCTACGACCACAGCGCCAAGACGTGGCGCTGGAACTTCCAATACCGGGACGTCTCCCCGGAATTCCGGGCGAACTCGGGCTACGTGCCGCAGGTGGGGTACCAGGAGGGCCGCGGCCGGCTCTCCTACAACTTCTACCCGAACAGCTTCTTCTCCAGGATCGAGCCCGCCGTCATCGCGGATATGAAGTGGCTCCCCGGGGGCCAACCCCTCTCCAAGCAGTACTACGCCGGGGCGAACTTCGAGGGCCGGAAGGGGCTCTACGCCGAGCTCTTCTACAACCAGGACACGGAGCGGGTCGGGAACAAGCTCCTCACCGCCAACACGGTCTTCGCCGACGCGAACCTCTCGCCCTCCGCGGTGTTCTCCCGGGTGTCCCTCAGCGCCGTGGTCGGGCAGGCCATCGACTACGAGGGCGCGCGGGTGGGCCACGGGGGAGACGTCACCATCGCGGGCACCTTCCGGCCCACGGACCNCCTCACGGCCTACGCCAGCGCCGAGCGCAGCTGGCTCAACCTCCCCGAGGGCAACCTCTACACGGCCGACACCTACTACCTCAAGGCCACCTATAACTTTTCGGCTCGCTCCTTCCTCCGCCTCATCGCCCAGTGGTTGGAGACGCGCCGGAACCCCGCGCTCTACGATTACCCCGTGCCCGAGAAGGTGGGCGGGCTCACGGGCTCCGTCCTCTTCGCCTACAAGCTCAACTGGCAGAGCGTCCTCTACGTCGGCTACGGCGACGATCGCCTCCTCACCCAGCGCAGGGGCCTCCAGCCCGCCCAGCGCAACTTCTTCCTCAAAGTGAGCTACGCGTTCCAATGAGAAGGGGAGCGGGGAGAAGGGTAGCGGGGAGCATGGAAGCCGAAGAGAAGAGGGGATGAAGAATGCGAAAGACAGGAATGACGCCATTTTTCGATCTGCCTTCAAAGTCTTGGCCGCTCCACGCGTTGTCTTTCCCGCTCCCTGCTTCCAGCTCCCTGCTCCCGGGGTTCCCCGCCTTGACAGCCCCTCTCAACTCATCTATACTTACCGGTAGGTAGGGTATCCCCGAGCCCGTTCCGGGGGCAGCTCGAGCAACCATGGCACGCTCTCTCCCGACGACATCCCACGACCCGAACGTCCGCGAGCGCCTCATGACGGCGGCGACGGACCTCTTCAACCGGAAGGGGTATGCCGCGACTTCGGTGCGTGAGATCGTGGAGGCCGCGGGGGTCACCAAGCCCGTTCTCTACTACCATTTCGGGAACAAGGAGGGCCTCTACCTGGCGCTCTTCCAGGAGTCCTTCGCCGCCCTCCTGGGACTCCTCTCCGACGTGAGGCGCCGCGCGGGAACGGTCCGGGAGCGCATCGCCTACCTGTGCGATCAGGTCTACACCTTCCACGCGGAGCACCTGCCCCTCGTCCGCGTGATGTACTCCATCTACTACGGGCCGCCCCAAGGCGCCCCCGCCTTCGATTTCGACGCGACCCACCACGCCTTCCAGGCCCAGACGGCGGAGATCCTCGAGGAGGGTATCCGGAAGGGCGAGCTGAAGCCCATGCCCGTCGAGCAGGCCATGTGGGCCGTCATGGGCGCGCTGAACATCGCCATGGAAGTGGACCTCTGCCACCCCGAGCAGTCCCTGGGAAGGGAGGGGCTCGCGCGGTTGCTCGACACCATCCTGGACGGCCTGGCCGCCCCTCGCCCGGCCGACGAGCGGGTCCCGTCCCCCCGCAAGCGAAGCAATCTCAAAGTCACCAAAGGAGTCCGACGATGATTCTCCGGAAAGCACTCGCGGGGGCGACCCCCGCCCTCCTCCTGGGCCTCCTCCTGGGCGCCTCGGCGTGCTCGCAGCAGACCGAGGGGCAGTCCTCCGGCAAGCCCGCCGTGGCCGTGGATACGGTGAAGGTGGCCCCAGCCGACCTCCAGCAGAGCGTGGAGGTGGTGGGCACCCTGTCGCCGAAGTTCAGCGCCGACGTGAAGGCCGACTACCCCGGCACCGTTTCCCAGGTCCTCGTGACCGAGTGGGTCCCCGTGACCAAGGGGCAGGTGCTCGCCCGCCTCGACGTGCGCGAGGCCGAGGCCGCAATGCTCCAGGCCAAGGCCGAGGCGGCCCGCGCGGACCGCGAGTACGAGCGCGCCCTCAAGCTCAAGGACGTGGGCCTGATGACGGCCCAGGGCCTGGAGGACAGCCAGACCATGCGGCAGGCCTCCGACGCCCAGCTGAAGCTCGCACAGGCCCGCCTCGACAAGACGGTCATCCGCGCTCCCATGGACGGCGTGGTGGCCATGCGGTCGGTGAGCGCCGGGGACCGTGCGGGAGACAACACGCTCTTCCGCATCGTCGACAACCGTCTCTTCGACCTCAAGGTGACCCTCCCCTCCAGCAAGATCTCCTCGGTGCGCGTGGGCCAGCGCCTCACGTTCACCACCGACGCCGCGCCGGGGCGGACCTTCGAGGGCACGGTGGCCTTCATCAACCCCTCGGCGGACGAAGCGAGCCGCGCCATCGGCGTCATCGCCGAGGTGCCGAACCCCGACGGCTCGCTCAAGTCGGGCCTCTTCGTGAAGGGGAACATCGTGACGGGCGACCGGCCCGGCGTGTTGCAGGTGCCGAAGGGTGCCCTCGTCGGCTGGAACGTTGAGGCCGGGAAGGCCGACTGCTTCGTGGTCGTGGGGGACAAGGCCGCCCTGCGCCCGGTCACCACGGGCGCCGTGGCGGGCGAGTCGGTGGAGATCGTCACGGGCCTGGCCTCCGGTGACGTCGTCGTGGTCCGCGGCGGGTTCAACCTCGCCGACGGCGACAAGGTGGCGGTGGGACAAGCGGGGACGAGGGACAAGGGGTAAGAGACGTGAGGAAAGCCCACGATCGGGCCTTGACTCCTGTCCCCTGTCCCCTGTCCCCTTCCTCTCCATAGGGAGCCTTCGAAGATGTTCCTGAGCAACCTCTCCATCAAGCGTCCCGTCTTCGCCACCGTTCTCATCCTGGCGCTCCTGACCCTTGGCCTCTTCTCCTACCGGCGCCTCGCCGTGGAGATGATGCCCGACGTGGAGCTGCCCATCCTCTCCATCGTCACCGTCTTCCCCGGCGCCTCCCCCGAATCGGTGGAGCGCGAGGTCACCAAACGCATCGAGGAGGCCGTCAACCCCATCTCGGGCGTGAAGCACGTCTACTCCACCTCGAGCGAGGGTCTCTCGAGCGTCATGGTCGAGTTCCAGCTCGAGGTCAAGATCAACGACGCCTCCCAGGAGGCCCGGGCCAAGCTCAACGCCATCCGGAACGAGCTGCCCCAGGGCATCGAGGAGCCCGTCATCCAGAAGATGGACATCGGCGGCATGCCCATCGTGTCCCTCGCCGTCCGGTCCAAGACCCTGCCCGCCCGCGAGCTCACGGACCTGGCGGACCGAAAGATCCGGCGGCGCCTCGAGAACATCCCTGGCGTGGGCAAGGTCAAGCTCGTGGGCCAGAGCAAGCGCGAGGTGGGCATCCTCGTGGACCCCGTGCGCATCGAGGCCATGGGCATGGGGGTGGACGAGGTCCTGGCGGGCATCGCGTCCGAGAACGTGAACACGCCCCTCGGGCGGTTGAACCAGAACGGCACCGAGATGCCCCTCCGCATCTCCGGCAAGCCGGTGGAGGTCGTGGGCTTCAAGGAGATGGTGATCGGCCGCCGGGGCGACCACCCCGTCCTTCTGGGCGAGGTGGCCGAGGTGGTGGACGGCGTGGAGGAGCAGCGCTCCCTGGCCCTCATCGACGGCGTGCCCGCCGTGGCGCTGAACATCCTCAAGCAGTCCAAGGCCAACACCGTGGGCGTGGTGGACGAGGTCAAGCGCCAGGTGGCCAAGCTGCAGCAGGAGATGCCCCCGGGCACTGACATCGCCATCGTGCGCGACGCCTCCGTCATGATCCGCGAGTCCGTGGACGACGTGAAGAACACCATGGTCATCGGCGGCCTCCTCACGATCTTCATCGTCTTCTGCTTCCTGAACTCCTGGCGCTCCACGGTCATCACGGGCCTCACGCTGCCCATCAGCGTCATCTCCTCCTTCATTGCCATGTACTTCCTGGGCATGACGCTGAACGTCATGACGCTCATGGCGCTGAGCCTCGCCATCGGCCTCCTCATCGACGACGCCATCGTGGTCCGGGAGAACATCGTGCGGCACCTCGAGCACGGCCAGGACCACTTCGAGGCAGCCCGCGAGGGCACCGCCGAGATCGGGCTCGCGGTCCTCGCCACCTCCCTGTCCATCGTGGCCGTCTTCGTGCCCGTGGCCTTCATGAAGGGCATCATCGGGCGCTTCTTCTACCACTTCGGCATCACGGTCACCTTCGCCGTCCTCGTCTCCCTGTTCGTGTCTTTCACGCTCGACCCCATGCTCTCCTCCCGGTGGGTCGACCCGGACATCCAGCGGAAGGGCAAGCGCAACCCCATCGCGCGGATCCTCGACGTCTTCAACGACTGGTTCGAGCGCACCGCCGACCGCTACAAGCTCGTCATCGGCTGGGCCCTCGACCACCGCAAGCTCGTCTTCGGCCTCGCGGTCGGCGCCTTCGTGCTCGGGCTGGGCCTCTTCGCGGTCCTCCAGAGCGAGTTCTTCCCCTCCTTCGATCACGCCGAGTTCCTCGTGCGCTTCAAGACGGCCCCCGACGCCTCCTTCGCGGAGACGAGGGGGCGACTGAACGACGTGATCAAGGTCCTGGAGACCTACCCCGAGATCGAGCGCACTTACGGCACCATCGCAGCCAACGACGCGGACACGGTCCGCAATGCCATGGTGTACATCAAGCTCAAGGACAAATCGGAGCGCAAGCGCAGCCAGGCCCAGCTCATGCCCGAGATCCGCAACCGGCTGCAGGACATCCCCGGGGTCGTCCTCTCCGTCGAGGAAGACCCGGACAACATGCAGAAGCCGCTCCAGATCCTCATCAAGGGCGAGGAGATCCCCAAGCTCAAGGCCTACGCCCGCGCCCTCAAGGCCGAGCTCTTCAAGGTCAAAGGCATCGTGGACCTGGAGGCCACCCTCGAGCAGGACCTGCCCGAGTACCGCTTCGTCGTGGACCGCGAGCGCGCCTCCGCCTCGGGCCTGGGCACGGCCGCCATCGTGCGCACCGTGGGCGCCCTCGTGGGCGGCCAGGTGGTCTCCACCTACGAGGACGAGAGGGGCGAGTCCGTGGACGTGCGCGTCAGGTTGCCCCTGGACCTGCGCCAGGACGTGGCCCAGGTGGAGGACCTCCGCCTCTCGGTCCCCGGCGCGGACGGCAAGAACCGCCTCGTCCCGCTCTCGGACCTCGTGAAGGCCGAGCGCACCGTCTCGCCCTCCGAAATCAGCCGGCAGGACCTGAGCCGCCAGGTGGTCCTCAGCGCCAACCTGGACCACCTCCCCCTCGGCACCGCGGGCGACGAGGTGGCCAAAGCCGTGGCGCGCGTCCCCATGGACCCGGGCTACCGCGTGGTCCTGGGCGGCGACACCGAGATCATGATCGAGAGCTTCATCTACATGGTCGAAGCCCTCGTCCTCGCCGT
>JGI20214J51088_10001791_pt1 | contig 14565 bp, 12 predicted proteins | sample WetSurMetagenome_FD_51088 | JGI IMG/M metagenome (IMG submission 51088) | reverse complement strand
TTCCACAAGATTGCTGCAATAATTGCAGATGCTATAACAGTCAGATTTACAACATTTGGATTTATAACTCCATAACTCATTGTATTAGCAACTTTCAAAGGAAAAATAAGGAAAGCAATGAAATTGAAGAAAGCTGCCATCCCAACAGCTGCGAACGGCGAAAGCACTTTTGTCGAAACAATAGTAGCGATTGAGTTTGCAGAATCATGAAAACCATTGATAAAATCAAAAATAATAACCAACGCCACTACAATGTATAAGAATGTCATCCGCCTTTTACATTAACTAATTTATAATCAAGTTGAATAACCAATCCAGTTGAAACAACAATATGCTCATTTCTATTTGGTTACATTTCTTTCTGTTTTCAGATTCAGGTGCCACAAAGTAACAATAATGTAACAATTTTCAAAATGATTAAAACATAATTTCGGAGCTGGTTGTTACAATTCAGGATTCAGGTTCAATAAATTTTGGATTCAATTGCCATTTGCATTGTTATTGCAGTCAATTTATATTAATTTTATTGATTATTTTTCAAATATTAAAAACCTTATTTTATGAGCAGCATACGCAATCTTGAACCGAAACAGGTATGGAACTATTTCCATGAGATAACACAGATACCCCGTCCATCAAAGTTTGAACAGGGAATGATCAAATACATGAAGGAATTTGGAAAGAAGCATAACCTCGAAACAATTGTTGATAAAGTTGGAAATGTTATCATCCGTAAGCCTGCAACAAAAGGAATGGAAAACAGGCAGGGTGTTATTTTCCAGACTCACCTTGATATGGTGCCCCAGAAAAACAGCGATAAAAAGCATAATTTCGAAAAGGATCCTATAGAGACAGTTGTTGACGGGGAATGGGTAAGGGCAAATGGCACAACCCTCGGAGCCGATAATGGAATAGGTGTGGCTGCAACAATGGCTGTACTTTCCTCAAAGGATATACCTCACGGACCAATTGAAGCACTTTTTACCATAGATGAAGAAACGGGTATGACCGGAGTTTTCGGATTAAAAAAGGGACTTCTTAAAGGAGATATCCTTATGAACCTCGATTCTGAAGACGAAGGTGAACTTTACGTTGGCTGTGCAGGTGGCGTAGATGTAAACGTTACCAAATCATACAAACAGGAAAAGGCTCCAGAAGGAATGGTTGCTTATAAAATTGTTGCAAAAGGACTCAAAGGAGGCCACTCAGGAGTTGATATTGCACTTGGAAGAGCCAATTCAAACAAAATCATGTTCAGGTTTCTCATGCAGGCTGAATCAGATTTTAAAATCCGGCTTGCAGAGGCTGCAGGCGGCGATCTCCGGAACGCTATTCCAAGAGAATCATATTCTGTTGTACTCGTAGAAGAGAAGAAAGCCAAAGACTTTGAGAAATTTGTTAAAGGATATGAAAAAATGTATCAGGCAGAATTTTCTGATACAGAACCTGATCTGAAATTTGCTCTTGCCAAGACTGAAGTGCCTGCAAAAGTAATGAAGAAGGATGAACAGTATAAAATAATCAGGGCTCTTTTTGCCTGTCCTAATGGTGTTCAGAGAATGAGCCAGGCAATGAAGGGGCTTGTTGAAACTTCAAACAATCTTGCTATTGTGCGTTGTATAAACGGAAAATTTGAAGCTTATAATCTTACACGCAGCTCGGTCGATTCATCGAAGGAAGCAACTGCATGGAAAATTGCTGCAGTATTTCACCTGATCGGGGCTGATGTTACTCTTACAGGTACATATCCCGGCTGGAAGCCAAACATGAAGTCGCCAATCCTTGAAACAATGAGCGACGTTTATAAAAAAATGTTTGGAAATGTTCCTGAGAAAAAAGCTATTCATGCCGGACTTGAATGCGGACTGATAGGTGGTGTATATCCAAACCTCGACATGATTTCTTTCGGACCTACGATCAGGTATCCACATTCTCCGGATGAGAAGGTGAATATTGCTTCGGTTGTAAAATTCTGGGATTTCCTGGTGGGAACTTTAAAGCATGTTCCAGTTAAAAAATAATTAATGAAGTCACGAAGGAACACAAAGGAATAGCAAGGGAGAATTCGGAGGAGAGAGGGTTATATTAATTTTTTCTGATTCATATGTGGAAGAAATTTAAGGACCAGATTTTAACGGACTTGAAGATCATCTCTTTGAATTACAGCCTTTTAATTTTTCCCGGTGTTTTATTCCTGCTGATAATTATTATCCTTGCCTGCCTTCCGGTAGTTACTCATTATGAATATTTAAGATTAGGGTTACAGCCAACAAAATTTCATTCTCTTGTCTCAATTTCACTGGTCGCACTGATCCCTGTATTTACCGGAATTATGTTTGGCAGGATTGAGTCTGTTGAGACATATGCTCCATCATTTGATGGGTTAAAAAAGTTTGCTGAAAATGTCCCCGCTGCCACTTTCATCAGAGCCATAACTTGTCTCGTTATCAGTTTTCTATTGATAATTTTAAGTATCTGGCTTATAAAACCTGTACCCGCGCAGGGATGGCTGAGAACAATCTCTGCAGCAGTACTTTTTTCTTTTCAGGCTCCTACGACTATGTTGATGCACACTAAATCCGGTTCCCGGAATGATGATAAGAATAAGTATATATTGCTTTACTGGATCACGATCATAATGCTACCGGTCGGACTGATGCTTCATCATCCCCTGAATTATCCGGCATTTATTTCTCCATTTTACTGGAGTGCATGGGCATGGATGATAAGTTCACCTCTTCAAAGTATTCTCTGTGGGGTAATTGCTTTATTTATTACCACAGTCTTGTGTTTTTCTGTTGTTCCCAAAAGGCGGGAGAGTGGCATAAAATAGATAACGGCTTATCCGGTATATCTCGACATGTGAGCAAGAAAAAGGTCCTTTCTGTTTCTCGAGATAGGTATCTGAGAACCATCGGTCATTTCAATATAACCACCGTCGTGGCGGACAAATTTCTTTACAAAATCGAGATTGATAAGATGTGAATTATGCGGACGGAAGAAATTTCTGTCGTTTAAAAGATCCTGGAACTCTTTCAGATGTTTCGAGACAAGGATTTTTCTCTTATCGCTGATAAAAAACCAGGAATAGCTCCTGTCAGCCTCGATGCGGATTATATCTTTGGGATTAAGATATTCTCTGCCGTCTGATGTTGGAATAACAAGCCTTGTAGGATGGGAGGTTTGAAGGTTCTCGAGCAACGCTTCTAAATTTTCATTCCCCGAAAATGAGTTGGTGCCCCTTTTTTGTATTACACGATTTACCGATTCAATAAACTCGTTTATATTGATAGGCTTGAGTATATAGTCTACCGCACTGAATTTGATGGCTTTAATTGCATAATGATTGAATGCCGTAATGAACACTACATCAAATTCTTTTTGAGGAAAGTGAGTGAGCAGGTCAAACCCTGTTCCATTTGGCATTTCAACATCGAGAAAGACCAGGTCGGGCTTGATTTCCTTAATAAGAGCTACGCCATCTTTTACGTTATGAGCTTTACCACAAACATCCAGACCCTGACAGTACTCTCCTATGATGGAGGTAATAAAATCAACTGCGTCCGGTTCGTCGTCTATTACGACTGTTATTAACTTCCGTTTCATGTTATGATTGGAATTTGAATCTCGACTCGTGTACCCTCCGGTTCACCATTAATATTTTTAAGATCTGTATATATTGTTTTAAGACTGGTTCCGTATAATGCGTTTACCAGATCCAGTCTTGATGCTACTATTCTGGTTCCTAATGAGTTATGATTATTCTCTTTCTTTCTTTTGAGTTCATGTGAAGCCTCTCTTCCAATGCCATTGTCTTCAATTGTGCATGAAATATATTCATTTTCAAGCTTTAATGCAATCTTAACCATTCCTTTTCCCTCAGAGGGCATAAGTCCATGACTTATTGAGTTCTCAACATAAGGCTGAATGAGCATTGTGGGGACCTTATATAAAAACGGATCTATCTCATCATCCACTTTAATTTCAAAATCAAATTTGTCTTTGAACCTGATCATTTCCAGATCCAGATAGAGATTAAGTGCTTCAAGCTCATCACGCAGAGGGACAGAAGTATGCTGAGAATTTTCCAGCACTTTCCGCATAAGACTTGAAAACTTGGTCAGGTAGTTATTTGTAGCCAGTTTATCATGCTGGTACATATAATATTGAATAGAATTTAAAGTGTTAAAGATAAAATGCGGATTCATCTGCTGTCGCAGGTTTGCCTGGGTGACTTCAGCAATTTTCTGCTTCATCTCACTCAACCGGCGTTTTGCATCTATCTTCGATCTGCTGTATAATAAAATTCCGATAGCGAGACTTAATATAAATAATCCAGTATAGCCATAGATAAGCAGTCTCTGGTTACTGACCCTGAGCGAGAGTAGCTGAAGTTCTTTAGCATGTTTTTCTGCCTCATATCTGATTTTAGCATCTGCCATTCCCTGGCTATTCGATTGTTTCATATAAATGTCGCTGTATTTCTTATAGACGACATAATTTTTAAAAGCATTGGAAGTATCTCTTTTTTGAAGGTACATATCGCTCATATCAAGATAAATCCAGTAGACACTGCTGAAATTGTTATCAAGCTTTGCCTGCTCAATCGCTTTAGCGTAGTATTTCATCGATATTTCCGTCCGTCCCATGTCCCTGTAGGTTGTTCCAAGGTTGCCCAATGCATTAGCAGAATAGGAGTGGTATTTGGAGGCAATACTGTACTTGAGCGATTTGTTATATTCTATGACTGCTGAATCAAATTTTTTTTCACGGAAAAAATTCCATCCAAGATTCGATAAGGACAATGTAATCAATGTTGTGTCTTTATCCCTGAGTGCGAGTCCAAGACATAATCTTAACAACGAATCTGCTCTCCTGAAATTACGAAATACAAGTGAATCAGGAACTTTGTAATCCTGAAATTCAAGTGAATCAGCTTTTCTGTAATTACGGTTTTCTCCAGTCATAGAGGTGCCCAGAAGATAATAACCAAATTTAAGCAATGAGGTGTCATTTTCCTTTTTACTGGCTTTAATATAATCAAGCAGACTTTTGTTATATTCTCTGGTTTTACCCATTGTGAAGTAAACATTTGCTATCGCTCTGTGCCCTAGTGGCGCATATCCTTTTAAATGTTCCTTCTCTGCAAGAGCAATGGTGTTATTAAAGTAATCCAGACTCTCCTTGATGAATCCTGTCCGTTGGTTGTACATACCAAGAAAGAGCATTGTTTTTGCCATAATCTTCGGATCAGATTCACTGCCGGCAAGTTTCAGCGCTATATTCGCTTCGAGCGAAGAATTGTTGAAATCTTCAATGCGGTAAAAATACTGAGCCCTGGCCAGGTGAAGCAGCGCTGGCATTTCAATGTTCTCTTTCTTACAGACCAACTCTGCACTATCTATATTAGCCTTAATATTTGCCGGGTCAGTTTTTATAGCGGAGTATTTAAGTGCGAGCCTGGTATATTTATTGACCTTGGCTGTATCTCCTGTTGACACAAATTTACTTTTGATATCAAAACCTGTTGATGGTGATCCTGATCCCTCAGCCGGAAATGCAACAATTATCGCGATTAGTGGAAGAACTATATGTTTTATCAGTTTTTTCATATTTAATCTGACATTAAATACTTATAATTCAAATATATGCAAAATGCAGGCATTTTACATAGGTTCAGGTTTAAGAAATCTCGAAATACGATCAGTTTTCATATGCAATTTATATCAATTCCTTTCAATTTGACATTTCTGATTTACGGATGGTAGTTTTGACTTGACGGATGACCTGTTTTTTTAAATTTATTATCATAATATTCTCAGTGCAAAACACCATATCATCTCAGCAATACAAAGATAACACGTCTTTATTCAGCCAAAGAAACAGAATCTACAACAGGATAATATGATCTTACAATTGTTAAATCCCAGCCAATACAACAGTTGTGAATACAAAAAGGTGCAGCGCACCATACTATTTGTAGATAGATTATTGTTGAAGATGAATAAGGTGCAGAGCACCGTAAAATTAATCAGAGTTTGATCTCGATAAGCATATCATCCTTCATAACATTTGTGTTGGCTTTTGCATGTACTCTCTCAACAACACCATTTACAGGAGAAATGAGTTCATTCTGCATTTTCATAGCCTCAAGGATCACCAGTGGTTCACCTTTAACAATGGTAGCGCCCTCTCTGACAAGGACATCTATAATTTTACCCGGCATGGGCGCTTTGATTATCTCTTTTTCGATTTTGCCTTTTGATGAATTAAGTACCTTCTTTCTTTGTAGGGAGAAAGGAGTTTCTACTGTGAAGGTATAGCTGATATCGTTGAAAAGGATTTCATATTTGTTCTGGCTCGAACGGACTATTTCTACAGGATATTTCCTGTTTTTCCAGAGAATATAGGTACCTAATTTTTCATCAGCTTTAAGCTTGACTTCATAGTCTCTCTTTCCTATACGTATTGTATGCTTTAGCGGAAGGGAAAAACTGAATTTTTTGTTTTCAGATGACAGAGCGTACAGCTTTTTTATCTGAAGTTTCTCATTTGCCATGATTCAAAGCCGGTTAAAATTGATTAATTCTCTTGTTCAACAGCCATGGACTCATTACTTTGCCATGTTCGAAATTCACATTAATACTATCGTCGTTAAGGTTTTCCTCCACAAACAGTTTTGTAGCAAGCCATGCAGCAAGCATTTCTTCGTATTCACTGTTAAAATAATATTTTTCCAGATCCTTTTCAATAAACGAAGTCGTAAATGTGCCGTCCTGGAATTTCTGATGCCTTACAAGCATCCTGAAAAACGGAAGTGTTGTTTTAGTTCCTTTTATCCAGACTTTATCGAGAGCCATTTTGCAGTTTTTCAAAGCATCTTTGCGATCTTTGCCTTTTACGATCAGTTTGGCAATCATTGAATCATAACTTGCAACAATTGACGAACCGGCCATTACACCTGTATCAACTCTAACACAAGGATCCGAAGGCATATTAAGACTTATAATTTTGCCAGGATCAGGAGCAAATCCAGCCTGTACATCTTCAGCATTAATCCGGCATTCGAAAGCCCAGCCCCTGAGTTTTATATCACTCTGTTTAAACTTCAGTTCTTCTCCGTTTGCAACCCGGATCTGTTGTTCTATGAGATCAAGTCCCGTAATAACTTCTGTAACAGGATGCTCTACCTGAATTCTTGTATTCATTTCCATGAAATAGAAGTTCTTCTCAGAATCGAGAAGGAATTCAACTGTTCCTGCGGAGTGATAATCAACGGCTTTGGCGATCTGCACTGCCATCTCACCCATTTTTTTCCTGAGTTTTTCATCGAGGGCAGCTGAAGGCGCTTCTTCGAGAAGCTTCTGATGCTTTCTCTGTATTGAACATTCCCTCTCTCCAAGATGCACTACATTGCCTTTAGTGTCGCCAAGTATCTGAAATTCAATGTGTTTCGGATTTTCAATATATTTCTCAACAAAGACAGACGGATCATTGAAAGCTTTTTCTGCCTCTTTGCTGGCAATGGTGAACATTTTACCCATTTCTTCTGATTTCCGGACTATCCTCATTCCACGTCCGCCTCCGCCTGAAGCAGCTTTAATGATTACAGGATAACCGATTTTTTCAGCTACAATTACAGCCTCTTCTTCATTTGCAATATTTCCTTCGCTACCCATAGCCATTGGGATACTACCTGCAAGGGCGATTTTTCTGGCGATGGTTTTATTCCCCATTTTATATATTGCGTCGGGAGAAGGACCTATGAAAATCAGATTATTATCAATGCATTTTTGGGCGAAATATGCATTCTCTGCCAGAAACCCATATCCGGGATGAACAGCATTCGCTTTTGTTTTGAGGGCAATGTCAATAAGTTTTTCTATATCCAGAAATACCGGAATCTCGGAGTTGTCTTCTGTATTGTCAAATATAACATCAGCCGAGGCGAGATACATGGCATTGGGTTCGACGGCTGTCTTTATGGCAACGGTCTCAATCTTCATTAACGTGGCAGTCTTCATTATCCTGACTGCAATTTCGCCCCTGTTAGCTATTAATATTCGGTTTATTTTCACCATATTAGTATTGCTCAAAGTTTCAGAATATTTTTTTAATGTTGCAGGGTGCAGGTTGCAAGATGCATGGTGTACTTCTCAACCTCAGCCTCAGCTTTACAATGGCATATTCCCGTGTTTTCTGGCAGGTACCTTAACCCATTTATTGTTAAGCGCATTAAGCGCTGAAACAATCTTCTTTCTTGTGACAGCCGGATCTATTACTTCATCTATATACCCGCTTTCATCTGCAATAAATGGATTCGCGATTTTGTCCCTGTATTTTTTAACAAGTTCCTTTTTAAGTTCGACCGGATTTGCCGATTCAGCCAGTTCTCTCCTGTAGAGGATTGCCACAGCACCATCAGGTCCCATAACTGCTATCTCTGCCGATGGCCATGCATAGCTGAAATCGCCGCCAAGGTTTTTGCTGTTCATCACAATAAATGCGCCGCCATAAGCTTTCCGTAATATAATAGTTATTTTGGGAACAGTTGCTTCACTGTATGCAAAAAGCAATTTTGCGCCATGTCTTATAATCCCGGCATGTTCCTGATCAACACCCGGGAGAAATCCAGGCACATCCTCAAATGTGATTACAGGAATATTGAAAGCATCGCAAAACCTTATAAATCTGGCTCCTTTTGTTGAAGAGTCAATGTCGAGTACACCAGCAAGAACTTTTGGCTGATTTGCAACCACCCCAATGGTTTTTCCGGTCAGCCTTGCAAATCCTGTTACCAGGCTCGCGCCGAAAAGCTCTGAAGTCTCAAAAAAGCTGTTTCTGTCAACTATTTGTGCAATAACGTCTTTGACGTCATATGCCTTATTCGGATCTTCAGGAATGATATCCCTGAGTTTTTCATTGTAATCGCCAATTGAACCGTCATCGCTTACCACAGGCGGATTTTCGACGTTATTTGAAGGCAGGTATGAAAGGAATTTTTTAAGTGCAAGTATTGTATTTTCCTCATCGTCGTAGATCATATGAGCCACACCGCTCTTCCTGGCGTGCACCTCAGCACCGCCCAGACCCTCAGATGTAACATCTTCATTCAGGACCTCCTTCACCACATTTGGTCCGGTAACAAACATATAACTGGTATGATTGACCATGAACACAAAGTCGGTAAGGGCAGGGGAGTAGACAGCACCACCTGCTGCAGGGCCCATTATTACAGATATCTGGGGAATTATTCCTGATGAATGAATTATATTCTGAAAAATCCCGGCATAGCCGCTGAGACTGGCAACACCCTCCTGAATCCTTGCACCACCTGAATCGATAAGTGCAATTATAGGGGATCCCATCTTCAATGCCATCTCCTGGATCTTGGCAATTTTCTTCGCATGCACAATGCCCAGAGAACCTCCCATTATTGTGAAATCCTGCGCATAGGCAAAAACAAGGCGTCCGTTAACTTTCCCATGTCCGACAATTACACCATCACCATATGATCTCTCAACCTTTCCAAATTCCACTGGCTGATCTGCCGGGGTTACAAAAGCATCGATTTCCTCAAAAGTATTGTTGTCGAAAAGGAGGTCTATTCTTTCATGGGCTGTAAGCTTGCCTTTTGAATGTTGTTTTTCAGCTTGTTTGGCACTGTATTGTTTTTCTATTGCCGACTGACGGTCGGTGAAGGCTTTATAATACTTACCCGATAAATCCATACCTGTTTTTATTTTACGGTGTCAAAAATAGACAATATCATGTTAATTACAAAAAGAACCTTCGACCGTAAAGAAAGTAATAATTGTAACCTATTGATAAGCAATTAAATGATAGGCTTATATTTTCGACCAGGTACCTGAATCTCTTACTTTTAATACCATCCGGGGATCCCAGTCACTCAGACTGTTACCATGCAGGTCATTTCTTCACCGGTTTGAATAAACCCTCGGCATTTGACCCAAGCATGCCGGCTTGCAGCATTATTTCACTGGCTCTCTTAAGCTTTTTTATCATCTTGTTACTTACAACAGGATAATGCCTCATTTGTTCAAGTTTATCACCAATGAACTCAAGGTCTTCATCAGTTGTCTTCCATTGCCTTGACTCATACAAAGTAAGATCGAGCGGACGGGAATACGACCTGAGCGACTTATCCCCGTCAGTATTGAAGTAGAAATCAAAGTACGACATCACCAGTTCACGAAGCGACCTGTAAACAGGTTCCCTGTATCTAAGAGAAGTGAAGTTTGATTTGCCGACTGCCCCCCAGAAACCATCTTCACGGAAAACTGCGATAACATGATCATCATCGTTAAATGCCTTCAGATCAACTATGAGCGGTTTATATCCATTGAATTCCATTGCAGCAGCAGCAAACAGTGCCCCTTCGAAACAATGGGCTGATCTTTTTCTGAGGACCCATCGTGGTGACCGGCATTCATACACAGGGTTATAAGCCACAGAATCGAGAAACCCCTGTATCTTATCTGGATCACTTAAAGTCTTCAGAAAACTTACCTCATCTTTGGTCCATTCCATGTTTTAATAATTGAAGATTACTTAATTGTGTAAGGTGCATGTTGTTGTAAGGTTTCTCGTTTCTCGTTTCTCGTTTCTCGTTTCTAGTTTCTTACGATAAACGAAAAACGACAAACGACAAACACCGCCCCTCAACCTAAACCTTAACCTTAGCCTTATGTAAGTTTCCTGATTATACTCCTCATCTCCTCATATTGCTCCTCCATGCTCATTACCAGTCGCAACTGTGCTCTTGTTCTCTGCAGATTATGAAGCTTATGGTGTATTTTGAAGTAGTTGTCTCCGTCAATATAGTCGGTGAGAAACCTGACAGCAATGGTATATGTTATTAATCTGGGAGCAAAAGCCAGATATTCCTTTTCAGCTTCGTTTAGTGTTTGAACTGTTTCTGACAGATAACCTTCGGAATAAGCTTTGAATAGATCGATATTCATCCTCACTCTGGAGAGATCATTTTCATCTTCAGATGCTGTGTTGGTACCTGTTCTGATAGCGTCACCAAAATCATAATGAACATATCCGGGCATTACCGTGTCGAGATCAATTACACATAATGCCTTATCATTTTCATCCAGCAGGATGTTGTTGAATTTAGTGTCGTTATGGGTTATCCTCTGAGGTATTGCTCCTTCTTTCCCGAGTCTGAGAATCACTTTCATCTCCTCGGATCTTTTCAGTATCTGATCTATTTCATAACCTAATGAGCCAACTCTTCCGGCAGGATCTTCTTTAATTTTTAGGTTAAAAGCTTCAAGCCTTCTCTCGATATTATGAAACCATGGAATTGTTTCATGGAGTGGTCCACCGGGCATATCGGCGAGCATTGCCTGAAACCTTCCTATTGCTTTTCCACCTTCGAATGCCTTAAACGGGCTGTCAACAACATTATAGGAGTGGTGGTTGGAGATGAAAATATACATTCTCCAGAAATTGCCGTCTTTGTCAATTATCCAGGTATTTCCATCTTTTGCCTTAATAAGCTTCAGGCATTCCCGTTTAATATCCGAACCGGGAATGCTGCTGAGCTTATTTCTCAGATGTATAGTAACTCTTTCAATATTATGCTGAAGTTCAGGGATATTAGTAAAAATCTTACTGTTTAATCTCTGAAGGATATAGTCATCTTTATCCTTTTCAATTGTTTCGATCCTGAAAGTATCATGAATATGTCCGCTTCCGTAAGGTTCACCATTAAGATAGGTGCCATCGGCAGTGAATTGTTCAAAAATATCCTTCAGCTCATATTTCATGTTATTTCCCAGCTTTGTGTCCGATAAATGCATAATACATAATGATCAGATATGCAGGCACGCATATCCAATATGCTGACTGGGTTGAAAAAATGACTGCCAGTTTCCCGTAAAGTAGTGGTATAAGAGCACCACCGGCTATAGCCATGACAAGCATTGCAGATGCCGTTTTTGTAAATCTGCCCATACCGGCAAGTGCAAGCGGCCACATTGCAGGCCATACTAGAGCATTTGCCAGTCCTAGAAGCGCCACGAATAACACTGTTACGGGGAGTACGAGCTGTATAGATTTAAATGTCATAATATCAATAAATGACATTGTGAATACAAGATGAGAAGGTGTGAAAATAGCACCTAATGAAAAAATGACACCCATAATTGTGAATCCCTTCAGAGCAGTAACCTGACTGAAGTATTTTGGTATAAAAATTATTCCCAGAAGGTACCCTACTATCATGCTGAGTAAGGTTAATGATGTAAAGTATTTTGCAGATTCCATCGGTATGCCAATTGACTGGCCGTACCTTATTATGGTATCCCCGGCAATTACTTCAACTCCAACATAGAAGAACAGGGCAATCACACCCAATATTAGGTGAGGAAACTGCCATACGCTGGTTTTCTTGGCATTCATTTCACCGCTTGCTTCATCTTCCTTGTCAGTATCTACTTCAGGCAGAGGAGCATATTTAATAAAAAATCCAAGCAGGACAAGAATCACTGCCATTACAATATAAGGCATGATAACCCTGCCTGATAATTCATTTAATAAATTAATGCGGGTCGCTTCATCAATTGACTCCGCGAGCTTGGCCTGCAACTCTTTTGAATCTTTGAGTATGATGCTTGCCAGGATAATTGGAGCTATAGCGCCGGCAAATTTATTCGCAATCCCCATTATACTGATTCGTTTAGCAGCACTTTCAGGCGGACCAATAATTGTAATATATGGATTCACTGCGGTTTGAAGCAGTGCCAGTCCTGTACCCTCAACAAATAACCCAAGGAGGAAAAGGCCAAATGTCCTCGTCATAGCTGCAGGTATAAAAATCAATGCGCCTGCTGCCATTATCCATAATCCCAGCGACATTCCGTTTTTAAAACCTGTCTTTTTCAGAACAGCAGAGGAGGGAAGTGCCATGATAAAATATGAAACATAGAATGCAAATGTTACGAAGTATGCTTCAAAATCATTTAATTCACAGGCAGTTCTCAGGAATGGGATAAGAATTCCGTTTAGCCAGGTAACGAATCCAAAAATGAAAAAAAACAGTCCGATGATGGAAACCGAAAAGACATAATCTTTTTTGCTGAGGGCATTGGAGGAGGCGCTGGTTGTCATGATTTGGGTTATTATTGATTCGTAATTCGTAATTATTAATTCATAATTTCTAAAGCGAAGTTCTCAAAACTAATCTTTTTATCTGACGGAAGCAAGAAAAAAATAAATTTGTTTTTTTAGTTCAAAAGTTATAGAACTAATGAGGAAAAGAATTAAATTTGTCATCTGATTTATAGATTAACATCATATAATTTCATCAATGTTCTCTAATCATGTTAGCCCAGGAAAAAAGAATTCGTGAAGCAATAGAAGAAACAGGGAAGGTGTTCGAGAAGTTTGGACTCACGCCAATGCAGGGAAGGATTATATCTTATTTTACTGTCAGCGATCCGCCTGAGAAAACTTTTGAAGAACTCGTTACTTACTTCAGGGCAAGCAAAAGTTCTGTAAGCAATTCACTAAACTTTCTTCTGCAGAATAAGATAATTGACTACAAGACTTTCCCTTCTGACAGAAAGCGCTATTTTTTCATAACAGATTCATTCTTCAGGGTTTATTTCATGAAGGTGCTTGAAAATGTGACTGAATTGAAAGGGTACGCCTACAGAACTGTTTCGATGCGTTCGCCTGAATTCCCGGAAACAAATGAAAAGATCCTGAAATGGATCGAGAATGCAAACCGTTTTCAGGAAACACTTGAAAATACACTGGAATCTATTCAGAGTGAAAAAGCCGGGAGCAGTTTTTAATATCAGAATTACTTTTCGGAAATTTCCCTTGATTTCATCCCGAGATAGCCACCGTGATGCCTTTTGGCATAGTCGCTAGCATCAAATCCAATTTTCTCCATCAGCAGGACAACCAGGGCATCACCAATAACAGTCATTATTGTAGTAGAAGTAGTGGGAGTCAGCCCCAGTATACAGACTTCCTTGGGAGCTCCGGTAAGAATAAAACAATCAGCTTTAAGAGCCAGCGGGCTTGATTCATTGCTCGTGATTACAATTACGGGAACCTGCGGATATAAATTATTTTTCAGGTCAATCAGTTCTATTATCTCCCTTGTTTTACCTGAGTTCGAAATGGCAAGAAGAACATCATTCTCCTGAAGAATCCCCAGATCGCCATGCTGTGCCTCACTGGGATGCAGGAAAGTAGATGGAGTTCCGGTTGAACTGAAAGTGGTGGCAATGTTATGGGCTATTTGTCCGGCTTTACCCATTCCGCTTGTAACCAGCTTCCCATTTTTCCCATGAACATGTGTGTATATTAAATTAATTGCCTCCTCAAAGCTATTTGTTATTGGAATATTCTCGATGGCCTGTGCCTCTCTGCGGAATATATCTCTGACTTTTTCTATCATATGCTTTAACTGTAATAAAGGAAGTCAAAGTTATAAAAAAATCAGGAATAGATAGTTTTTAGTTCCATGATTGAGTGGTGCATGACGCACTGCACCATGCACCATGCACCTTGCACCTT
>JGI20214J51088_10001789_pt1 | contig 14566 bp, 13 predicted proteins | sample WetSurMetagenome_FD_51088 | JGI IMG/M metagenome (IMG submission 51088) | reverse complement strand
AGGTCATCGGGAAGATATACTTTAGAATCACAAAATTTACAGGTAATCATTCTCTTTGAACCGTCAATCTCAAGGTTTGCGGCACACGCAGGACAGTTGAAAAGAACTGGTTTTATTTCTTCAGGCTTTTTAATACTCTGAATTCCGGTATTAAACTGATTCACATCTTCTCCTATAACGAATTGTGCAGAAGGAATAATTTGTAAAATAAACTCATCCGGTTTTCTGACAGAAATATTATTACTGCATTTGGTACAGACATAATTATTTCCCCCGAAAGATATAAATACATCCTCCGGAATTGTAGTTTTACAATTTGAGCAACGTGCTTTTTGCTTTCCGTAAAGAAGAGAAAATTCATATTCTCCTGTAAATGATGTTGAATTCTGTCCCTCGCCTTCCTGGAAATCTCTTGCATCTTTTATGTTATCGGAAATTAACGATTCCCATAAATTTTTCGAGATAATATTTTTGTTGTTACAGGAATCACAGAAAATTTCATTTATAAAAGCATTTATCTGTATCGGATTCCCGCAATTCTTGCATTTTGATTTTATTTCAAAACAATACGATTGCATATTATAAAATTTTAAATGATTAAGATATTTTAAAAATAATATATTTATTTATAAATTACATCTTACTTAAATCGGTTTATTCTAAGTTGAATATTACTTGTTTTAAACGTTGTAACGAAAACCTCAAATGGCTCAACACCCGTATCTTTTTCAATAACTCCTTTTAATGTAGTAAAAGGATAATACCGGACAGCATGAGTATTTGCGTTTTAATTTTAAAAGTATTTTCTTTTAAAATATCTCAAAAAATATTGTATCCTTTTTTTGAAAAAAATCGGAAAAAAAGAATAAATATATTGAGTATAATTTAATAATAACCCGAAATAATAATTCGGATAATAGTCCCGATTTGTTCTAATAATATCCATTGAATTTTTTGCAATTATTGTTTGTAGATTATTTTTATTGCTGAAAGAATTATTTTGCTCTGTTATTAGATAATTCATATAATATTCACGAAAATTATAGAACTTACCGATTTTACCAAGTTTTAGATAAAATCCCCAGTCTTCTGCAAAGTAATAATTATCATATCCGCCAACTTTATCTGCTGTATCTTTCCGGAACATAATGGTTGAAGTCCCGAAGGGACATGACCACAAGGCTCTTTTTCTGATATCTTCATCTTTTTCTTGCTTGAAATATTTATATAAGACTTTATTGCTTGAATCAATCATTATCACCCCACCGCCGACTAAAACATAATCCGAATTCGAATCAAGAAAATCAACCTGATGTTTTAATTTATCGTTATAGCACCAGACATCATCATCATCTATTCTTGCAATATATTTTCCTCTTGATAGTTTTATACCATAATTCAGATAATATGAAATACCGGGAATCTCACTTTTAGGAATATTAAAATATCTAACACGTGAATCATCTTTTATTATCTGTTTCATCAGATGTTCAGTATTATCAGATGATTCATTATCTAATACTAATAACTCCCATTCCTGAAATGTCTGTTCATAAATGCTGTCTATGCATTTCTTTAATAGATTTGCCCTGTTATACGTTGGTAACACAATACTTACAATAGGGGGATTCATAATAAATTAATATTGATTGATAATAGCTTTATATAAATTTCGAAAACGTTGAAGATGATTTTCACTCTAACAATTTTATGATTCTTATTAAATTAGTAAATTTAAATAATACTTTTTAATCCAAAAATTCTTCCGTATCCATTTTTGATTTAAACTGTATATTAATTTCTGAAGATAGGATTCAGGAAACGGAAATCAGGGAGTCAGTAGATAATTTCAAATTGTAAAGAAAGTAATCAAAGATTGGAAAAAGAAGTTAATAATTTGCAGCAGGTCTGCATTTTATAAATGCAAACCTGCTGCTTTATAATTTTATTAATGCTTCACTCCCATTTCGTCGAGAATGAATCCGGCTTTGCCGAATTTTTCGGTAATGAAAAGCACATAATGTATGTCAACTGAAATTGTCCGCTGTAAATCATAATCAAACTGCCAGTCACTTATCATCGCTTCGTAATTTCCATCAAACGCAATTCCGATAATCTCTCCTTTTGCATTCATAACCGGACTTCCGCTGTTGCCGCCCGTAATATCACAAATATGAGTAAATGCAACCGGAACATCTTTTAATCCCGGATTCATCCACTGTCCGAAATCTTTATTATTGTAAAGCTCAACCAAACCTGCAGGTGCATCAAATGGCTCGACACCGTATTTTTTTCCATAACTCCTTTTAATGTAGTGAACGGATAATACCATACGGCATCGGCAGGTTTATACCCGCTTACCGGTCCCCAGGTGAATCTTATTGTGCTGTTCGCATCCGGATAAAGTCCTGAACCTTTCCATTCATAAATTGCATTCATGTATTCTTTCCTTATATATGTAACATTTGCACTGAATTTTTGTGTAAGCTTTTGTATTTCCTCACTTTCTGGTGCAAGACTTATAGCCATAGTGATAAACGGGTCGTTCAATGCGGCAATTTCGGAAGGCGATTTTCTGAATAAAGTTTTCGCATATTCAACATCCGTAAGTTTTGTGTTTTTGAATGCATTTTCTGCAAATTGTTCAATTGATACCGGTTTGTCACCAAATAAATATTCAAGCCCTTTTATCCGCTGGTCTCCGGGTAGTTGCTCAGCCATTTTAAGTGCTCTTATAAGTAATGCTTTATCCGCAGGTTCATAATATCCTGAAAAACGGTAGGGAAGATTTTCTATGGTCTGGTTGATATTTTTTTCTGTAATATTTGGATTTCTTTCATTCTCCGGTTTTGTAAGCTGTGTTGAAATATAATATATCTGAGATGCTAAATTTATCGGTAATCCGGCAAGTCCCTGGAATATTCCATAAATATTATCCCTTTCTTTTGTTTTAAATATCACATCGTATTCCTTCTTTTCATTTGCTATTAAATCTCCATACTTTGCTTTTCTTTCTGGATTGCCGTTTGCCCAGTTAAGAAATTCTTTCTCAAAATCATATTTCTTTTGCAAATAATTTGTTTTCTTCATTCCTGAAACTTTTCCTTCGTAATTCTTCATTACATTTGCAAGTCCTTTAATCAGATTTGCAACTTTGATTTTTCCGTCAGGGTCATTCTTTGAACTTTCTTCAAGCAGGTTGATAATTTCTTTAAAGTTTTTTATTGAAAAAGGATAATTAATGTTCTGATTCCAATCTACCGAGTTGGATGACCTGTATCTGGTAGTATTTCCCGGATACCCTATAATGAACGTGAAATCTCCGTCATTAAGAAAATCATTTGCAACTTTAAGCCAGACCTGCGGTTTGTAAGGGACATTATCTTTGCTGTATTCTTTGCCCGTTCCGTCCGGTGCGGCATAAACTCTCATAAAAGAAAAATCGCCTGTGTGCCGGGGCCACATCCAGTTATCCGTTTCGCCCCCGTAATTACCAATTGAGAGCGGTGGGGAATATACAAGTCTTACATCTTTAAATAATTTAGAAACAAATAGCACATATTGATTACCATTATACATTTCAGCAATATTCGCCTCCAAATCCTCCTTACCTTTTGTAATTGCATCTGACATCTCAGCTATTTTCTTATTGATTTTTTCTACTCTTTCTCCGGGATTTGAAATACCTTTCACTGATTCGAGCACTTCAGAAGTAACGTCCTTCATTTCAATCATTAACCTCGCCTGATATCCCTGTGCCTGTATTTCTTCAGCATTTGTCCTTGCGAGAAATCCGTTTTCAATATAATTGTTTTCTTTTGTCGCTGCACGCTGGAGAGCTGTATATGCAACGTGATGATTGGTTACAAGCAATCCGTTCGGCGAAACGAAAGAAGCAGTCCCGCCTCCTAACTGTACAATAGCACTGTAAAGTGCCGGTTCACCCGGTTTATAAATTTTATCTACGTCAATCTGTAAACCGTGTTTATTCAAATCGAGTTTATCAATTTGATTTAAAAGCCACATTCCTTCCTGTGCATTGATGGAAAATACAAACAGGAAAAAAATGCAAAGTGTGAGAAATAATTTTTTCATATCGTTTTTTAGAAAAGTTTAAAAATATTTTAAGTTTAAAATAACAATTTTATTTTAGATACGATTTATATTACATATAGTTTCATTATGTAACTTCTTTTAATCACTAACGTAGAATTAAATAAGTACTGAATTAAATTTATAGATTTTTTAAATTAAGAAAAAGGAGTTTAGTATGTTATTCATAAATAAGTTAATTTTATATGTATGCTTACTGTTAATCCTTCCTGTTCAAAATATTAATTCAGAAGATACATTAAAACACCATTCATTTCCTTTCAAATATGTTAATAATAAAGTTCTGGTTCCCGTGAATATAGGGAATTCCCGCACTTTTAATTTAATACTTGACAGTGGATTCGGATTTGACGGAATAATTCTCTTCAAATCGGAATTAGCAGATTCAATAAATCTGGAAAGACGGATATCGGTTCAAATTCCCGGTGCCGGTGATGGTCCGCCTTCTCAGGCGATTATGTCGGATTCTATGAGATTTAATTCGGGGACCTGTGAGTTTAATAATCAGCGTATTATTATTCTGCAAAATGATAATTTCAAAGGCTCAGCATCCGACGGAGTTATAGGTTATTCATATTTCGGTCATTATAAAGTAGAGGTTGATTATGATAATAAAATTATTATTCTTCACGACTCTGATGAAATAATTGATGACTCCGGCTGGGAAACAATTCCGCTGACTTTAAATGAAAATAACCGTCCCTTCCTGAATATATACATTTCGATTGATAATGAAGAACCGGTTATGCTGTATGTTTATATTGATTTCGCAGCAAGTTTGTCGGTTGAACTGACTGTAAAACCTGATATGAAATTTAAACTTCCCGAAAAATACGAAGCGGATTTTGGAGGATACGGATTGAGCGGGGTTGTGCAAGGAAAAACTGCCCGTATATCAAAATATAAAATTGGGAGTTATGAATTCAATAATGCAACTGCAACATTTTTCGAAGGGAACTCCCGCTCAAAGGAAAAAAATGCTGATGGAGTTATTTCAAATGACGCACTTCGCCGCTTCAACTTGATTTTTGATTATCAAAATAAAAAGTTGCTGATAAAACCAAACAATTATTTTAATGAACCATTTGAAATAATAAGATAAAAAAGCTGCTTTGGATTAATTTGACTTCATCTTTTCCGGAACCCCGTCAATAACGGATAAAAAAAAAGCGGAATAATATTCCGCTTTTTCAAAAAAATGTGAAATAATTTTACTTCGTTGCTACATACTGATATGTGCCATCTCCGTTTATTTGTAGCGTGACAAGTTTGCAGGCATCAATACCTGTAAATGTAATATGTCCGCCTGCACCATCGGTAATTTTCATGTCGAACATGCAAGTTGTTCCATAATCAGCGGGGATGTCTACTGTTACTGTTGAACCGTTTTCAAAAAGGCTGTTCGGAAGTATATCATTACCCCAATGATTGGTTTCTGCCGGTGTTACGAAAATGTCAACCAGAGTTACACCTGTGTTGTTTACTACATCGAAAGTTAAAGCCTGTGCAGATGAATTCTTTGCTGAAAAGAAAGAAAGACCTGCGATTAAAATTGCTAAAAACAAGATTTTTTTCATTTGTATTTATTAATTAATTTATAAGAATTTATTATGTAAACAGTTATATCTTTATTTAGTTCCCTTACTAAAAGAAATATAAAGTTTTCTTATAAAATCTTATTTTCTTATCGCGGCTATCTCTTTGAGGGCTTCTATAGTTTTATCTATATGTTCTTCAGTATTGAAAGGACCAATGCTTAAACGGACAGTACCGTGAATTTTGTCAGTCCCTAATCCGATATGTGCTTTCGGTGCACATTGTAAACCCGTGCGGCAGGCAATGTCGTAGTCAACATCAAGCATAGTGCCGACATCCCCGGCTTCAAAACCCTTAATATTAAAGCTCAGTACCGGATTATGATTTTCAATGCTGTCTGCACAATATATTATAACATTTTCAATATTCTGAATCCCTTTCAGAAGTTTCTCCCACAACAGCATTTCTTTATTATGCAGAGATTCCATCCCGTTTGCAAGAATCCATTTTAATCCTGCATTCAAACCGGCTACTCCAACTAAATTAAGTGTTCCACATTCAAGTCTGTATGGGAATTCCTCAAGATGAGTTAATCGAGCGGAACGAACACCTGTTCCCCCATAACGCGTTTGTCTCACAAGTACATTTTCCATAACATATGATCCGCCTATACCTGTAGGACCCATAAGACATTTATGTCCTGTAAAAACGACTACGTCGATTCCCATTGCCTGTATATCAATTGGTACAGCCCCGGCACTTTGAGTAGTATCAACAACCAATAATACACCTGCCTCTTTGCATATCTTACCAATTTCAGCAACCGGCTGAATCGTACCGATAACATTTGAACAGTGATTTATTACTGCCATCTTTGTGTTTTTGCGTATTGCTTTCTTAATATCATCAGGGTCTATATATCCTTTCCTGTCAAACATGATGTGAGATACATCGATGACTCCATCCATTTCCAGATGATGTAAAGGTCGCAGTACTGAATTATGTTCAAGCATAGTTGTTATTACATGGTCACCTTTCTCAGACAATCCCTGGATTATCATATTGAGAGAATCGCTTGCATTATAACTAAAAGTCAATCTGTTGTTATCCCCCCCGGCATTGAAAAAATCTGTTAATAGTTTGCGGGTGCTCATAACGATTTCTTCAGCTTCTAAAGCAGCATCAAATCCTGACCTTCCCGGATTAACCCCATGCTCACGGTAAAAACTATCCATATATTTATAAACACTATCGGGTTTAGGAAATGTTGTAGCAGAATTATCAAGATATATTAAGTTATTCATAACAATAATTAAGTTGTTTATATGATTTAAGTATGTATTGTTTAGTTTTCAAGAACAATTGCGTCAGCAACAATCTCCGCCAGAGTTTTTATTTTCACACCAAGTTTAAACTTATTGTCAATCTGCATCAACTGGTCAACACAATTATGACATGGTGATACAACGACTGAAGCACTTGTCTTGCGAATCTGTTCCGCTTTAATCTCAGCTATTTTCATTCTTCGTTCATTATATTCACTCATTGCAAGCTGACCACCGCCTCCGCCGCAGCAAAAATTATCTATACCTTTTGGAGTCATTTCAATAAATTCGCTGGCTGCATGCTTCAAAATGTAGCGCTGCTGTTCAATAACACCACCCTCCCGAACTAAATTGCAGGGGTCATGCAGCGTTATCACTTCTTTGTTTAATTCTTTATTAAGTTTCAACTTGCCTGTGGATATATATTCGGCAAGAAGTTCGACAGAAGTGATTATCTCAAAAGGAAATGATTTTTGAAGATAGTTCGGAGCCTCCCAGCGGAAAGCTCTTGAGCCGTGACCGCATTCTGCAAGCACGCATCGTTTAGCATTTAACTTTATCATTTCATTGTATAATCTTCCGGCAATTGTTGCGGCTTCAGAGTTGTTGGCAGTAAAAAAGGCATAGTTCGTAACGTCATACATTGAAGTAGATAACGTCCAGCTTTCTTTTGCCGCATAAAATATCTTCGCCATAGCAGAAATTGACAGCGGGAAAAATTTCGGCTCACGCGGATTTAATGTATACAGAATATTTGTATTCGGGAGATTAAGCGGTATAGAAGCCTGAGGGTCATTCACCTCATCTCTCAAATCTTCTTCCAGCCACGACAATGTATCCGTGAATTCTTCAGCCGGAATTGCCATATTATTACCCGTTTGAAGAGCAGCATTAAGAGTTGATTGGAGAGATTCAGGTACCATACCCATTGTTGAAAGCATTTCCCTGCCTATTCTTACTATATATGAAATATCCACTCCAATGGAACAATGCTTTGTACAGCGTCCGCATAATGTACAGGCACCGAATAACAGGTCAACCATTTCTTCAGCGGTTGCTTCATCTAACTTCCGAGCATTCGTAAGTTGAGGTAAAAATTTTCCCGTGAAAGTGCAATAACGCTGATAGATGGAAGAGATAATATCCACCTTCCTTGCGGGAATAAACCGTTCATCATTTGTTGCGAGATAATACATACAACTCTCTGCACATAATCCGCAATGGACACAACTGTTTAAATGCGTAACTAATTTGCTGTCTTTTGGTTCAGAGAGAATCTTTATTGCTTTATTTTTATTATCTTCGAAATTTTTCATTTGATTTGCCCGTGACTTTTTAAAGGCCAGATTCCGCGCCATCCGTAAAAGAATCCGAGATGATAACGGGCAGCAAAAAAATACAATGAATGTTTAAGCTTGCCAAGCGGCAGATACAGGAATAATAATCCCGCACATAAAAAGTAGTATGGAGAAAAATCCTCTTTAAATAAAATAATCAAAGTAAAAATCTGAAACACAGTAACCAGAAGATTTGAAACATAATCGTCAGGATTAGAAAGAAATCTGAGTTTTTTTAACATGATACGTTTCAGTAAAATTCCAAGTCCGCTGACACTTGATAAAATTAATACACAAATCAAAATCCATTGTAATGAATAAGCAAAGCTGATATTAAAGAGGAACAAAAAGAAGAGAGCAATAGATATAAAAGTACCAGAATGATACAGAAGTCCTGCAGTATATGTTGGAAAATGTAAATATGCAGACTCCTTTTTTAATGGATTCATCGCTCCCACAAAAGAATAAGAGATTGCTGATTTCAGGTTACCTTTCTTATAAGAATAATCTTTCGGCGAACCCAGTCTGATAAGTTTGAGAAAGTGGTAGGTTAGACTTATAAAACAAATAATAAAAGCAATTAATGAAATTATTCGGTAAAATGTCATAGAGGTTTAATTGTACTAAACACAACCATCCGGCTTTGGTAACCCTGCAACACGGCACGCACCTCTGGCAGGACCTAACGGGAATAACTGATAGATTTCTTTTAGTCTGACACCTGTTATTTTGCAAATAGAGCGAATCATTGGTGCCATTCCTGTTTGCTCCCAATTCTGACGGATAAATTTTATTATTGCCCAGTGCTTTTCGGTCAGTTCTTCGATTCCGTCATACTTTGCAAATAAGGTTGCGACTTCTTCATTCCAGATGTTAGGGTCTAATAAAAAACCATCACCATCAACTTTAAATTCCTTATCTTCGATTTCCATATAAATAAATGTTATACATATTAAATAATTTTCAATTTAATATTTTATTAATTAATATTGAATCCCAAATACTGTACAATTCCTGATAAGAAAAATAATAATCTTTAATCATAATAATTGAACATTGAAGATTGATAATTGAAGATTGATAATTGAAGATTGAAAGTCGTGGACAGGGCCGGAATCGAACCGGCGACACACGGCTTTTCAGGCCGTTGCTCTACCAACTGAGCTACCTGTCCAGATAAATTAAAAATCAGATAATTGATTTTGAGTTGTTAAATTACAGAATTTTACAATTTATTTCAATTGTATTTTTAATAAAAAGAACTTAGAATGGATTAAGATATCACTAAGTGTGGATACAGGATTTACCCCTTGAATATGATGATAAAAAAATTTGTTTAAAAATAATATCTGCTGGGAGGAAACTCCCTACAGCACACAAAAATTAATATCTGTCGGTAGGAAACTCCGAACAATATATAATAGTATATTAAGAGAAATTTTCAATCTAATTATAGTTTTTATTTTTAATAATATTCATTTAATATTTATTAATTATTCAGTAATTTAAAAATTTTAGAAAATACAGAAAATATCCTAAGAATAATTTATGGATTTAAAAGTAGTTGATAAAATTAAAAGATTAGCAATAATTTCAATGTTTTCTGATGATGAATTAATGGAAAGATTAGTTTTAAAAGGTGGTAATGCAATGAATTTAATATATGATATTCCTGGTAATCGAGCTTCATTAGACTTAGATTTTTCGATGAATAATGAATTTAGTGAGGAGGAATTAAATTTTATTGATGAAAGAATTAAATATGTATTAACAACAATATTTAAAACCGAAGGATATATTGCTTTTGATATCTCTTTTGTTAAACGTCCAACTCATAGAGAAATTGATGAAACAAGGAAAGATTTTTGGGGTGGTTATAGAATTGAATTTAAAATTATTACAGAAAAAAAATTCAACGAATTGAGTGGAGTACTAAATAAAATTAGACTGAATTCAATAACCTTAACTGAAGAACAAAACAAGATTTTCTCAATTGATATCAGTAAATTTGAATTTACAGCTTATAAAGTAGAGAAAGAATTTGATTCCTATACTATATATGTCTATTCACCTGATATGCTTGCGATTGAAAAATTAAGAGCTATATGTCAACAGATGCCAGAATATTGTGAAATCGTTTCAAGTAAAAGTCAATCTGCCAGAGCAAGAGATTTTTATGATATCTTTTTAATAATCGAAACTTTTATGATAAATATATGTAATCAGGATAATAAAAATCTTATAAAGATAATTTTCGATGCAAAAAGAGTTCCTATCGAATTTATAGAAAGAATTAAAAATTATAGGGATTTTCACAGATCCGATTTTCAGTCTGTTATAGATACTGTAAAACCTGGAACACATTTAGAGAGCTTTGATTATTACTTTGATTATGTTTTAGATAAAATTAAATGTTTAGAAGTTCTTTGGATAAAATAACCTCCATTCTTTTGAATAGTCAATATCTTTTATTTGATGTGTTAGATAAAAATCATATTTCAAATCAAATTTTTTTAATAAGTTAATTTGAGATTGATTATATACTCTAGCTTTTTCAAGATAAAATCCTATCGCTTGATAATACGGGTAAGTATAATCTATTTTTTTTAAATATGACACAAGTTTATTGATTGAAACATTTTCTTTTGCTAATTTAAAAGCTTTTAAAACTTCGAAAATACCCCCCGAATAAACCGGTCTAACCGTTGAATCTATTAAAGTCCTTTCTATATCAGTTACTCTTATTACTCCTTCTACATTATCTTTTAATTCAATGATTCCTAGTGAGTTTGTGAATTTACTATTCAGCATACATATTTTTTTATCTTCTAATACAGCTATATTATTAGAAGTTCTAGGCTTATTTTTAAAAGCTAAATCAATACTTTGTTGAGAAAGACCCTGGTTCTTTATATGAATCGGTTGTAGTTCTACATTCAAATAAAAAATTTTGGGTATTTGCTCTGTCAATCCATGCATAGTCATTGCTGTATAATGCGAGAAATAAGCTTTGGGATTTAGAGCGGAGACTAATTCATAAAAAGGAACTTCACCCCAGGTGAATCTTGTTTCTTTTCTAAACGGGAAATTAATAATATATTGGTTCATTTTAGTTTCTTCTAAAAGAAAACTAATGAAATTTGCTTTTGATGTGTTATTGGCAATTTTCCAAAATTCTCTATTGGCTGAAAGAATATCACTAATTTCTGAAATTTTAAAGACTTTTTGCGTAAATTTATCAAAAAAGTTTATTATATCTTCCTTTGCCTTAAAAAGCCTTTTTGATCTATGAGGTTTATCTTTATTCATTGTGTTATTAAGTTTATTATGTTGTATATATACAACATAATAAATCTAATATAATTTAAATACAATACTAATATTTTTATGGAATTAACTGTAATAACTACTTTGATTTAGATATTTTCGTAGTATTTATTAAAAATTTATGTTGTATATATACAACATAATACAGGGTATAATTTCAGAAAATAAAGCTAAATTTTGTTAATAATCTAATATATTTTTATATGTTTATCTGCTATACAAGTTATTTTTATAATATATTTATCAGGATTTTATGTTGTATATATACAACATAAAATATGGTAATATAAACATTATTACAATAAAATAAATGCAAATCCTTGTTTTTTTACGGATATATATGATAATAAGATCAAAAGGGATGTTGTATATATACAACATCCCTTTTCATAGGCTTTGATGTGCAATTCTAAGTGCTTCTTGAAGTCGTAATGTTGAATCTGATAGGTCAAAATATGAAATATGAAGTTGTATATATACAACATCATATTTCAACTTTTTTTAAATTTCTTCATTCATAAAAAATAATAATCTAGTATCTAGTATTTATTATTATGGAAATTTGTTTTAAAATAATATCAGCCGATAGGAAACTTCCGTCAGCACGCAAAAAGATTCCATCTTTTTAAAAGATGGAATCTTTTATCAATACTTAGATAATTTTATATTCAGTTTAACGAGATGTTTATTATTTTCGTTTTTTATTTCCAGTTTGTAATTATTTCCAAATTGCAAATCGAGACACCGCCTGATGGATGCGGTACTATAACTGCTCTCTGATTTTTCAAGATTAGCATTTTCTTTAACGTAGTTCATTACTTCGAATGATAGATTATTTTCCGTAACATAAAGATTAATTAAAATTCCGGGAGATTGGGAAAAACCATTTAAATATTTAAAAGCATTTTCTATAAAGGGCATGAAAATCAATGGAGGAACAAATAATCCGTTTGTCACACCTGTAACTTTAAAACTTATAAAATCTTTGTCAAATCTTACACTTTGCAGGTTTAAGTAATTATTGATATAGTCTATCTCATCATCCAGCCGGACTTTATCGGCAGACGTTTCGTAAAGCATATAATTCATTATTTCAGAAAGGTTCTCAATACTGTAGATTGCTTTTTCAGGCTGTGATTCAATCAGTGATTTAATATTAGTCAAAGTATTAAAAAGAAATTGTGGATTAATCTGAGACCTGAGCAATGCAAGTTCATTGGTTATAAGCTGCTTCTCAATTTCTTTTTGTTTCATTACATTATCGTACCAGAGCAACGCTATTTTCAAAAGAAAGCCGGACATTGCAAAGAGAAAATCCGATTCGAGAAAACTCATGTAGTATTTTGTGAATCCAAGCAGGAATGCATTGCCGTTCAAAAAGAATACTTCTTTATCAAGCAGAAAAACATATAAATATGCAATCGGTACATTTATTAATAAAACGAATAATAATCCGAATATGATTAAAGCCCTGATTCTCTTTTTGTTCAGATATTTTTTTGAAATGAAGAAATAAAAAGAATAAAAAAGTATGAAGAATGAGATAATATATATCACATAGTCAACTGCTATAACACCATAAGTAAGTTTACCATATAAAGGAATAGTCTCAAGTCCGACTAAAAACAACATCGCGACCCAGAAGATTATATGAATCAGTATTATGTGTCTTTTCTGCATTGGATACGTGTTATGATTTCTTACCTGTTAAAGAAATAATCTTGAAAAAATTGTCTTTGTATTTGCTGCCAATTGGTAATTCTTTGTTTGCAATCTTAACGAATTGTCCGTCTATAGATTCGATTTTGCTCAATGAAACGAGGTATGATTTGTGAATTCGTACAAATCCCGATTCAGGAAGAGTTTTCTCTATGTTTTTAAAACTCTGCAGTGTTATGATGTTGGTAGTTTTCGTTATTATTTTTATATATTCGCTCAATCCTTCAATGTATAGTAAATCGTCGTAGTTTACCTTTACCATTTTATAATTGGATTTTACGAAGAAATATTCTTTATCGCTGCTGCCTGATTCAGGTGAACGCTGTTTGTCTTTTTTCAGAGTATAAACTTTATCAACGGCTTTCAGAAATCTCTCAAATGAATACGGTTTAAGAAGATAATCCGTTACATCGAGCTCGAAAGCATCGACTGCATAATTTCTGTATGCAGTTGTCATAATCACTTTTGGTTTTTGCTGAAGGGTTTTAAGCAACTGAGTTCCTGAGATTCCTCCCATTTCAATATCCAGAAAAATCAAATCTACATTATTTGATGCAAGATATTCTATTACGCTGATTCCGTCTTTGAATGTTTTCATCAGCTTCAGAAAAGGCACCTGCGATATGTAATCTTTGATTATATCGAGTGCCAATGGTTCGTCGTCAACAGCAATACATTTTATTATCATATTAAAATTAAATTAAGATTAACGGAAAAAACTTTGTTCTCATTTTTAATTAACAATTTATATTTTTTATCAAAAAGCAAATCAAGCCTGCGTTTTATATTTGACAATCCAAAACCGCTTCTATTATTCCGCATTTCATGGTTTTCCTTTATAAAATTTNTTATTTCAAAATGAATATTTGTTTTACAGGCATCTATNTTAATTATAATTCCCGGTGCNGGACTTAGTTTGTTTCCNTGTTTAAAAGCATTTTCAATAAAAGGCATAAAAATNAANGGAGGAATCTGTATTTCAGAATAGTCTCCTGTTATTATAAAATCTATAAAATCAGGGTCGGTGTATCTTATTTTCTCCAGGTCAAGATAATCATTAATCTGTCCGATTTCATTTTTTAGAGGAACAGATTCGAATGATGATTCGTAAAGCATATAGTGCATTATTCCCGTGAGCTTATCTATGCTGTAAATTGCTTTTGAGGGAAGACTCTTTATAAGTGATTTTATATTGTTAAGGGTATTGAA